>Ga0116231_10006094_pt1 | contig 23317 bp, 16 predicted proteins | sample S1TSphgellanicum_2_FD_89695 | JGI IMG/M metagenome (GOLD analysis project Ga0116231, IMG submission 89695) | Host-associated microbial communities from peat moss isolated from Minnesota, USA - S1T2_Fd - Sphagnum magellanicum MG | ecosystem: Host-associated > Plants > Peat moss > Unclassified...
AATGACCAAAATAGTTGAAAGTTGGTCTTGTAGTTGCAAATATTCTCAAATCTAGTCGCAAACGACTATAAGTCGCATGTAGTCGTAAATTGACTGGTTACATTTTGGCTGATTTCTACTAGTAAAGAGAAAATATTTGGTGGTGGAGGGAGTGCAATTGGAACGTTTAAACCACCTTTTTTGAACTTGTCATAATGAACACATCTTCTATGCCAAACACTTCTCTCCTAGAACGAGCCTCCTTCCTCAACATAACCTTCCAACCTGGCCTTTTAATGTCATTAAAAAAAAACACTTGGGTTACTTGAGAAGGGAAAATAAATGGGTGAGACATGATTGGCAACTTGTGGCAGAAGTTAATTGTGAGGAATCCAACTTCATCTTGAACATAAATTGGATTACCTTGATTATCTTCTCGTTTCACCCATTCACACCTAAAAAGGTTGATAGGGGTATGCACTAGACCATAGTCCAGTCTAAAAATATCTTTCAAATTGCCAACATAATGCATAGCAACATTTGTCACATCATTAGTTGGTTGGTCAAATATTGAAGCAATCCCACTATCAAAGGTTTGTAACAATTCACTTTTTTGCAACCCTAAAATGGTTTTGATATGCTTTGATGCGAGTGAACTGAATAGCTAATTGTGAGGGTCTACAACATAAATGCACCCTATCTATATTTTTAGGGGTTCTCGGATCAATCAACACCCCATGCACAACATCTTTCATCCACTCAATGAAAGAGGGCATGTTAGGGTTAGAAACTTGTTCCGATTTCCACTTCTTACACTAGTAACAAAGTCCATATATTAAAAGGTCATCATATGGTATTTCAAGAAATTGAAATGTTGAAAAAACATTTGAACACTAGATAAAAATCAAATCATGTTCAAGCTTTAAAAAAAAGGTTTGTAGCCTCATATTTACTCCATCAAAGGTGTCATAATCGATATGTTGGTTAGTACACATTGGTGGGCTAGGTCCCTTAAGGTTGGACTCATCACAAATTTGGTCCCAACACCTTCTACCACCTCACCAACATCACCTTCTTTGTCATCCACATCCCATACACGTCATTGCACAACTTCAAAACTTTGCAAATATTCAGTGACAAAACCAAGGCATTCATCACAAATGTAACCCTCGGCCATGGATGCCTCGAGTCTTGCCATATTCGATCCGCACATGTCTTCAATGTTCTCATGTACCATTCCATTGGGTACATCCACCTACTAGCAACAAGTCCACATAAATCCATTTCATCAACAAGATGATATAATAGATGTGTCATAATATCAAAAAATGAAGGAGGGAAATGCATCTCCACCAAAGCTAGGGTGATTGCAACTTCAATATGAAGTGATTCAAACTCACTTGGATTCCAAATCTTGGGGCATATCCTCTTAAATTTTTGGAAACTTTCATCACTTCCATGCAAGGTCTTGGCATTAAAAGTCCTCTCAATGCAAGTGGTAATATTTGTTACATTTGAACATGGTAATCATGGGACTTTAACCCCCCCAAAAAATTTCCTCTTGATGTATTTTGCCATATTTGAAACATATCCCAATGGGGTTTTCAATTTTTGAGTGGTTGTGGCAAAAGAATCAAACTCAATCATGCTCAAAATAAATCCAACAACAAGTTTCAACATCTTCCCACCTCTTCTTGGGTTTGCTATTTAACCACAATTATGTCTAATGTTTATTTGCCGCAAGTCATGTCAAACTTTCACATCATCCTTTCTCTAGTCCTTGTTTTCAAAATGTTATTGGCAAATTTTTGTTCACAATGCATAACGTCCAATGTATTCCAAATCAAAAGGTCCTATGGTAATCAAATAAAATACCCACACAACTATTAATTTAGCTACCTTAAACTAATGCACAATCTTTTTTGCAAGTGGTAATATCTACTACATTTGTGTCTTTGTTGTGTTTGATAAATGCCAATGTTTGGGACAATCAATAACTAGTCTATAACTAAAACTAGCACATATGCATTTAGAAAACCATGAATTGACTGTCTTATGACTAGCATTAAGGCTACTTGGATAAAAAATGACTCATTTTTACTAACATACTACTATGTTTGGATTTGATTCATCCTTAATGTTTGTTTTCATTTTAATCTAATGGACGATTTCTAGGGCCCAAATGTCCAACAAAATTGGTGCATATCATGTTTCACAAAAGAGACCAAAATCCAAAACAACAAAGGTTGTGCATCAATTTAAACAATTCATGTCTTGTGATTCTCAAAATCAAGGAAGTTACAATTTGTTTATTACTTGACCTAATTTTAAAAGATCTAGTTCCAATTGTGCTTATGTACCAATACGGAAGATCATATAATGTAGACCATCGCTTCACACCATGTTGTTTTGAAGGGTCCCCAGTACCACCTTCCTTGTTGCCAACATTTTTCCAAGCTTGGTATCCATGTCAACTCAATTTTTTTGTGCAATGACAACCTTAGGTTTCATGCGTGTCTCCAACTGCCTAGTAAAATTATCCTTCATTCCTTCATATCTATATAGGTGCCCATTTGGCCACCATCTTTGTGTATGTGTATAAACCATCTTCCTTAATTTAATAGAATGTTCCCCCCTAAAGTCTAGGCCACATATGGGACATGCAACAAATCCTTGGTGTGCAACCCTAGTAATTACATCATATCCAAGAAAATCATGGATTGTCCATAGCACAATACCCCTTAAAGAAAATGACTTGGAGCCCAAGGGTTTCTACAGATTACAAGCAGCAACTCCAAGCCATAGTTCTTGAAGCTCTTTGATTAAAGGTTGCATTAAATCCTTCACTGGAATCGGCAATGCAAGTAGAATGAAAAACTTTTTGGTTGTCAACCAAGGAGGTATGTTGTAATTCAGCAACATCACAGGCCAAGTGGACCATGTGGTCCGTTGTAATTTAAATGGGTTCACACCATCAATAGTTAAAGCAAGATGGACATTTCTAGGATCTGAAACAAAATTTGGAAATTTTTCATGAACATGTTTCCAAAATTTTGAATCACATTTGTGTTTCACTAAACCATTAGGACTATATTTTGTGAATGCCACTCCATTAACTCAAAAAGAGCTAGTGTCTTATACATTCTTTGAAGTTTACGAATTATTGGAAAATGACGCAACACTTTCACTTGCAACGACTTGTTTGATTCATCCTTATAATGCGGCCCATCACATTTAGGACAACGAATATCATCACTATCCTCCCCTCTAAATAAAATACACCCTTTGGCACATGTGTGAATCACCTTGTAATTTAAGCCAAGTTTTTGTGTCAATGTTTTGGTAGCATAATAGCTACCCATTAAACAATTGAGTTTGAGTAGTAAATGTTGATGGAGTGCAAAAAACTCATCTACAAATTTGTTTGTGACCCTATGCACTATGCATAGATTCACAAGTATGGTTGCTCTTAGTTTGGTGCACTTTGTGCTTGCATATAACTCTTTCATTGCATCCTTTAGCACCATTGGGTCAAAATTGTGTGGCTCAACTCCATCCAATTCAACTGTATCACCCACAACGTATTGTTGGCCTTCCAAAAACTCATCCACTTCATGATCCCCATCAGCACCACTAAAGTTAACTTTATTCCTTCTAGGCTCTCCTAACCCATCAGCAATTTGAAAAGCTTCTTCAACAATCTAAGCAACTCTATCTTCCAATGCGACTAGCTCATCTTGTCATTGGAATGCATTAACTACCATGGCTTGCATATCTATCCCTGAATCAAGTCCTTAGGTAGGCTTTTGAATAGGTTTTCTAAAATCCTCCCCCCACTCTTCATCTAATGAATTTCTATCAGTTGGGCCTTTCCAAATTTTGAAAGGGATCCCTTCCATTCAATAATAGATGTAGCTTAATAGTATGTAAAGGGCATACAAATTGTCCTTTGCATTTGTTACAAGGACAATGAAGTGAAGCTAGCCCATATAGTATGGCCCTCTTTTGCTCCCTTTTCCACAACCTATTATCCTTATGTTTATGCCTTGATAAATGCCAAAGTAACAATCTTCAAAGATCCATACTTGACATGGTCAATAACTCAACCTTGCAAGCAAAGCCCATAACCACATGTGTCATCTAACAACCCATATATATCTCATTCTTCTTCTTGCCCTTCTGGCATGTAGAATTTTGAATCAACAAAAATATTTAATTATAGACCCAATATTTGAAGTTTTTTCTCTCCAATCAAGGTATGAACTTGAATGTTTTACCTTATTTCATCTGATCACTTCAAAGCAAAAAAATTCAATAGTTACAAGTTCATGGTAGTCTTTTGATCAAATGCATCAAAATCGTACATTAAAGCCCATTGTGCTTCTCTGATATCTTCTAAAACTTTTCTGTCAAATTGTCATACACAACACCATTCCAAACAGAACCCATATTTTGAACTTGTGTCAACCAAGTTTTTCTAGGCTTTTTTACATGAATGCAAAGCAAATAGACAAGTAGTTCGATCCTCCATCGACAAAATAGAACAAATTTGAGGTCAAATGTGGTTCAAGACCATGGTATTTGGGAAAATTGGAAAGAAGTTTCCCATAGCCACTCAGTAGTGTTTGAAATATAATATAAAGTTTTCAATTACAACTACACTTAATTGCAAATCAATGTGTATAAGTTTTTTTGCTGATCACATGAAATCACCTATAACCAACTAGTTATTGGTTATTGCCATAGCCTATATCAATGTCAAGAAAGACTATACATAAAGTAAGTTGTAACAATTGAAGATAATTATGTCATAAAAAAGGAGACCTTAAGCTTAGTGTTTTCGCTTCAAACCACAATCAACCAGAATTCATGACCTTTTTGGCAAAAATTCTTGGATTTAGATAGGGGTTCATTTTTTTGATAGAAAAAGAGTAACTTGCAAGTGATCATCTCAAGGTGGAAACATTTGGCCTTAGTAAGACCACTAAATTATGCCATCATCACTACTTCACTATTAATTTTTGATACTCTTGGCAAGCGACAACAACTTATAACAATAACCTAGCTATGTAGCCCAACTATTAGCCACTAAAGTAACATAATGTCTTTTGTATAATTTACCAATAGATAATATTAGAAACTTTATCCAGACAGCCTACATAAGATATTGGAACTTTTTTGAAAATGTACCTTGTTCCACCACAATCATCATTCATCTATTATTGTTGAAGGAGAGTCACATGCACCTTTGTCAAAGTGTTTCAATTTCCCCCAAGCACAAAGAAGAAAAACTTTTGCCATGCACCTTTGATGTCAACTTAACTCCATTAAAAAAGGTGATTGTTAAGGAAGGAAAGTGGTTGCAAAGGTTGGTAGTTTTGCTTCCGGAAGCAATAGACCCCACATCAAATCAATCCACATTGGACTGCCATTAGAAGGAGGTAGGCTAGGAGTTAATAAACTTGAAGTTGTAAGCATTTGCAAGACCTCACAAAAGAAACCTGTACATAATTGAATTTCAACAACCACAACAATCTTAAAGTTTCAAGATAATATGCTTAAGGAGGAAACCAAGAATCATGAAGAAGAAACTGCACAACCAATCCATCAAGGTATACAAGCCCTCATAGTGCTAATGAAGCCATGTAACCACCAAATTTGCAATCCTACTATTGTTGTTTTTACTACTCCTTCCTTAGCTTTGTAGTAGATGGGAGAGTTGGAAGGTAAGAGCTATTCAATGATAGAGAAGACCATAATGAGAATGGAATGACAAATTTTCAATCTTCGTGTGATAGGTGTAGGAGATCATCAAGTGGAAGAACATTGAATAAGAAGATGGTCATCAAAATCATGTTCACAACTAAGGTGACATTCATAAGAACTAGCAAAATCCCATTTCGCATTGAATAAAAGCAAGTGCTTAGTGCAAGGAGGTTCCCTAGGAGCGAATGCAAAAAAACAAATAGAAGCAAACTTTCTTTTAAGCTTGAAAAGTTTAGAGACAAGTTCAACTTCAAGGAAAATTCCCAACTAGTCCTTCCTCCACATGTGCAGGACATCACACATCATCAATGTCAAAAGCTCTAGTCTTCCTGAGTAATGGAACCAAGACATAAATTTTGTCTTGCTCAAGACAAAAAAAAATTGATGTGGAAAAAAAAACTAGTTAAAAATATGTTGAAGCTGCATTGCAAACCAATAAGGCTTAGAATGAAAACAACTGAAAATAGGGGCCATTCAAAACAAAAAACAAGAGTAGCATTAGTTGGGCCAAGTTTGCAAATACCGGTTCCACCCCTATAAAGTTCTTGCTATGTCTCCTCCGCTATGTCTACTAATTTGCCATTCTCATGTACTATTGATCCATTTTGTCCAGAAATCTTGCATTTTCTTTCTACAAATCAAATGACCATTAATCTATTAAACTCACTTCTTCTTTTATGTCCTTTATCACTAATGTGTCCCTCACATTTGCATTGACATCATCATTGGCATTGGCATCGATTTAATTGTTATTGGGGCCATAACTTCAAATTTTCAACTGCTTGTGTGAATCATTTCAAGTTTGGATACAAATTTCTTTCAAGATACTTGTTTTGGAAATACCTTGTAGATCCATCGTGAATAACAATTCATTGCAATATGGAGATGGAAAGGTGGGACTTGTAAAGCCAATGGGTGTTACTTGCTAGCTACCTATCTATTACTTCTTATCTCTTTGTGAGCTAGGAAAAGATAGGCAATGCTTGAAGACTTGGGAGTTGCATGGAGCGCGAGCAAGTTACACGATGAGCAAAAGATTACTTTGTGGCCCATTAACCTTAGTTCCAAACTAACAACATACATTTGACAAGAAAGACACCAAATTCAAGGGGGGAAAAGGAGAAGGATTCTAGACACGAGAGGACGTACCTTTTAACAATGTAGATAAAAAGGTGAATTTGAGTTGCAACGTAGAGAAATCATTTTCACCTCCAAAGTTGGTCAAACATTCTTTGAGTAGCATGACCTTGTAAATATCATAGTGGTGCAAGCAGAGGATGTAACAATCTTTGCACCAATCGATTAGGGCAAACTTATTTTCATTAGACATGGATGAATGTCATTATGTTATTCTACATCCATGAGTTTAGGTGATATGGGCGAGAGAGGTCTTGTTGGTTGTTTTCCTTGATCATTTGTGTTATGTCAAGAATTGCAAATAACTTTCTGTGAAGCACACAACTTGTGAAAGGATGTAGGAGTTAGACTCTAGAGCTTCTTCTATTGTGCCTATTGCAAATGAGAAGTGCAAATACGAATGAAATAAGGACACACATGTTGTGTCACATTTTTTTTGTGATAGCTGCTTAAAGACACAATAGAAGAACTATGAGCATTTTTTTTTTCACTTTAACTTTTGGCATGCATTGTTTGAATTTCCCTCTCTTTTGATGGCATTTAGAGTTCATTGCAATATGTGTTGAAATGAGTTGTTGTAAACCTATTGTGAAAGTTCTACTTCACATGTGTTTTTTTACGATCTTCTATTTTTTTTTTCAATAGCATTTTGTTTTTCTATTTTAAGATCAATTATGGTTGAACGACCGTGAAGCATAGGCAAGCATTGTTGGTAGTGGAACGAAAGCAAAAGCTATGTTCATTCCTGCTTAAACCCAACTTGCCATTGCGACAAAACTCAAGGTTAGCTAGTGTTCATAGTTGCCCCATTCCTCATGTTGTTGACGATGGATGACAACATGGATGATGAAGATTCTATGGAAACAAAAACCAACGATGATGAATATGCACTAGGTGCAAGCCTTTTACTTACCTTCATGTGCCCTAAGTATGTGAGTTAAATGTTACAACTATAGTAGTAGCTGCTAATCGTTACTACTGCTTTTTCTTCCTCGTCTGACCATGCAACAATTTGGCAGAATTGCATCTTCTTCATCTAATCATGCAGCAACTTGGTGGAGCTACATCATCCTTGTTGATCATGTAGTAGCTTGGCAGAGCTGCATTTTCTTCGTCTGATCATGTAACAACTTAGCAAAGCTGCATCCATTAATTGTCAGTTTTTGGTTCATGTACAACTTGAATGTCTTTGGGATTAACCACTCTCAAAAATCCCAACTACCTTAAATTGTTGTTTGCTTAATATCTTTCATTGATGTCATTTATAGAGTTTGTGCATGGAAATCAAACTACAAAAGATAATTTCTAGAAGGTAATTACTTAAATGCAACACGATGGGAATGATTCAATTGAAGTACCTTTAAATTGACATATGTTTAGGATTTCTATCTATGAAACAATTGGTGCAAATGTAACAACAATTATTGATTGCTACTATTACTTATTTTTCTTCATCTAATCATGCAGTAGCTTGATGGAGTTGCATCCACTAATTCTCAAGTCTTGGTTCATGTATAAATTGACTATAGGCAAGTTAGACATGGCAGGATGATGTAGGAGTTGACTGATCTAAAGTGGAATTAGACATAGTGGACTTACCCTAACTATTCCAATTATTTGTTAGAGTAGCAGCTTGAGTTGTTGTTCATGTCATGCGTAAAAATGTTGTTTTTTCCAATAAATTTAGTAGTTATCATCTTCATCATCATGTTATTTCTCGATGCCTTTCGATGATCTTATGGGTATCTTGGGATGGGGGGTGTTTTTTGTGGGTATTGGGATATAAAAAGGGAATGGAAACAACATGGAATCTTTAAATGACGCAAATGAATCTGTTGTTGGTTCATCTGTAACTAAGGTGAAAGGCAAATACAAATTGCCAAAGATCCCAATAAAACTACTTGTCCAAGTTGTTGCCCAAGTATGTGTTAGCTCTCCAATGAAGTTATTGCCAACTCAAGCCAATCCTATTCAATGGTAGTGGTAGCCACCACCTAGGTGGATGCAACAAGGATGGATGTCGCCCCCACCATGGGGCTTACCACCACAACAATACACTGGACCCTAGGTATAGGTGCCTGCAGTAAGTACATCAACCCAATTTGTGGTTCCATCTTTTACACCACTTCTGAGTGCGACATCAGCAGTTGGTGAAGTAAAGTTGGAAAGTGTAGCCCATGTAGCTCAAAGAATAGAAAAAAAGAATAAAGATGCCACAACAGAAGCACAAATTACTATGGGGCAAAAACTCACAAAATTCGAGTGAAACCAAAGGGTCATATAGTTGGAGGAAATGAAGAGAAGAATGCTTGGGATGAGACAATAAGAACACTAATCCCTAAGATTTTTTATATTAGTGCCATAGAATGGGATCACCACAAACCTGAATCATTGGACAAGTTGAGGGCAAGTTTTGATGCCAATTTTGAGTATGTGGGCAATAGAGCTTTCGGTGGTGGGCTTCAAAAATGTTGTGAAAAGGTGGTTGAAAACATAAAGATGTAGGTTGAAGGTTAAGTTCTAGGTGGGGATGAAGGAATGTCTTGTGAACATTGATTCAAGTTAGTGGGAGAAATTAAAATAGTATTGGATGCGACAAGAAACATAGAGGAAGGCTAAACAAATGTCACATGCTAAGGCCAAAAAGAAGAATATGACAAATGTGGGGTGAATGGGGAGAGCCAAGAAAGAGGCGGCATTGATAACAATTCATCTGCAAACTTTTTCCTTTCATTTTGATGGTTCAATAAAGTGCAAATGTTTTGGCTACCCTAGAATTCATCACCTTAATGTGTTGATGTACCTTATTTTTTTGTTGTAGAAGAAAAAATGGGAACGTAGCCTTGGTCTAACAAAGATTGCAAAATAGCTTCAAAGATCATAGCAAACTTGTCCAACATTTGTAAGACGTGAAATGTTTGTATTATTTTTTATCCAATTGGCATTTCTTGTTCCATTGAAAATAAAATTGTTGTTCCATTGAATTCTATTGATATAAAATGAAATTTTTTATTATAAGGGTTGTCTAGCAAAGTGTCAACTCGGATGACAACATTTGAAATCAAACAAAACGAGTCCAGTGCAAAGTTTGCTACAATGTTAGATAGTCAAAATGTCCACACACATGCATTAGTTGACATTAAGACCGTGTTTGCACAATTTTTAGGATCACAAAAAGGCTTTGTGAAGGGTGATCACCTAGAGCCCAAACCTTCTTTTGAATAGCAACAACAACAATTTCCAAAAGAGATACCTATTCATGCCTCTTCAACACCCATGGACATTTTTACAATAGGTAGTGAGAATGGCAAATTTGATGGTCATTCTTTAGGCAAGCTAACCTCAGATTGTACAGATCGAACACATTCCCAACAGATAATTACATCATAAGTTCCAAAGTCTATTGGATAGCCAATAAGGGATATGCCAATATCAAATGGACCTCCAAGCACTAAGGGTGTGGATTGCATTATTAAATAGTCTAGATCATCCCCTTTATCACAAAAATTGTTTACGAGGAAATCTCCATCAAAACGTAATGCGGTTGAACTTTTGACTAATCAACCTATAGATCAAGTAAATTGCTTTGAATTTTTTCATGTTGGAATTTTTTTGTACAATTGTTGTTAATTGAGCTTTTTCAAAAGTGTTGACAAATTGTTAATTTAGTCACAGACCTAGATAGAAGGGAAGGAATTAAGAGGGCAAATGATTACACCTACGGGAAGCCTGAAAGAAAGGGCAAATGTGGCGTTGAACAAGGAAAAGAATGCAATGGAAGTAAGGGTATCTTATTTGTACTTTTTTGGGATTGATATTTTTCAATTTCATCTTGTGTTTGATGTTGTACAACCATATTCACATTGGGCTAACTTTAGTATAAATATACAATTGTGAAATGTTTGAACCCTTAATTAATTTGTAAGTTTTAACTTGATGATTGGTGATTATAGTTTTGAAATGGACAAACTATGGCATTGTTCAATCCAAAGAACCAAAAGTAGAAGGTGGCATTTGGAAAATCAACGGTCGTTGGGGGGGTGATAAATATCATCATTAAGATATTCCAAACTTTCATTTCAAAATGGATGTTTCAATTGTGTATTACCCTAATGTTCCACTCATAGGTACATGAACTAGTTGATCAATATAAACTAAACGATGCATGTCATTGACAGTTGTACTTTGTGGAATTGGAGATACATGAAAAAGGAAAATTAGGTTTTGTTTGAAGATGTTCATCATTCTTTTTTCTTTGAGACTTGTGATATTTATGATGTTCAAAACTTATAGTTGCTATGAGGTACAAAATTGTGCGTTGATCCAATTTTGGATAGTTTTTTGTTTGAGACAATAGTGGACTTTCAAGACAGAAGGTTTTGTTTTTGTAATTTGAACCCAAAAGTTCAATCAGTAAATCAATAAATCAATGAATGCCACATGTAATAGAACTATTGTTCAATGACTAATATTTCATACATAATTTCCATTTTCAAAATAACACAAAGAATACAATGTCGCCATGTGTACAATGCCAATGCATGCATGTGTTTGAATTAAATCATGCCACATGTGATTCTAAATGTGGGCCACATCATTATGGCTAATGGATGTAAATTGCCATGTCAAACATTAAATGACTAATTGTCAGAAACAACTTGTCCAATTTGACTATGTTGGGTAATAGTCATTTGAATCTTTGATGAATATGGTGGCAATTTAAATACAAATTTATTGCTAAAATTTTTGCTAGGAAGAAGAATTCAAACATTTAAAAATGACAATAAAGATGGATACAAGTCTATTGGTCACTTCATTGAATTTTTTCAAGATAATGGCATTGTAATATAATATTTTATAAAATATACCCCACAAAAAAATGGTGCTTTAAAATAGAAAAATAGAACTTTTTTTTTAAAACTCACACATTTACACTCACTTGAATGAAAACCTTCATCCATATATTTTTTGTGAACTCACATGATTGGAAATTTTCATATGGAATTCAAATGATATAATTAATTCATATTCAATATATGAGTAAGTAATTTATCAAGTTTGGCAATTGTTTAACTGGTTTTTGAATTATATTTGCAGTTTGTAATATATATTGATATGATATTATATTTTAACAAATTTTTATACCTTTTAATAATTTAATATTAATTGAAGAATATATATTTTTAACAATTTTATTCTTTGGGGTTTGAATTAACTTATTATGAATATAATTTATGAAAAACCTTTTTAATACTGGCTTGGTGGAAATTCAAACACACAAAATTTTGACAAGCAATATTTGTGAGAACATTTTTTGTTTATTTTAATGTGTTTTCACCCATGAACAACTTGTAATCCATTGAAGATATACATTTGCAATTGTTGGCAAATAATTGTACAAATTTCACTAATAGGCTCAAGTCTTTGCACCTTAATGGTCCACATTGAAGTTCACAAATGGGTTCTATCCCTTTTTATGTTCGTCCAATTAAAAAATATTATTGTATAAGGGGAAAACATGAAACAAAAGGTTCTTTAAAAAATTTAATTCAATAGTAGTTATTGTACCATCAACATAAATATCAATAGTGTTAAGTATTAATTGTTGACTTGATGAGAAATATGAAAAAAAAATTGTAAACCAAATTTCAAACATCAAACTTAAGGTTTCACCATTTTGATTTGGGGATGGAGTATGAAAAGGAGGGATCTTATCAATCATTGTTATTCAACAAAAATATATTGAATCCAAGCATGGCATAACTATAAAATACATACATGTAATCTATTAAACCAATGGAGGCTTGGATAAAACTAAATAATGACTATTCAAGTCAATCTAAGAAGGAAAATAAAAGTATTATGAACATACCTTACCAAAATGTTGTTGACAACTTGGGGCATTCAATGGCCAACATTTGGTTGACATAACATTTGTATTAAGTTTGGTTGCTCAATATTTACCATTTGTTCTAATGAAAAACATTGGCCTTTGCAATCAAAAGAATATTAAGATATTTGACAATAACAAAAAGAAATTAAATAAATATACTAGTAAAAAAATTAAATTTTGGCCTTGCAAGGTTATTTTGGTGTTAATTAAGTAGGAGACGTTGATAGAAATAGGTCCACGTATTAGGATATTGTTATTTCCTTACTAACAAAATCATAAGTTGGGCAAATCATAAGAAACAAAGGACAATGGTGGTGAAAGCATGGTTAGGCATTTCAAAAGTGGCATTTGATAGTCCATATTCTAACTTTAACATTTTTTTTACAATTTTAACAATTATCAAACCATAAATCCTATAATTATCCCCTATGCTTTTAAACATAAATATTAATAAGCAAACCTATGAATATCCCTAAACATGTGATTGATTAAAAAATCCATACAACGGATTAAATTTTTTAATGTGAAATGGACTCTCAAGGATAAAAATTTACAACAATCACATCATTTAAAACTTATATATATATTAGGAAAGTTTGAATGCACATGACTAATACATTCTTCATTTGATGATGCTTTATTTTTTTAAAAAAAATTTGACACTACTTTGACATATTTTTTGAGTTCACATTTTCATTTTTTATATGTGACAAACATAGTGTTGTCATTTCAAAAGTCCATTACGAGTCCATAATCTTCTTATAATTCATTCAAAAAATTTATGATAATTCCCATTCAAGTTTATGACAATATGAATAATTAAAAAATTGACAATGTTAATTTTGAATATGGCTTCAAATTTTATGTTTGTATGTAATCCAAAAAAATTACAAATGTGACAATCCACATTGTCCACCTATTCATGCTTTCACCCTAGTCTTGTTTAACATACAATCAAAATACATAGCATTGTTTTGAATTTTTTGGTGTGTTAGCACGCTAAGGTGGACTGAAAAAAACATTTCAAAATCCATTTATAAAGTTCATAACTTGTGTATTCTAATGTATTTCAAGCTTGAATTGGTTTGGTTTTCAAATGTGTCCAAAGGGCTCAAATGAATATAATGAGCCAATGTGTTTATTTTGCATTTAGGATTATTATCCTTTTTGGGGTCCTTTTTCCCAAAAACCATGTTTTCCTAAAGAGGAAATTTCAAATGAATTGTTTTGAAACTTTTTATATATTGTATTTATAATTGCCCCAATATATCCCTTTTTTTTACAATCAAATTTGGAAAAATAAGTCTTTCTGAAAATGCATAAATTTTGCCAAAGTTTGGGTTTTGTCTTGAAAATTTTCCATAATTTCAAATCACACCAAAACATGTTAACACTTTCAAGTTTAATTTTTTATGTTATAAGCTACAATTTTCCTTTAAACAACACATACATTACATCACATTTCCATGTTGAAAAGGACACATGAACTTTTTTTAAACCTTAATTTTGATAAACACAAAATTGAAAAAATATAAAACTTTTAGTGATTTTTAAATGTTTCTAATAGTACCCTATTACTATAAAAAATTGAGGATGAAATAAAGTGTATTATGAAAATTAAGGGGCCTTTTATGAAAGTAATTTCATTGAATGAAGATGTTAAACATCCTTTATTCAAACCAAACTTTGATATTGGAATTTTATTTGATTCATTTTAGATTTTTCAATATCAACATTTTTCAATAAGCACAACTTCCATGATTCACATGCAATTAAAATGGCACCACATAGACATATGTAACAAGAATTGCAGAAAAGTTGATGTTTTAACATCAATTTTGCTTTGTTTGAGCTCATCCGCACCCCAAAATAAGTTAAATTTTTTTTCCATATCCAATTTTGAACCACCATAATTAATTCCTTTCTAAACACTTTTATTAAATATTAGTTTTGAAAATAATCAATCTTGATGTCAAAATGCATTTTTCCATTTTGAAAATTTCCAAATGATTTGATATTTTCATAAATTAGATTTTTTTTCTTGAATTTTTTACCTTAAGTGTGATCTCCCAAAGTTTAAAAAACATTGTACAACCACATTGTGAAATGAAAAGTCAGTTATCAATTAAAATGAACTTGTACAATGCATATTAAGTTCAATTAGAATCGACCATTCATCATTTTGTTGTGTCTTTTCATTTTTAAAAGCTTTATAGGCTAACTTCCCATAAATATATCCTTTTTTCATGATATTCAATAAAAATTTTAAATTCTATGGAACAATGATTAAAATAATGTCACAATGATGGTCCATGTAGTCCATTATAGTTTACAACTATGTCTTTAAAAAAATAAAAATGGAAAGGTTATTTGCAAGCTTGGGCCAAGAATAAGAAAGCTTTACATCAATTTACTCAAATAATCAAAATGCAATAGTTGGATAATCAAAACTTCTAAATGTCATTCAAGAAACAAACATATTAACATTCAAGTTCATTTCATCATAAAACAAGTGCAAGCAAAAAAGTCAAGGTCATTGAATACTCTAGTACCAAAACATGATCTTATAAAAGGTTTATAACTAAGGAGAAGCATGAACATCATTTGAAGTTTATGGGAATAACAAACCAAGAACTTGATTTGGAAGATATTGATACTTAACAATAGTTTTCTTGGTGCCTAAAAATATCCAAAAGGCTATGGAAGAAATAAAGGTGCCAAAAGTCGTAAAGAAAACAAGTGGGGGAAAAGGGAAATGTAGCCAAGGTTTTTTTAAATTTCATACATGGGTAGCCATTACATGATAATATTGATAGGTTCAATCACCACATTTAAATTCATGTCATGCAAATACATTCACCACTTTGTGAATATTTCATGATAGGGATGGGGTTTATTAACCATTCTATGATTCACAGTGCAAATATCCATTAGTTGCCAAAACATTTAACTCTTTGCAATGCCAAAACTTTTAATATTTTGCACTACCATAAACTCAACATTTTGAAAAGTTGAGTTGTTTGAACTTTGTGCTTATGCCATGTGAAATTTAAAACCAAGGCCTAAATTTTTAAAACTTTTACATCTAATATTCTATAATAATTTAGATGTGTGAACATTTAAAGATGTAATGTGGACATTCAATATAACTTGAATTAGGTGGAGAGTACTCTTATAATATGCATTATAGGCTACAACATTTTCTATTTACATAATTTTTTACAATGAAACTTGCTAGGACTTTTGCCATGTTGATATTACATTTGTTTTCTTATAACCATGATTTGTTATTTTAATACAAAAGCCATCACCACCTACATTTGAAAATGATAAAATCACTACAACCAAAATGATCTAAAGATCAATTCACTACTTTTACCATTCATGTTTGAAAGAAAAGAAAATCAGGTTTAACAAAAATGTTTTCACTTTTCCATACAAAGAGCCACTCATTGAAATGTCAATTTTTTTAAGAAAAACCCTAATACATAACTACTTGCACCTCGATCTTGGAGCAATTAAATTTATATCATGTTGAATTGCAAGCATGGTAGCATACAAAAAATACATGATTTAGTCAATTCAAGTCCCATATTTTTTTCTTAAAATTTAAATTACATGGATACACAAAAAACATAATTAGTTCAAATGACAAGTAACACGTATTCAATTAATTTTGAACTTTTGAAAAGTCCAAAAATGACTTTAAATAATTTGGATAGTTCAAACAAGTTTTCAAATTGCAAATTGAACCTAGTTGTCCATAAGCTAATTGCATAAAAAAATTAGTAGTGGTCATAAACAACACATAAGAAAGGATGAAGGGTAATTTGAATATTGTATACATCACATACAAGAATTCAATTAATACTTGTTGGTCATAGTTGATGAATATTGAAAGTGAAATCTCAAAAGGTTAAAAACAAAAAATATAAACCAAAAAGGATTTAAGGACCTTAAATTTAATTTTCAAAATATTAGTAAAGTAGCATCAAAGTTCCATCATTTAAAAAAAAATTACATTGTGTCATTTGAATTTAAAATTAGGAAAATTCTTGGATTACAAGTTTCCAAAGCTTAAGGAATTCATCTTGCTTACTAGCATAGTATTAGAACAATTAAGATATTTGTGATTCTCCAATAATTAGATAGGCAACTACATCAACCCCATCTTGAAATATAAATTTGACAAAAAATTATCATTTTCTACCCTTTAGAGCTACAAAGATTGTCACATAGTTTGTAAACAATAATCCAACCAACTACAAACAAACCTCAATAATTGAATTTGATAAGTAGACATAATTCAAAGGTGAACCATCGAAACAAATGAAATTAATTTTTTAAAGGTGATAGGGTAAATAGTTCATACTTAAAGGAGGTTAAGTAATTATGAAATTCCATTATCATTGTCCTCATATTGCATGAACAAAAAATAATTTGATGAAAAAAAAGTCAAACAACACTTAGAATATTTGACAATGATTTCATAATGGATGCCAACTATCCTCACCAATGGCAATTTAACCAATGCTAGCCACAAATGGGAAGCAAGGTCCAACCATTGGACCTTATTATTTGACAACATATGTCCTCTAAAAGACTCAATGAAGATACTAGTACATTTGAAATTCAAAGGGCCTTGCTTAGTTAATTATCAATGAGCAATGAACTTTGGTCATCCTTCCCAACATAGGGTAGTCTATACACACATTCAAATCCTTGAGATAATGATAACTTCATGGAGTGAGTCGACCCAAAGTTTTGGAGTATTGTTCGTGTTCCCAAATGAAAACAAATTGAACCACAAATATTTGTGGCATTAGCAAAAGAAGAACTTGCATAACATCTTTTATGAACATACAAGACCAAATTGCAATATAATTTTTTTTAAATGCTAGAAAAAAGAAATGTTGTGCACTCTAGCTCTTGCTTCAATTTTGTTGATGCCAATTTTGCTCCCTTTCACCTATTGATTCCCTTGGAAAGTTTGATACTTCGTGGAAAGTAACTCATGACATCATTCATGTTAACAATTAATAATTTTTTGAGGGCATTAAAACATGAACAAAAACACATGTAAATGTTTATCAGTGGAGATGGATGTAAATAAGCAACATATAAAAACCAAGAGATATTAGTCCAATGAACCATAAAAACTGGAATAAAATTCAAAACAATAAAGTATAATTTGCTCTTACTTTGGATTTTACAACATAATACATAATGAAGAACTCCATGTAGAAAAATTACAAGATTCTAACAATGTATTCATTTTGAAAACATAAAACTTCCAAATTTAAGTAGTGGGTATGTCAAAGGTGGATTTAAAAAGAGAAAATGCACCTAAGAGCAATTAAAAATAAATCACTTTTTTTTGTTCATTTTCATTTTTGCATTTGTACAATAATGAGGCATCACACCTACCAATGCATTTCACAAATAAAATTTTATGTTGTCCAAGATCATTGCAATTAATATTTCTAATATGACCAAAAGGATTGTCCTTTACAAAAGTGCCAACACCATATCCAAAACAATGAAGAGATTCTAAGTGAAGGAGAATAATACCTAGCAAATAATTGTGATCCCTAAAAAAAACATCAAAAGACTTTAGGAAAATGGCATTAAATTAAATAACTTATTAATTTTTTTTTTTAAGGCTTATCATCTACAAGCAACATATTATCAACAAGAATGCCATGATATTTTAAAAAGAAAATGTCGAAGTTTCTATGGAGAATAGGTAGCTTGTTAGGATTAGTAGATAAAAAATGAACATTTTGCATGCAACATTCTTGGTTAAAGGATAAATAGTAATTTTTATTTCACATTGGATTTTATCCAAATAATTATTGATGTTGTGACATTGATTTACAAATTGTATATACACGGTGAATTACACTATACACTTTTCAAAGAATTATTTCAATCCAAGCTTAAGTACAAGGGTATGTGTGAAATCCCTAAATGAAAGTTGATCCTATTGAATTATGCGAGTGAGAGGGGCCACTATCATGCAATAATGTGCAATGAAACATTGATAAAAGTTGGCAAATTCAAAAAAACATTGAATATCATGAATAGAAGTTGGGGTAAACCAATTCACAATGGTTTGGACCTTATGAGGATCCATGCAAATGCCACTTTTCGAAATAATATACTTGAAGAATTCCATTTTAGTTTGACAAAATTCGCATTTCTTCAACTTAACATAGAGTCCAACTTTTTTAAGCTTGTTCAAAACAAATCAAATATGTCATTCACGTTCCTCCTTGTTCTTGGAAAAAATGAGGATGTCATTGATGTAACAAACCATGAAATCATCCAAGTTTTCATAGAAAACATCATTCATCAAATGTTGAAAGACGACATGGGCATTAGTAAGGCCAAAAGGCATCGTCACATATTCAAAATAACCATAATGGGTTTGAAAAACAATCTTCCATTCATCACCTTCCCAAATATGCACCAAGTTATATGCACCACATAATCAATTATGGTGAAGACTTTAACATGATTTAATTGATCCAACAACCTTGATATTAATTAAAGGTAAAAGGTATTGGGTTTTTGATGGTGAGTCAATTTAGTCCATGATAATCAACACACATTTGTAAAGAACCTTCTTTCTTTTTGATAAACAAGATTTGAGTGCCAATTGGAGACTTGGAATGTCCAATAAAACCTTTCTCAAGATTTTTATCAATGTATTACCAAATCACTATTAGTTCATTTTGAGACAAGTTGTAAATGGGTTTGAATGGGGGTCATGCTCCTTTCTCAAGGTCAACAACACAATCGCATTGTTGATGCTTAAGCAACATGTCAACATTCTTATTTTCAAAACCATCCTTGTATGTTTGGTTCCACAGAAGATTCTCATGTTGCTTCACCTCAAGGTCTTGTGTCAGAATGATCAATTGAAATGATCAATCAGAACGATCAAGAATTCCAAATCATTCAACAATGGAGATTGATGTTCCAACAAAGGTGTAAATCACGTTAAAATTGTGCTTCAAGGTGAACTAACAATACCAACTTGGGTTCGAGCACTTGGGTAGTGATGGGAGTGCAATCTAGGGTTGACAAAAATTGACGTGATGCATAGAAGTTGCATCCATCATCATGTTGGTGTTTGTCTACACACATCCAAATGGACGAACGCATTCAGATGTTGACCATTTTTTTTGGTGATCAAAATTTTTCAATAAGATCAATTTTAACGATTAAAAGTGACAAAACATTTTCGGTTGTCTAATTTTCATGTCATTAAATTGGGTGATAAAAAAAATTCGGTTGCTACTTTTGGTCACTTTCGATTGGCATAATTGGAAACCAACAATTTTTGATCTCAAAATCAAGTGACCAAATTGTTTTTCAGTTTGCTAAAAAAAACTTAGGATTTGCCCAAAAACATTTAGTTATCTAATCAACAATAGCCATAATTGAAAAAAAAAAAAAATTGCCCAAAATTTTTTGTCCTTGCTTGAAATTTTTAGGCAATTTAGTTGTCAATTTTGGTCTTTAGACTAAACGACCAAAAATTTGGTGATTGAATTTTTTGGGCATTGTTCGAAAACATTTTGATTGTCATTTTTAAAATGTCAATTGTCCAATGGACCATGGTTTAATCTCCATTGTTGATCTTGTAATTTTATTTTATTTTTTTCCCAAAAAAAATTAGTCACTATTCTAAAAAAAATTGGTTGTTGCCTAAAAAACAACTCGGTCATTAGTCAAAAAAATTTAGTCGCCACAAGACTATGGCAAGTGAAAGTTGTTTTGGTCACCACAATGTTTAAGGTGACCAAATCACATGATTTTTAGTCACTCGTAATTGTCTTTTAAATAGTTCAACATCAAAGTGACCAAGGTTTACCAAGGTCGATCGAAGTTGATCATATTTTGATGTGACATGGGGTTGTGTTTATGTCCAAATTAATGTGTCATGTTGTGATGGATGCCTAGATGCAAGGACAACCTTGGTGCAATCGAATGACTAGATGCACTAGGTTTAAAAACTTAGAAACCTTGAATGCATCCCATCAAACTTGTTAGGAAAATTAATTCATGGTTCCTTTGCCTAAGGTGGTGTTGTAAGATTACACCCCAATGATGTTGATGTTTGATTACTTTGGAGATGAGCAATAAACTCTTGATGTCATAAATGCCAATGCCATGGAGTTCATTCATATGATGCTCACGCATTACTTGTAATTAATTTGTATTTAATTCCTAGTTTAATTTTAATTCATTTTTAGTTAGTTCTAAGTTAGCTTCCAGTTAACTTTTAGCTCACTTTTAATTATCCTTTAATTCATTTGCATTTCATTTCTAGTTAATTTTTAGTTAAGTCTCAATTCAACCTTGATTCATTTCCAATTAACTTTTAGTTAATTCATAATTGATTTTTTGTTCATTTCTAGTTTAGTTTTACTTAATTCATAGTTAACCATTAGTTCCCACATGGATGGACATGGGCCACACATAAGTGCACATGGGCCACATGTAAATTGGAAGTTCCTTGAGAAGTTTTTTTGAGCTAGGTACCCAATGAATATAAATAAAGGGAGAATCCCACATTATCTTTAATTTATTCAACACTAGTTTTGGGGACGTATCTTTGTCATGATTTTGTTCTATTGTTGTCATGTTATTCTAATAAAGTCTTTTTGCATTTAAATCATGCACAAATCATGTTTTTGTTTTTGATTTTCTTATTCCATGACTTGGATTTAGAATTTGGCTTGCTTTTGTTGACATGCTTTGAGAATTTTGTTGTTTAGTTCATTTTGTGCTTGTGACACATGAAGTGATTGATTTTCTTGTTGCATGTGTCTAATTGTAATAAGGACTTCTTCCATGGACATGATTGTCAAGGGCACAAAAATCCACAAGAATAAAGGTTAAAGGAGCAATCTAAGTCTAACTTTCAAACAAAGAACAAAACAAGATTATGTGATTTAAAAATAAGAACACAATAACTAAAAACAAAAACACAAGATGTGCAAAACCAACGTGGAAACAAATCTTTATTATGCTTACATATGTAAACATGAACATGAAAAGAATATGACAAGGCTATGGTGTAAGATTATGTTTAAGATTGGTGTTGAAAAATTGAAAAAATGAAGGGTCTTACTTTTATTTATATCCCTTTGAAGACCTAGTTTAAAGAAGCTTCCAAAAAGGCTTCTATGTATGCATCGAGTAAAGAAGCTTCTTGAAAACCTTCCTAATTGAAATCAATTATGAATTAACTGAAACTTAACTAAAACTTAATTGGGGTTTCATTAAGAGTGAATTTGGAGTTAATTGGAGTTATTTAGGACTCAACCAAAAATTAATCAAAAGTTAACTAAGATTTAATTAGGAGTTAACTAACACTTAACAAAAAGTTAATTCTTAAAAAAAAAATCTTGAGAACCTTCCTAACTAATAATCAATTATGAATTAATTAAAACTTAAACTTAAAGTGAATTAAAATTGAACTTTGAGTCAAATGGAAATGAAATAAAACTTAATTTGAAGTTAACTAAAAGTGAACTAAAATTAAATTAAAAGTTAGGTACAAGTTTATTATAAGTCATGAATGATAATTCAAATGAATAATTCCATGGCATTAACATCTATGACATCACCTCCTTTCCTGGCAACAAGTTCCACCAAAAACAGACTTGGGCAGCTTGTTCAGATATCGTTGATGAAACTCATGCACATTTTCCATAACATTTGATAGGTTTTTGATTGGTTCCCAAATGTGTCCATTCACATCATACCCATGCCAATGAACAAAATATTGGAGTTGATGATTAAAGACCTATGAATCCAAAATGTATTCCACTTCATATTATTGTTCACCATCGATTTCAATAGGTGGAAGGGGATCATGGATTTTTCTTGGAATGGTGGACATGTGGTAAGGTTCCAACAAGGAAACATGAAATATAGGATGGATTCTCATAGAACCTAGAAGCTTAAGTTGGAAAACCATGGCATTGATTTGTCTTCACAATGAAGAATGAACCTAACATTTAATGATCCAACTTTTCTAATGGGCTTATTGTTTTGATATATTGTCATTGAAGCCAAACCTGGTCTTCGACCTTGAAGTTGGGTTATTCCTTTTGATGTTCATTAACATTTTCCTTGTATCGCTTTTGTGCTTCTTCAGTGTTAGACACAAGTTGAACTCAAACATTTGTTAGCCACATGGCTCAATCTTTAGTTGTTGGATTCATGACTTTGTGTACACCTTGAATGTCAAACTTGGGGTACAAACCATGATTCGCAAAGATAGGTGTTTGTTGGGTTGATGAATGCACTGTGTTATTATATGCAAACTTTGCCATGGCCAAAAGTTATAACCAATTATCTTAATGACATTATGAAAAATCGCATTTGCCAACACTAGTAGAAATCAGCTAAAATGTAACGATTTCATTTATGACTACATGTGACTTGTAGTCGTTTGCGACTAGATTTGGGAATATTTGCAACTACAAGACCAACTTTCAACTATTTTGATCATTTTCACAA
>Ga0116231_10006095_pt1 | contig 23305 bp, 23 predicted proteins | sample S1TSphgellanicum_2_FD_89695 | JGI IMG/M metagenome (GOLD analysis project Ga0116231, IMG submission 89695) | Host-associated microbial communities from peat moss isolated from Minnesota, USA - S1T2_Fd - Sphagnum magellanicum MG | ecosystem: Host-associated > Plants > Peat moss > Unclassified...
AACCATCAAGTGTGGCAATGGACATGTGTTTGAGTGAATTTCTGAAACCATCAAGTGTGGCAATGGACATGTGTTTGAATGAATTCCTGAAACCATCAAGTGTGGCAATGGACATGTGTTTGAATGAATTCCTGAAACCATCAAGTGTGGCAATGGACATGTGTATGAATTTTGGAAATCATCAAAGAATGGCAATGGACATGTGCATGTATTCCAGAAACCATCAAGTATGGCACTGAGGAAAGCTTTGACACTCATGATGGGATTCACATTCGTCTTGGTGGATGCACATTAGTAATGACTTCTGTTCTTGCGCGATCCTAGAATGGAAGAAGATACAGCTCCAGAATTTCTTCTTCCATGCCTGTTGATACATCAAAGCCTCTCTTCTTGTTCATATACTCTTATGGTTTGAATTCAAACTGTTAAATATGGCAATTGATGTGTTTGAATACCTGAAACCATCAAGTATGGCACTGATGAAAAGCTTTGACACTCATGGGACCATCATCATCTTGGTGGATTCACATTTTGTAGTTGTTCAAGGCAATGAATGGCTTCTGTTCTTTCACAATCCTAGAATCAAAGATACAGTTCAAGGAGTTGTTCTTCTGTACCCTGTTGGCACATTAAAGTCTCTTTTCTCTTCATATACTTATGAAGCTTATGACAGCAAGCCTGGAAAAGCATGTGCTCACACTGCACTGTATTCAGAAGTAGGCTAAGAAAGTGACTGCTTCTATTTTGTTTTCATGTCTGGCTCAGCAGCTTTTTATCACATCTTGTTGCAGTTCTTTTGAATGCCTGAGGCAATTGTCAATTGCTTGTCTTCTTGCTTGGGACGGTCATTTGTGGAGGCTAGATTTCTGTGATATCTTCTTGATCTTCTACTCAGGTTTGATATGTTTCCGCTGTCCTCTTGGAGTTGTTGATGTATTGAATTTGGTCCTTTCCAGGTATCACCTGCGAGCAGTCTGTGAGACTGATTCTGAGAGCTGCACAGCAGAGGAAAAGATTGCATTCATCCATGAAACAAGGCATGGATTTGGACGCACTGCTCTCCTTCTGAGTGGGGGAGCTGCATTAGGATCGTTTCATCTTGGGGTTGTGAGGACACTGATAGAGCACCGCCTTTTGCCTCGGGTAGTTGCAGGTGCCAGTGTGGGCTCCATCATCTGTTCTTTTGCAGCCACTCGAACCTGGTCAGAACTTCAGAGCTTCTTTGATGATCCAATGCCTCCAATGCATTTCTTTGAAAGTATGGGGAGCATCTTTGCAACAGCACACAGGTTGTTAACAAGAGGAGCTGTGCATGAAATAGGGGCATTGCAGAGGAAGATGAGGCAATTGATTGGGGATTTGACATTTCAAGAGGCATATGATCTCTCGGGTCGTGTGCTTGGGATTGCAGTGTGCTCACCCCGAAAGCTGGAGCCTCCAAGGTGCTTAAACTACCTCACATCTCCACATGTGGTCATCTGGAGTGCAGTTACTGCATCCTGTGCATTTCCAGGCCTTTTTGAAGCCCAAGAGTTGATGGCAAAAGACCGGAGTGGACACCTTGTGCCCTATCACACACCTGCACAGGTTTGTTCCAACAACCTCAAGATTTAATTTCACATTTGTTCATGAAAATTGTATTTCTGTGTGGCTGGCATGGCCATGCCATTCAATTATTCACTCCTGACAATATCAAAATGCCACAGGTGGGTCCAGAGGAAAAGGGGATAGGGAAACGACAGTGGCGTGATGGCACTTTAGAGAGTGACTTGCCCATGATGCAGCTGAAGGAGTTGTTCAATGTGAACCATTTCATTGTCAGTCAAGCAAACCCACACATTGCCCCACTTCTCCGGCTCAAAGAAATTGTGCGAGCTTATGGAGGAGATTTTGCTGGGAAGGTGGGCAAGAGTTCTATCCCCAACTGTGAATTCTTTCTCCAATCCAAAAGGTCATTTAAGCTTCGAGGAGCAAATTCCTCCAGCTCAAAAAGCAAAAGGGACCTATGGCGTCAATTCTGTTTTGTGAGAATATGGTAGCAAGATTTTATGACAATGTCTACCTGGAATGGGGGGGTTGCAGTTGGCACATTTGTTAGAGATGGAGGTGAAACATCGCTGCAAACAGGTGCTGGAGATGGGTTTTTCAGCATTTGGGCTGGCCAAGCTATTTGCACAAGACTGGGAAGGTGATGTCACCATTGTCATGCCTGCAACCTTTGCCCAGGTAAACATCAAATTGTTTGTCATGGAATACCAGGACAGGGAAAGTTACTACTATGTGATTTGAGATCAGACCAGTATATGTCACAGTGGGGATGGAACACAGCCCCTTGGCAATTGTCCACTTATCCAAGATTGCAGTGTCTCTGAGTGGTCCAGTATTTTCAAGTTGAGCTAGTGATGGTCAAATTGCGATAGGAAGCAATTTCCTCAGTAGAATAAACTGCAATGTTCAGGCAATACATTGCACTTTTTTCTCGGCTGAAAAATGAGCAGATCTTGCTTTGTGCAATCTTGTTTCAATCAGAACAGTTGTATGACTATGGAGTAGCTATCTGCTTCCATCAGTTCATTTGGGCCAACTGTAAGTGGGTTGCCAGTAGACCGTTTTTTGTTTGATTTGTGTTTCCCTTAAGGTTTGCTATATTGAAAACATTGGGTGAATTGTTTTTTTCCAGTTTGCTAAGATAATTACCAATCCAACAGCAACGGACCTGCGGAAGGCAGTGATGCAAGGACGACGCTGCACGTGGGCCAAGCTGTCTGCCATACAGGCCAACTGTGGCATTGAACTAATGTTGGATGAGTGTGTTTCTGAACTCAACCGCCGTCGCAAGATACGGCGACAGGCAGAACGCAATAGCACTGCACAAGCACATGGGGGGATGGGGCGCTCCTCATCGGCCACCAAACGGATACCATCATGGAACAATATGGCACGAGAAAATTCCTGGGGATCAATGGATGAAGAAGGCATGGACACAGCATTACAACTGGGGGGTCCTTGGGGTGGGCCATCATTGAGGAAGCTCAGACCTGTGCGTATCAGCCATGATGGCAGTGACAGTGATGACAACATGGATTTTAGTCAGCTGTCATGGACTAGAGTTGGGGGGCCATTGATGAGGACTGCATCTGCAGCTAAATTCATCATGTGTTATAATGGAGAAGTGGATGCAGGGACAGGTGCTACCCAAATTGAATTGCGAGGGCAAGAGAGTGGGGAGGAAATTGATGGGACTAAGCTGTCTACAAAATTTCCGGGTGGAGGCAATGGGGAATTGCGGAGTGGCAAACGGGCCAACAAGATATGGGACAAAATAGTCAGTGGTAGTGATGTTCAGGTTCATGGTGGTTGCGAAGGCAAGAATGATGAATTAGGATCTTCAGCATTTGATGGCAGAGGCTTTTCTTTCCCTTTGCAGAAGTCAGTTAGCTTGGACAGAATGACTAAGAATGAGGGGCAAGCTCAAGAGAAACAAAAACATGGGTTTAGATGTGGCAGTAATGCAGCATGTGAATGTTCAGGGTTGGAAAGGACTGCTTCTTGTGACTGCTCAAATCCAGATAAGCGATTTGATTGTGAACAGTCATGTAAAATTCCTGACCTTCTATCCCAATCTCCAGATAGTGCCAAAGTAACTGGCAGCAAAGAGGACTTAGAGCAAATTGCTGTGCCTAGTGGAGTAGATGACGAGGGAGCAGCAGAGATAAGTATGGGGCAGGCTTTAAAGTCCACTTCACGACAAGCGCAATCTGAAGGCTTGCAGGGGCGTGCATTAGAACGAGGCACTTTTGGCTCCTTTCTGAGAAAGTAGGGGATCATGAGCAGGTTTTTTCTTAAAGTGATTCTTCCCCTGTGATTTGGCCATTGGAGTCTACAATCAGCCTCTAGTCAAACAAGGATTCTTACAAATCAGTAGTTCTTAAGTACACTCACACTTGCCTTCTGGTTAATTTGTGGAGATGGAAAATTTCTATTCAAATCAATTATTCTCTCTTTAGAGAAAACAATTCCTAGCTAAAAGTGGGCACCAGTTGTAGGATCAGTACAAGTTTTTCTAAATGGTAGGCCAACTGAGGAGGGACCCTTTGAAGATGGGAAGACATTGAATAGGGATGATGATCTCCTCACAGTTGCAGTGGAAGAGCTGAATGCTTTCATATTGTCCCGGATTTCCTCCTTTACTGGACTTGTTCCTGATGCCTTTGTCAGAAGTGCATCAACACTGCTGGGTGATGCAATTGTGTAAGTTGGGTACTTCATTGTTGTGTTGTCTTCAAATTGTTTGTTTTGGAGATCAATCTGCAATTTCCATATAGATAAAAAGGGTTTGGGTTCAGTGCTTCTCTTACAGAGATGACCCAGTCTCGTCGTGAGTTCTTGTGGCTAGCCAGTTTACTTTTGAATTTGACCACAGAGGTGGTCAGTATCTTGGAAGATGCAAGAGGCTTTTTTCAACCCATGAATTCTTTAAGGTTTGCAAAAATATGTCCTTTCATTCAGTCTGCATTCTTTCACTGCTTCAATCTCAAGTCTTTGACCTGATATGCAGCAATTGAGATTCTATGCAAGGCATTCTTACTGCATCCTGTATCACACCCTACCGGCAATCTTCAGCTACAAAGCAAGATTCACAATAATAATGTTGATGACATGAAAGCTTTCAGATATGTCTAGATTGCATGCAGAATCCTGACATAATTCTTGTCCTATGCAATCCATCCTCCACTATTTCTTGTCTTCTGCAAACTATTCTGCACTATTCTTGTATGGAAGGAATGGGGATGTCATTTGCCATCTACCATGTTTTTGAGATCATGATATTCTGGCAAGGCAACTTTTAAGGGTGTAAAACCACATGACCTTAGATTACAGATAAAGCAAAAACAAACCTTTCTTCATGTTTTCAGAGTCATTAAGTGAAGAGACTAGATCGAGGCATATCCAATGATCTTAGTGTGTAAAACCACTTCCATGTTGCAAATGATTGGTGCACAAACAATTCAACAACGTTTTGCTTTCCTGAGCTACTGCAATTGAAAACTAGTGAAGATCCAGGGAAAAGACCATATAGTTATTTATGCTCCTTATGCACAACTGCAATGGAGGCAGGTATTTAACACAATGGCATCAAAAGGAATATTGAATTTATATATTCCAAAAAACTGTTCTTAGCATCATCACTGTCATTCGATTTGGAAGCAACCACTAGATGCAATCTACCATTAATGAAAAAATCACTCAGCCTGTGCAGACTAGAATGCTTACCTGCCTGACACAAAACGGTCTGTTCCCGCTACAAGTCAAAACTATGGACCTATGTATCCCCTTCTACTTCAGGTTGTCTATTACAGGCAAAGGATTGTCTAAAAAACGTGAACCCGTACAACACCAGCCAAGATTTAACAACCAAAGATGTAAGTGGCTGATGATCTTCAAAAAACTACAAAAACAAGGAAACAAAAAACCACTCTCTTCTCTCTGAGAGTGGATTCAGTAGACTCACTACAAGATGCGATCAGACAGTGAGGGCAACCTATTGAAAAAGTTCAATGGCACCGCAGGCAGAGGGTCTTGGAAGCACGGGTGTCGCATGATATACAGACCCAGAAGAAGCACCACCACTTTGAAAGGAGTGACATATAGCAGAAGTGCTGCTACCAAACAGAAGCCAATGAAGATGGCAGTTGCCCTGGTTCAAAGCCAAGCCAACAAAAAGAGATGAAGAAAGAGATGAGGGAGCATCATCAGACTTGCCAAAGCTTATGTAAACCCTAAACCCTACTTAAATCAAGTTGCAACTCTGATAGCTTTCAAAAACAAAAGGAGAATAATATTTATTGCCCAGTACCTTGGATCTCGCCAACTGAGAAGAGACAGCAGCCTCTCTCCCATAGTAGCAAGACCTCCAAGAGCATTCTGTATTCTTCCAGAAACTCCTCTCAACCTCTCATACCTGAACTTCAATACCTGTATCAAAGAAACGTACTGCCATATTAGATCAATAGCAAATATAACTTCCTGCAGGAATGAAATCTGCTCACTGGAAAAATACTAAAAACCAAAAACTTTGACTATGTGTATTATATGTAGAAATACTGACCTCCTGTGCTTTGTTAGCTGGCACAATGTTGAATTCTTCCTCCAATTCATCCAGATCACCTATATGCTCCCCTTGAGAGAGTTTAGCATCCATGAAAGGAGGTGCTCGAGCTCGGAACCGATAGTTCCATGCCCCAATCAGGAACAGGTACAGGAAAAGCGTGGGAAGTAGAAGCTCTGGGTACCAAACAAGAATGAAGAAGAGGAAGTGGACCAGAAGTGTGGTCACAGGGCTTTTCCAGCTGCAAATGTCGGCGAACAAACTTGTTATTGTCATCACACCATTGAGCACGGCCTGCAACATGAGCAGACAAAACCATAATTCTTAGACAAAAATATAACATTCTCCTTCATTATTGAGGCAGGTAAATCTTCAGGGGGGGGCTGCCATATCTTTCTGACAAAGGATATGTCATTTCCAACAAGGGGGTTTAGGGTTTTAGGGTTCACCATAATCCGATAGTAGTTAGCTTTGCTCCTGCGCATGCTCCAGCGCTCAGCATCAGTGTCCAGCATAAACTGCACAACCTCTTGACGCAGTGCTGGTTCTGATCTCATGAGTCTCAATGCAACCATGTTCATGGCTGCAATCCGAAGACTCTCCGCCTGCTTGTGATCAAGAGGGTAAAAATAATGCATTCTTGGCAGTGGAGGCTGCAGATAAGCATGCATCAAATTCAACTTTGATGCAGACGAGAGTCGCACAGCAAGCTCTAGCTCGCCCATTTTCTTTACACCCTGTGGTGTGACAACAAGCAAAGGGTAGGCATTCGTGTACACCCGATCACTCTCCAGTGTTGATAAGCGAATGCGGATCTTCCCAATGGGAAGATCTTTGATGGTTGGTGCCATGTCTGGATTTGCATGCCTGTAAAACATGGGAGGGAAAGAGAAACATTAGAAAAGAAGAAACAAAATAAAGCATCAAATAGATGTATTCCTTTTTAGGGTTTAAAAGTTGTTTAGAGCAACAGCAGTGGGAATGAGAAAAGAGCCTGTTTACCTGTTGTCAAACACACCTACTGTGAGCACAGTACACGGATCATAAACTTCCCAGGTGTATTGCTCATTCCAACGAGGACTGAAGCTCTCAAAAATAGTCCTTGTCCGAACCCACTTTGGACCATATTTGGCAACACAGTATGCATCAGTGCTACCCCATTTGTCCTTGGTGGATTTCATAGGCAGAAGGCTGTTGGCACCAAGGATACCCAGCTCCACAATACCAAGAGCAGGTCTCCAGAGCTGCTTCGCTGTGGGGCGATTGCTGCTAGTGTAGTTGGGAGACTCATCCATAACATGATAGCCACCATCTAAGGAAATACGCACATGAATGCGCCCACTTAATAGTCCTTGGCCACCCGTTTTTCCAAGCACATACCACCTGGGTACAAAAAAAAGAAAAAGAACATAACTTGAGCACAAAAAAATCCTAAGTACAACAACCCTACGCAGAAACAAACAAAAAAGATACAAAAAGTGGGATTTCAAAACACTTTGAAGGCACACACCTTGAAGGCACTGGGCGACCATCAATCCGCCGTTCTACACTGCTCAATGGGATTCTCACTTCCCCGAGAATCTCCTCCTGCAATAAATAATAATCATAGAGCCGAAAAACCCAAATTGATACCCAAAATTAAATGTGCCATACTTTTGGAACAATTATATTGTATGACAAAGAGAATTGGTTAAATTTGTGAAAATTCCTATAAGATGAACAAGTGACCTTCAATAGTAGTAGCAAAATCCCCACCACTTACTTTGTTTCCAACTCGCTCTTCAATGAGAAGATGCAACAATTCATCAAATGGCTCAGCTGCAACAAACATCAAATCCTCATTCCAGAATGGGCTGGTGGCACTCTTCACCATAGCCACTCTTGACTGTACAAGTTGATATGGACCAACAATTCCCTTCACATACTGCAACCAATAAAGAAAAATTATGTGCACAAGATTTGACATCCATGCATGGTGACTCCAGAGGTCAGATTTTCAACTCTGAAAGTCTGGAGGAGTGTAACAGCGAAAAGCAGATAAATACTGCATATGGAAGAAAGTGCAGCTATTGACTACACACTAGAATCCACAAAAATACACTACAACAAGACATACCGGTTCTGGTAGTCGTCCTTTGTCACGAGGATTTAAATCTTGAGCTTCAATGACGTTCACCCGCAAGTACCACAACTTGGGTGACAGATAAACTTTGGATCGGAAATGGGCATGTCCACCTGTGTCAGAGTGCCATGCTTCAGGAAACGCTTCATCAGCTTGCGTACCCCACCAAACAGCAAGCATGATTTCACCTTGCACTCTGCCCCCACCCTTTCCAGTCTTGGCTTCGAGTTTGTACCATTGTGGAGCCAGTGGGCTTTCTGGAGGCTTCCTCTTTGGGACCTCTGACAAATCAAGCATGAGACCTCCAAGGAAATCATCCTTCAAAAGCTTGTCCTATTATTAAAAAAAAAAGATTGTTCAACGTTAGCACTTCCAAAACACACAAGGGCACTAAACCCTAAACCCTCTTCATCCTCATGAAAATCAACAACAGAATTACTTCAGCTATGCTGCTACATAATGCAAGAATGCTTTCTGAGGTCAAACCAGCTAAATCCACCGACCACAATAATACCAGGAAGAAAAAAGCCTCATACCGCATCCCATGCTGTCAATTCTAGTGTGCCCCCTTGCACTTTGTCTTCACCAACAGCAAACACTTGATTCCATTCGGGATCTAGGCTACGTTTGATAATCTTCGTCTCCGCCTTCAGATTCCGCAGTGTCAATCTCACATACTGTTGTTATTTGTGGCCCATGCCAAAACACACACACACCCACACATACAATCACCAAGAGCCAAAATTGGGTGGAGAGTGAGGGTTCTAGGTTTAAGGTTCTTGAGAAAGAGCGAGAGAGAGAGAGATCAAGCCAAGAAAGAGCCCAGATATCAGACAGCACAGAAAAGCCCAATGAAGAACAAAAAACAAAATCTATATACAGCGCACTCTCGAACGAGAATTTCATAAAATCTGGTGTTGTTGTTGTTGCATGGACCTCTGAATTTTTTCAATCAGGTAGCTGTTGTTGCATGCAAGCATGCAGTCCAAGAAAAAGACTTACAGGATCACTGGTCCGCTCGGCATCTTTAGCAGCAAGTCCTCGTGCTTTTACCACACGGATAAACAAGAATGTCATCTGCTCAACGAGGTCGTAGTGATGGTTGTAATCAACTGCCTTGCCGAGATCAGGATTGGTTTCCTTGATTGTGAAATCTGTTTCCGGAACTGTGAGGAGCAAATTGGAAGCTCTCATGCCGGCACCAGCTTGCGGCTGCTGCTGCTTGTCTGCTTTCATTCCTGTTCTCACAATTTTTCCATCCTTAGCAAAATCGCCCTGTTGTTGCTTTTGTTCCTTCTGCATCTGATCAGGGCTCATGTAAACTTTCAAGCTGCAAAAAACCCACCAGAGAAAGAAGAATTCAAACAAAACCCAGAGAGAGAGAGAGAGAGAGAGAGAGAGAGCTTCACGACTTCATGAGTCCACTTCAGTTGCAAAAACAGCAACCCGCAGATGCATATTCAATCTGCCAGAAAGAGGAGCCCCATACCCAAGATCTCCTTTGATTTGGGAGAATAAGCCTCGTTTCTGCAATGGGTACCACCTTGCAGCTTCAGGCGGCTTGGAAGGAACACTGTGAATAGAAATGGTCACTCTCCCCAGAAAGCTGCTGCGTCTACCAGCGGGAGTGCCATCACTAGTCTTACGTTCACTGTGGACATTGAGCTCCAGGTCTCCACCCGTCGCTAGATCCGACATTAAGAATTCGAACTACAACACCCACAAACCGAAAACCGAAAGACAGGTGAAACCCAGCTGCTGACAATTGCAAATCCAGCTACAAACAACACTTAGATCGCTGATCAGCTGCTCGACTTGTTTGAAGGAAGACGAAACTCGTGCTGGCTTTGCGCTCGCGCAATTCACAGCATTTTTTCAAATTTATTTTGGCAAAGAGAGGAGATACAGGCACTGTATGTACCTTCTCGTTCCAAGTGGGGTCAAGATCCTTGATCTTCACCTTCGTCCTTTTGCGCTGTCCGTCGTAGTCCAGCTGGGCCCGGTAGCAGAATCACAATCACAAAAGCAAGCCCAAAAAACTCATCAAAACCGATTTTGATGCGACAACAAAGCTCAGAGAGAGAGAGAGAGAGAGAGAGAGAGAGAGAGAGAGAGAGAGAGAGAGAGAGAGAGAGAGAGATACCACGCAGTATGCATTGCATGAGCCTTCACCATCTTTGGGCATCAACCCTTTCGCCGCCAACACCTCCACTACAAGTTTTCGTGCATTCCCCGCCATGACAGACAGAAAGACAAACAATCCACACACGTACGTAGCCAAAGGAACAATAGAAACAAAAGGACAGAAACTCCGCCTCGACGTCCGTTACCACGGCGCAGCCACAAGCAAGTAATTATACCTGACTCAATTCAGAATGCTTTGTCTCCCTCTCACTCACTCACTCACTCACGATCTCTCTCATTGCCGAGCGAGAGGGCGAGCGAGAGAGCGAGATCAAAGACAGACAGAAGCCGGAAAAGGAAAAAGGATACTCACAACAACACAGCAACCCAATGCAGCAAATGCATGGATCATCAAACTAGGAAGCTGAAAAAGAGAAACAGACACCAAAAAACCAACCAAAACAATTCTCAGATTCGTCTTCCACAAGAATTCTTCGACAATCATGCGAGCTTTTGTACAAACGACACAAAATCATCGCTGCTTTTCTTTATTTCTTCTTCCTCAAATTCTGGTGCCTTTGCTTGTTTCTTCTTCTTCTCGAGGCTTGTTCGTTCTGGTGCTGGTCAGTCCCTTTCTTTTCTTTTTTTGGGTGGGGCGAAAAATCGCCAAAAAATGACACAGTTTTCTGAAAATGAAATATTTTCTGTCACAAATTCTCTTTTTTTGGAAAAAAAAACATTCGCCTAAAATGAAACACAAAACTCTTTTTTTTTTGGGAAAGGGTTTCGCCACAATTTATGCTTACTGGCTACTTGTCTTCTTAAGGATTCTTTGAAATGTGGTGGTGGTGTGCAGTCTTTTTTCTCTACTTTTTTTTTCTGGGGCGAAAAATCGTCATAAGGCGACAGATACACAGTTTTCTGATTAATGAAATATTGTGTCGCAAATTCCCCTTGTTCTTTTCTTCTTTAAAAAAAAAATTCGCCTAAAAGGGACAGAAAACTGTTTTTTTCTTTTTCTTTGGGGGTGGGGGGAGGGTGTCGCCACATTTACGCTTTACTGGCTACGAAGAAGACTAAGTTCCTTTAAATTTTTAATTCGCCAGTATTAAGCAGAAATCTGCCTAGGGATGATGCTCGCCACACTGGCTTCATCAGGAAATTGAAAAAAAGAAAAAAAAAATGTGCTACTGCTGGCGGAATTGGTAGTTAGAAGAAGACGTTTAGTTTTGTTTCCGTTAAAGAAATAGCGGCGGAAGTATAAATGGTGGCGCTGCTCGCACATTCATCTCTCATTACTACGCTCTTGTACCACACACTCTTTTCTCTTTTGTACTCGCAACACACACAAATTGAAACATGAAGACGAAGAAGAAGAATTGAAGAAGAAAGGTTCCAGTAAGTAAGTAAGTAAGTCGCCAGATTTGGAGGGATTTAAATTTGTTTTTCCCCTCTCAATAGCCAGATTTTTATGATAATGGCGACTTTAGACGATGGTCCAAGGTCCAAGGGACCAATGAATTCAAGCAATCTTATTGGTCGAAAGCTTTAAATTGGTCTCAAGGCCTTTAAACAAGGGTCCAAGGCCAAAAAGTGGCAAATCGAGGCTAAACTTACATGGCACCTGTTTTGGAGGGAAAATCAATTGGTTCAGACCAAAAAAATAGTGCTAAAAGAAGAGCTCCTAATTAGGAGAACCAAGAATCAGGCAAGGGACTAAGGTACAGTCCAACTCAAGGATTCAATTTGCTTCAAATCAGTCCAAATTGGTTCCTAGGAAATTGGACCCTCGACCCCCTCGTCTAAAGTGGGGGCCTACGTTCCAGTAAGTAAGTAAGTGGCCATAAATTTTATTTTTTATTTTTCTATTTTCTTGATCTAGTTAGTATGTAGCCAGATTTGGCTAAATTGTTTTGTCGATGATCGCCACTTTGACTACAGATATCACAAAATAAAAAAAACAAAACCCTAACTCTACAGCAACTGTTGGTGGCTGGGGTGTTGCATCAATCAAATCTTCTTCTTCTTCTTCTTCTTTCTCCCTCCAGAGATTTAAATGTTGTTGCTGGATGGTTCTTTAAATTCGTCTTGTTCTCCTTCCAGAGATTCAAATCCGAGCTACCTACTAATGATAAAAATGTTTTTGCAACATCCAAGGAAAACACAAAAATTCTGCTACTGATCGTATTCTGCTATTGCACTTATTAGGGGAGCTGGCAAGCACTGGTTTCTGTATTTATGTGTGTAGTAAGTAAGTAAGTAAAGTATGTGTGTGTTTCCAGTGACACACAAATTTTTTTGCAGAGAAACGCAATAAATAATTGTCCGATTTCGAGTTTTGCAGCAGAGAAAAGCAAAAGCGAGTGTGCTGGTTTTCACCTCACTAGCTTTTCGACGAGTTCATGAAAGATTTGGCAAATGGGTGGTGTATCTTGCCCCGTGCGCTGCAGGCTGCCAAGGTATTTGAGGAGTCCATGAATGATTTATTGAATGGTTTGCTTGCCCCATCTGCTGCAGGCTGCCAAGGTATTTGAGGAATCCATGAATGATTTGCTTGCCCCATCTGCTTCAGGTATTGCATCTGGAGGGGGATGTTGTGTTTGCCAATATATTGTACTGCAATTTTTGGACAAATGGTAGAGGAGATTGCAGCTGCAGGAAAAGCTAACAACCACATTTCTACAACCATATCTACAACCCTCTTCAGCTTAGGTACTAAAGCTCTCTATTGTACCTGAGAATCCCACCTTCTATGGCATGTTCACTGACTCTAATAGCAACCAGGTAGCGGGTCACCTACAAAGGAAAAAAGTAGGTAAAAGAAAGGTGGGTAGTGGTGGTTTAGAAACAGGTAGTAGATAAGTTAGTTCAGAGGGAGAACCCAAAAAAGAAGAAGAGGGATGTTATCAAAACATGACAGAATTTCAAGTAGGACCTAATTAGGGTTTAGGGTTTAAGTCCTTTACTCCTTTCTAACTTAGTTTCTAGCATTAGGTCTGAGATGGGTCTTAGGACAGGCACTTCAAACCTTGCAAGGGTATGAAGATAGATAGACCCCCTTCTCTCATATGGGTACTAATATTAGTTTGATCCTTGTTGTTGTTGTTGTTGTTGTTTTTTGTTGGTTGTTTTTTTGTTTCCCATGCACACCCAATTTGAGAGTTCATTGAATTGAGTTCCCATAAATGAAGATTTTGTCCATCCAAGGTTTTGCCCAAGTAAATAAATGATCTTCTTTTAATGGGTGAGTTGTTTGAGGGTCATCTTGCTGGAAAAAAGAGATTTTCAGAATCAGAAGTAATGTTTTGTTGCTTTAATTAATATATTTTCCTGGATTCCTACTAAGTACTACTTGTTGATTAACTTTTTGGCCTTGCGCACCAAGGCAAGGATTATTTATTGTGTTTAGATTCATTATAGAGTATAGTAGCTAGCTTAAGGGATTTTGGCCCCTAGGTAATAATAATAATAATAATAATAGGTCTATTTATTTTTATATGAGGATTTTTGAAAGATGATATTTTTTGGCTTGTGTTGAAACTTGAGATTAGTTATTATAGAGTTATAATAATATCTTGAAGGATTTTGGGTTTTTTTTTTTTTCTTTTGGAGGATTTTTTGAAGATTATATTTTTGCTTGGTGAAATATTTGAGTTTCCATAATTCTTCTTTGGCTGTAATATACTTTTTAATGTGCATAAATGGCAAGCCCACAGTGTGTGACACACCCCTTGTTTTTTAACCTCGGAAACCAAAACTGTACTAGTGAGTCCCATTTGGGGACCTGGAGTGGAGGTAAGCCTAATGCCTAATACCCACCCTTATATGAAAGAGTATATTAACCTATGCAGGCCTGGATGTTTTCCCTTCAATGTAATAATTTTGAAGTTCTTTTGTATGCATCAAAGATTTATAAATTTGGTCTTCAACTTTGTACAATTTTTTCTCCTTTTTCCCCTTTCAATTGTTGGGTTCAATATTTTTGCCCTTTTTTTTTCTCCTTTTCAATTGTTGGGTTCAATTTTTGTCCTTTGTTTGGTCAAATAAATTGGATTTGCAATGCATGGACATTATTAGCCCAGGATTACATTGAGATGCTTCAATGTATGGTGTATCTCAAAGTATTTACAAAAAGAAATCTGAAACTTTTGAAGTTTGAAAAACCCCACCCCAAATAGAAGTTTGCAATTTCAAATTATATCCATAGATGTGCTCCCCTTTGGCCTAGCTATATTAGGTTAATCTCACTTTGGGCAAAGTTTATGAGATAAAATGTGATCAGCTATTAGAACATCTTGGGAAATTTTGGGAACTTGGGAACATGCTGGAAATGCATTACAAACATGGTGTGAACACATTGAGAACTTTATGTGCACTTGGTGGAAAGACATTGGGAACATGTTGAATAGTGATGAAATTATAAATTTTTTTACATATTTTTTTTTACATTTTAAAATTATGTTAATAAATTCAAATTGTGCTAAATGATTAATTGAGTGTTGAGAAATTTAAATTAGAAATTTATTAAATTTAATTTTGGTTTTAATAAAAGACTTTTGAACTTGAATAATAATTGTGTCAAAAGGAGTCAATTTTTTAAAGGACTGAGAAAAAGGACTCTTTTAATATAAATATTTTGATAATAAAAAATTTTAAATGATAATAACATACTACCACACTCCGAAAAAACATTCACAATTTTTGAAATATGAAATATGAAATTTTTAAAGATTCAAATTTTGTTTCAAAATTTCAAATTCTCAAAAGTTTTTTGTCACATGTAAATGGGGTGCAATATACATGACATATAAAAGAAAGTTGTAACTTATGATACAAGAAATTAAAACCTTAACCAACATACTTTGATATGATTCAAAATTATGATATTTTTTCAAAATAAATCCCAAAATCTAACAAAATCTGCACATGTTGAATTTTTTAAATTAATTCAATAAGGATTCACACAAAAAAAAATGATATATTGGAGCAACTATATATATTTTAAATAATGAATTGCAAAAGTTTTTCAAAATGATTTCGTATGAAAAAATGAATCACAATCCTTTTATAAAATAATCTCGTTGGTTCCTTTGAACATATTTGCACCCATAAATAGGGTTGAATTATACCCATCATTAATTGGTGGACAATGGCCAAATGATGATTTAGTGAATTAAAAAATTGGTGTCAAATTTGTTATATGTTGACAATTGTTCAAAAGGCTACCTATTGACGAATGAACATTTGGCAAAAAAAAATCGTGTTTGAAAATTTTAGGGTTTAACAACAAATTTGGGAAAAAATGTTTAGGAAAAAATGTAGGATAACCAACCCTTAAAATGGGGCATCTCATTGCCTTCCCATTTGTGATTGACTTTGTGGATTTTTTTTGTTTGGTAATAAAGGTCCAAATGACATCAAACAACATTGAGTTGATTGCAAATATGAAGCACTATGCACATAAAATTATAAACAATTGATTATAATTTTTTTTTTGGTTTAAATAAAAGGGCACAAAATTGATTGGAAATTGCATCCCTCATGCATATTATTTTTAAAAAAATTTAGTTTTGGGCTAGACATTTAAAAATCAAATATTTTAATTAAAACACATTTTTGGGTACCATGGCCACAAAAATAAATAAAAATCATGAAGGAAATTTTCATCACAATTCATATCAATGCATTTTTCCCACAACAACAAGGCAAGAGTAAATTCCTACAAAGTTTAACAATCTTAGAATAAGAGCAAATTTGGAGCTTGTGAAATATTAAAACCTATAGTTTCCCAAATAGTCATATCTGTCAAAAAATTTAAACAAAAAGTTGAAATCTTTTTTTAAAACTCCTAATCCTTACTACCATAGTATTGAAAAAAGGAATAAAAATAATCCTTATTACATGTGGGATTCAAAAGGAAGTAAAAATAAGCATTATTACAAAGGAAGTAAATGACACAATCCCTATTATAATTGAGATCAAGAAGGAACTAGAAATTCCAAATGTAATATGAATTATTTGTAGTTCACCAAATAGGAAGTAAAAGAACTTCAAATAAAAATAGTGGAAATTTTAGTGGCATACCCAAATTATTATAGGAATACACAATTAAATATGAAAAATTCCTTTACTATCATTGGGTCCAACAATCAACAATCCTACAAAAGCCACAAAGTTTTAGGAGTAACATGAGTCACAAATTTTCCTCCCTTTTACAATGTTACACCTTGAAATACACTCCTATTGATTGCACCATCAACAACCGCTATCACCTTAGATTGGAAGGACTTTGCTAGCTTCTATGAATTATTTATTTCTTGTGAAGAAATGGAAACCTATGTAAGGTCTAACACATTTTTAATCTCTTAGTCTTCATACATGAAAAATCAATTTGTACCAATTGTAGGACCAAAACAAAACACTCCCTTGAATGCTTGGAGATTGGGAGCAAGAGGAATAAGGTTGGAATGACTTTGTCAATGTGAAAGGCCTTCCAACTCACACCATGACATTAAAGGTGGATTACTAGCAAATTGTTGTACAACTTGTCTCAATGTGCCAAGAATGTGCCAACCTACCATCTTAGTAACACAAGAGTCACAAACAATATGGTTGATTTCGGCCATAAATTTGAATCAAATGTCTTGATTTAATTAAATATTTTCAATTTCATAATTTAATTCAATTCACATATCTTGATTTTCAAAATTACAAAGTATATATAACTATGATATTAAGATATTTACCTTTTAAATCTAAATATTTTTTAAAAATTACAATAATGTAATTATGTCATTGCATAATTAGTTAGATTTTAACTTTATGTTTGATTTAATAAATAATGAAATAAGGTTTATATGACTTCTAAGTTAAAATAATTTTTGGTTTCCATATTTAAATATACTTGAAATTTTGAATCATTATTTTCATTTATTTAAAAATATATATATTCTTTTTTTTAAAAATTTCAATCAAATGCACTCAATATATGATATCAAACAAAATTTCAAGTCACTTTAGTTGTATGATCTTAACAATGATTAGAGTTGAATGATTTTAATCATGTAATCCCTATAATCACAAAGGGTAGTTAATTGACATTGTCATTAATTTTGGGCAAAGGGTATGACTAATCAAATGATAGATTATATATTGGATGTTAGTTATTTTGAAAGGTTATTCCACATTGAACTAGTTTTTTTGATGGGCAAAAATTGAAAATGAACATGTATAAAACTAGTATTTCTACATGTAAAAAAGAAAAATCAAAAATCAAAATGAAATGTGTTTTGACATTCATAATCACACACATGAAATCTAATAGCATTAATCAATACCTACTATTGTAGTTCATATCAATTGAATTTGCTTTGAAAAAGAACAAAACTTACAAATCAACACTAAAAATATTAGACCATACAAAGAACTACGATTTATTACACTTAAATTGAATATTAAATGAAATATTTAGAATTGAAATATAATACAAAGACAAGAAACTTGAAGTTTACAATTATTAGTCATCCAAGATTTTAAATTCATCTATCCGCATATCCTTCCATCACTCTAAAAAAAAAATTGGCCAATCCAAATCAACAACATTGATTTTGCATAAAAATACCACATCAATGCATCACACATGTTCAACCATAACTACAATCATAAAACATTCTTTAGCACATTTTGGCTCAAAAGCAAAGGCCTTATTCACACAATGTTATGCTTCCTAATACACCAATAAGTTTCTACCACAACTTGTTCAAGTTAAACCAATTGGTACATGATTTAACTCTATGACTACATGAAACCCACACTTCATGAATGGACATTTGTCCACATTCATGCTTTAATGTCCCAACAAATAAATTTAAAAATAACTCAATAAATATATAATACATTTAAAACACATTTTAAAGCTTGTGACCAATGTTTTTCATGTTTAGAAAACACAATGAAATTATGTAAAATACATTATCACAATGTGACTTGGTAAGCATCAATGACTATTATTGTTTCATTTTAACCTAAAAGTCTTAGGTGAGGGATTTTTCCCCCCCGCCCTACTCTAATTATTTAATTTTCTAATACCCACATATTTCAACCACCCTATATTTGATACACAAATGGAAATTTTTTTTTAAAAAAATAAAATAAAAATTTAACCTAACAAGTCTTATGATCTTGCAAAATAACATGTTTGACACCTCACATGACGACAATAAAATTTGAATTGATTACTCCTAACTCATTATATATCATTGATTTGGTAGATTTATTATGGCATTTTAAATTTTGCACATCATGTTGATGTTGTTAGCGATTCCTTGTGATTCAATACCATTGTTTCACAAACCTTATGAAACAATCCATAAAAAATACATGAACTTGATAATTGATTACTCGTTAAATTAAAGAACAAACTATATTTAAATTAATATGAATGATAGATGAAAATGAGATAGATAGAAAGGCACATGAATTATTTAACATGATTATCATCATAAGACAAGGTCAAACAAATTTATTTCCAAGGGAATAATCAATAATCAAACAAAGCTTCCATTTGTAATGTGCAGAGAATGCATGATTTATCAAACAAATAAAAAATATTTATACACCCTTAAATTAAGAGCTTCTAATTTATTAATCAAACCTACTAACAATTAATATCTATAAATACACATGTTATATATATATATATATACACACACCACCATGGATTAATTTATGTTTTATATTAATTACTAAATAATTTTCAAAATAAATACAAATTTATTATTTAATTAATTAAATTATGATTTGGAAACAAAAAGCAGAAGCTTTGCAAGTTTTGGTAATGGGAGGAGAGAAGCTCAATGAATCCCAATGCACATCTTACATATTAATTTTTCCAATTTTGAATTAATATCACAAATTTGATGCTAGGAATGACTTTTGTTCCTTTGTTCTGGTAGGCATAAACTCCACACATAATTGCAGAGGTGATTTGATCATAGCAAAGCACAAGATCATAAACTCTGCACATAATTGCAGAGGTGATTTGATCATAGCAAAGCACAAGATCATAAACTCCGCACATAATTGCAGAGGTGATTTGATCATAGCAAAGCACAAGATCATCCCTTCTCAACATAGGTTGCTAGTTGGGTTGTACCATCAAACAGTGGTTGCATGGGTGTTGGACCCCATGCACCAATTCTTGATTGTGCACTCCCCCTTGGCACCCTAGACTGTGCACCCCAAATAGTCTCTCATTTCATTTCATTTCAACTGCGAAATTGATTTTGTATATCTGCAAGCACACATGAATTGCATCACATTTCTAATAACATAATATGTAACAAAATTATACCAGTAAGTTTGTAATGTGCCAGTGCACAATCTACTTAATTTGCCCACTTTCAAGCTTTGGTCTTTCTTTGCTATATATGTTTGGGTTCAGAAAAAGCTGTAAGCAAAACTGACAGCAACTTTTTGATGTCCTTACACATCAACTAGTGCTGAAGAATTTTACCATCAGAGATTGGCAGGTTTGATGTACTCTTATAATCTGGCAAAACTTAGGTGTGATTCCTGTGAAACACACTTGATAGATTGCTTTTAATGTTTCTGATGTAGAAGAGAGGATTGTTGTAGTTGATCTTGTCTCTTGCTTTCCTCTTCTCATCCTTCACAGAATTGGCAACTTTGTTCTTCTTCATATTCCATCTCCACTTGGGATTAAACCTACACATATACAAACAACACAGCCATCATTTATCTGACCTCACTAATATGTGTACCACTGTTGAAGCATGTCCATTACAAGCAAAAATTCTTTTCACTGCATACAAATAGAAATTCTGCCCATAGAAACGGAAAATATTTCTTTCCCACAACAAAACTGAGGAGACTACAAATTCAAAGCTGCAACAGAAAACTAACCCTCATAATTGCAGCAATTGTGAACCAATTCATCAAACAAAACTCACAGAATTTGATCTACTCTTTGTGGTCTTGAGAGATTCAGATGTGATTCTTGTGACCCACGCTCATCAGATTGTTCTTAATACGCCGTATGTAGAAGAGAGGGTTAATGTAGTTGAGCTTGTTTCTTGCTTTTCTCTTCTCATACTGCAGAGGGTGAGCTATCCTGTTCTTGTCCATGTTGAATCTCCACTTGGGATTGAATCTGGCACACAGACAGACAAAACAAAACAAAACAAAAACAAATGCCGCCTATGAGTCACAAAACATTGCACCGCTCCAAAAGCAAACCCTTCTCGCTTCTTTGCATGTTGTCTCTCATAAGGTTCTTTTAACATATTTTTTACTTCTTCTTCAAACATTTTTGCAATCATACATACCATAAACCCACAAAGCGATTCTCTCCCGAGAAAAACAAGAAAGGATGCCCACGAAATTCGAATCTTACAGAAATCCTCAAAACTTCATTCTACTCATCAGACCCTAAACCCAAAACCTCGTTTTACCTCAAAACCTCATTATACCCATCAGACCCTAAACCTTTTTTACCTGTTGAGACGCCATCGTAGATTTCTGCCCGGGTGCGTCGCTGTAGCAACGTCCGCATCCGCTCTTCGCAAAGCGTCCATGGAATTCTTTCTCTGGTTTTGCACAATTCCTGACAACACTGCGAGTCGCTTGTCGACTGGGACAAAATTTTTTTTCCCACCCCAACAAAATTTCTAATTGCGAATTTTCTCAGAACCTCAAAACTTGGAATTCGACTTCACAAATTCTCGACGCCACGTAAATTTCTGTGCAAAACTTTGCAGAAAAGAGCACACGAACGCTCGTTTTCCAGGCTCTTAAAGAAAAGCAAAGCTTAGCGAGTTCCAGGAGGAACCCTAAGCTGCCAACTGTCTGACACGTGTCGTAATTCTACTCGGTGTGACAACGTGTCGGTGACAGCGACATGAGGTTCTATAAAGGACTACGGTACCGTGTCAAGTTAGGACAGCACCGTACGCCTACGTGGCAGATTCCAAGTGTCAGAATCGAGAACAACCGTATGCGTACGTGGAAGATTCCGGGTGTCAGAACCGACATCAAATTACGCCAAAGTGGCAGATTCCACCTGTTAGAATCCTACATTGTTAGAATCCAAAAATCCTGGGCCGTCCAGACACCAGCGCTATTTTCTTTTCATTTCTTTTCAAATTTATATACTTTTTTTTTCCTTTTTTTTTCCTTTGTTTTCCTGGGGGAAAAAGTATGGTACCTATTTTGAACTATTTTTTAGCTTTTAAGTGAAAAAAAATTGTCTTTCTAATACCTAATTGTAACTTGTAATTAATTTGTCATGGCAACCTCCATTTGAATATTGGTTATTATTCAGTTTTTTTCAAAAAGGATTTAATTACTAGGAAATTAATATTTTTTATTTTTTAAATTAAAAATCTTCTTTTAAAAAAAATTAAATGGGGTTTTAAGATTTGGGGAACGTAGGCGAATTTTTTTGTGATATTTTCTTTAGGATTTATTTGTGCCCATTTTAAAAAGTTGGTGAATTCAAACATAATGTGTAACATGTCAATAGACATATTTGTTTGGGAAAATAGCTATTTTTGCCACATTTAATGTTGGACTTGGGTGGCAAGGAATTTTTTATTTTTATTTTTTTTCCATGAGGATTTAGTTATATATTTATTCACACATAGAAAAATCAAGCAATTGTTTTGTACATTGTGATCTCAATGTTTTAAAATTATATTTCAAACTAGAACTTAGGTATAAGGCATGTAGTTCTTTGGATTATAATTTTGCTTTGAAGACACCATCTCGAAAGCAAAACTCCATGGGGGGAAAAAAAACTCATTATTTTTGTTTAATATTTTTGTATCCATTATATATGCAATGGTATTTTAGATTTCTCATAATTCAAAATATAACTCATAATGAAAAAATGATATTTAATGTTTACATTCTACCTTTCACCATGTTGTTGGTCCATGATAATTGATAGGAAAAAAAAAAAAAATCTTAAGTATAATCATTCATAACAAAGTAATAAAATTTAGCATTATGCTTGTCCAAAATTTTAAGATATTGTCAACACATTTATGGTTTCAAATTATATAGGATGTGTTTTTGGATGTTTATATGAACACATTATTCAATTCATTGAATTGTAAGAATCGTTGTCATAAATTGTATGGAAGCCATTTTTGTTTGTGTTTTTTTTAAAAGGTATATATTGTAAATTTTAATTGTTGTCCAAATTTTTGGATCCATAAATTAGAATGCTATTCATAACCAATTTTTTGAAATTTTCATATACAATGCACACAAGAAAAAAAAATCATTCAAAAAAAAAAAGAAGATTTAAATACCTTCATGACTTATCATCATGATGCGAATCAAAATAGCAATAAGGTGGAATTTCTAAAATGGTTTCAATTTAACAAAATTGTACCAAGTCTATTTTGTGTGCATCTCACTTTTCCAACCAATACATTATTTTTGGACTTTATTTAATTCAAATTAATAATAATATAATCTATCTAATCTATGTAGGTCACATCTTGTGAATATTAATACTTTTTATATTTAGATACATCTTTCATATGCATGCCAAAGCTATTTGAAATACCCATTAGCATCTAATTGTAACAATCAATAGGTATGAAGTATGAACATATGAACACCATATATTGAAAATTGAGTTTTTAAAATATGAATTTGTTAAATTAGGATTTAAACGATCTTTTGTCCATTGAACTCCAATGTTTAATTGTGATCTATATTTTACGTTATTAACAATTTAATATAAATGAATGTTTTCCTTGTTCATAAGATTTGAAATTTTATAAGTTATAACTACTTAATTCACATGTTATCATTTGAATAGTTGATGAAATGGTTTGTTTATTTTTCATAAATCAATGTTGGTAGGCAATTCATTCATTTTTCTTTTGTTGGATTTATAAGGCTAAGAGGGTGGCAAG
>Ga0116231_10006097_pt1 | contig 23299 bp, 18 predicted proteins | sample S1TSphgellanicum_2_FD_89695 | JGI IMG/M metagenome (GOLD analysis project Ga0116231, IMG submission 89695) | Host-associated microbial communities from peat moss isolated from Minnesota, USA - S1T2_Fd - Sphagnum magellanicum MG | ecosystem: Host-associated > Plants > Peat moss > Unclassified...
AACCTGCTTGGCGGTATCCAATCCGATCGTGTTAGCCTGTCCCACGGACGCCTCTCCTTGAAGTGCTGTTCAACAACCTCACTTTGGCACGTCGATGCCGTCGGGGGGCGTCCACCCCATCAAACTTCATTCGGCTTCTCCCAGGGACCAGAAACCACCATGGCGGCGCGCCGCGCGCAATCCATGAGGGCCGGGGTTGAGATCCGCGCCCGAAGACCCGGGCGCGCATCTCAGCAAGACACCGCACGCCCCTCGACGCCCAACCCTGTCTCTTGTGCAGTCCCGCGCTCTGGCCTATGTGTCCGCAATCGGACGTCGTTGTGATGCGCTGCTGATCCGCCGCTAACGCGCCGATTATGCCTCCCTCCCTCGAAAGCCGATCCCGGACAATCTCGTTCGGGTTTCGATCAAAAGGAGAGAACGATGGCCCAGGGCGTCGTCAAATGGTTTAACCCCACCAAGGGTTTTGGTTTCATCCAGCCTGATGAAGGCGGTCCGGACGTGTTCGTGCACATCTCGGCGGTAGAGCGCGCCGGCATCGGCGGTCTCAACGACGGTCAGAAGGTCAGCTACGAGCTCGAGCGCGATCGTAAGAGCGGCAAGATGTCGGCAGGGCAGCTGAGCCTGGTCTGACCGCGTGCCCAAGGAAGATTTCCTCGAGCTCGAGGGGGTGATCACGGAGCTGCTTCCGGAGGGACGGTTCCGCGTTCGCCTCGATAACGAGCATATGATCCTGGCGCACACAGCGGGCAAAATGCGAAAGAACCGCATCCGTTCGCTGGTCGGTGATCGGGTGACCGTGGAGATGACGCCCTACGATCTGTCGAAGGGCCGCATCATCTTCCGCCACAAGACCGACACCACTAGCTTCCGCCCGGGCGCGCCGCGACCAAACTTCCAGCGCCGGCGTTAACCGGTCGCAGGGGTTGGCCGGCGTCGGGCCTCCGACGACGAAGGGCGCACGCCCGTGCGCCTTTCCCCTTCACCCCCGGCGCCGGCCGTGACATAAGACGCGGCTCCCGCCGCCGGCCTTCCGGCGGCGTGCTTCATTTCAAGGTGAGCTGTCCGCTCGCGCGGCGGCCGCGTCCCGCTTCGGGGCGAAGACGGAAGATCAATATGTCCATTCAGATCGTTGAAAAGTCTGGCGAAGGCCTGAGCCGCGTGTTCGGCGTCACGGTTCCGGCGGAGACCCTGTCCCAACGGCTTGAGCAACGGATCGCCGAACTTCGCCCGCAGATGAACATTAAGGGCTTTCGTCCCGGCAAGGTTCCTGCCGCGCACGTCCGGCGCCTTTACGGCAAGTCCCTGATGAGCGAGATCATCGATCAGGCGGTCAATGAGGGACAGCAGCAGGCTCTGTCCGGCGACGTGCGCCCCGCGGCGTCTCCCGAGATTTCGGTGTCGTCCGACCTCGAGAAAGTGCTGAACGGCGGGGAAGATCTGTCCTTCGATCTCGCCGTCGAGGTCATGCCAGAATTCAAGACCATCGACCTTGCGGCGATCAAGCTCGAGCGGCCCGTGCACGCGCCGACCGCCAAGGAGGTCGACGAAGAGATCAAGGAACTCGCCGAGCAGAACCGCACCTATGAGCCCAAGACCGGCAAGGCTGTGAAGGCGGCGGACGGCGATATGGTGGTGGGCGACTTCGTCGGCCGTATCGACGGAGAGATTTTCGAAGGCGGCTCGATGGAGAGCGCTGAAATCGTGATCGGGGCCGGTCGCTTTATTCCGGGTTTCGAAGAGCAGCTCAAAGGGGCTAAACCCGACACGACGGTGACGATCAAGGTCAACTTCCCTGAGGACTATGGCGCAAAGACGCTGGCCGGCAAGGCGGCCGAGTTTGAGTTCCAGGTCAAGGAGGTGAAGACGCCGAAGGCAGCGGTCATCGACGACGATTTCGCCAAACAGCTCGGCCTCGAAACCCTGGACGCCCTGAAAGAGGCGGTGAAGGGACAGATCCAACAACAGAACGATCGTGCAAGCCGGTTCAAGGCCAAGCGAGCCCTTCTCGACGTGCTTGACTCCGGACACGACTTTCCACTCCCGCCGCGCATGGTCGAGAGCGAGTTCGAGACGATCTGGCGCCAGGTCGAGGAAGAAAAGGCCAGTGGCCAGCTCTCCGAAGAGGACAAGGCCAAGACCGACGACCAGCTCAAGGCTGAGTATCGCAAGATCGCAGAGCGCCGGGTGCGCCTAGGTTTGGTGCTCGCCGAAATCGGCCGCCTCAACAACGTCACCGTCGAGGACCAGGAGGTGAACGCGGCCCTGATCGCCGAGGCGCGCCGTTACCCGGGCCAAGAACAGCAGGTGGTGGATTTCTACCGCAAGAACCCTCAGGCCACAGCTCAGCTTCGCGCCCCGATCTACGAAGAGAAGGTTGTCGATCTCATTCTTACGAAGGCCGCGGTGACCGACAAGACGGTCACCAAAGAAGAGCTTGAGGCGGAAGACGACCTGCCCGAAGGCTATGGCGAGGGCTGAGCCCTTCGCCGGCCTGCCTTGGAGTCAATGAGGACGTTTGGGTGGCGCGAACGCGGATCTATCAGGTTGACGCTTTCACAGATCGTCTGTTCGGGGGAAACCCAGCAGCCGTTATGCTGTTAGACGTTTATCCCAGCGATCACGTCCTTCAAGCCATCGCGGCTGAAAACAACCTCGCAGAGACGGCCTTTATCGTCAGAGAGGGCGAGGGATATCGCTTGCGCTGGTTCACGCCCAAGGTCGAAGTTCCCCTCTGCGGCCACGCCACCCTGGCCAGCGCCGCGGTCGTTATGGAGCGGCTGGATTCCGGCCAAGACCGGGTGGTGTTTCAGTCCGCCAGCGGGCCCCTTGCAGTAAGCCGAACGGGGAGGGGCTATCGCCTCGATCTTCCGGCCCGCCCGTCCGAACGCGGCGCTCCACTCGAAGGGCTGGCCGAAGCGCTCGGGGCCGAGCCGTCTGAAGTCTGGCTCAACCCCTTCAACTATATGGCGGTCTTCGATAGCCCGGACACAGTGCGAGCGCTCCAGCCCAAGATGGAGGCCATCGCCGCCTTCGATCGGCCAGGGGTGATCGTCACCGCGCCCGGGGGCGAACAGCACGACTTCATCAGCCGCTATTTCGCGCCAGCCAAGGGGATCCCCGAGGACCCGGTCACCGGCGCCGCCCACTGCATGCTGACGCCCTACTGGGCTGACCGGCTCGGAAAACGCGCCATGCGCGCTTTTCAGGCTTCCGCGCGGGGCGGGGAGGTCGGCTGTCGGCTGAACGGGGACCGTGTTGAGCTCGAAGGCCAGTGCGTTTTCTATCTTGAGGGCTGGGCGGACTGGTGATCCTTCGACACATCGGCGCTCTGGGAGGGGTCTGGCGCCGGTGCTGGCCAATCCCGGGCGATCGGCCCTCTGACTTTGGCGAGGGAAGCTCCCGCTCTGCTTAGCCCCTCCTTGCGCTTCGCCTCAAACGCCCTGATATCCAGGCCATCTTCATGCGGGTGGGCGTCGCCTGCAAACAAGCTGCACAAAAAGGGTAGGCCAATGGCCGATATGATCGAAAAGACCATGAATCTCGTCCCGATGGTGGTTGAGCAAACCAGCCGGGGTGAACGCGCCTACGACATTTTCTCGCGGCTGCTGAAAGAAAGGATCATCTTCCTGACCGGTCCGTTCGAGGACGGCATGTCGAGCCTCATCTGCGCTCAGCTTTTGTTCCTTGAGTCGGAGAACCCGAAAAAGGACATCGGCATGTATATCAACTCGCCCGGCGGCGTGGTGACCTCGGCCCTCGCGATCTACGACACCATGCAGTATATTAAATGTCCGGTCTCAACCCTTTGCATGGGTATGGCCGCCTCGGCAGGCTCTCTGATCCTGACCGCGGGCGAAAAGGGACAGCGCATCGCTCTGCCAAACTCGCGCATCATGGTCCACCAGCCCTCAGGCGGCTTCCAGGGCAAGGTCTCGGACATCGAGCGTCACGCAGAGGACATCATCGCAACCAAGCGCCGGCTGAACGAGATTTACGTCAAGCACACGGGCCAGAGCTACGAGGAGGTCGAGAAAACCCTCGACCGCGACCACTTCATGAGCGCCGAACGCGCGAAGGAGTGGGGTTTGATCGACCATGTGATCGAGAAGCGCGAAGGCCCAGAGGTCACGGCCTGACCTGCGGCGTCGAAGGCTGCGCCAGCGCGCTTGCACCGGGGTTGCCGCCCCTGTATAGCGCCCGTCTCTCGAGCGAGGCCGATCCGCGGTAGCTCAGTGGTAGAGCAGCCGGCTGTTAACCGGCTGGTCGTAGGTTCGAATCCTACCCGCGGAGCCAGCTCGGAACAGAACCGCGAACTTTCGCGGTATCCGAACCTACTACGACCCCTGAGATGGCCTGCCAGAGGCGCTCAGGGGCTCCGCAGAGGCGGATTTCCTCGTCCGGCACGTCCACCCGTTGCACGACCGCCTGGACGGAGTGGCGGCGGAAACTGCCCTGCGGGTCCCGCAACCGCTTTCGTGCCTCGGCCCCGAATCGCTTCACGAGTTCCGGTGTCATCCTGGGCGCCGCAGGATCGCTCCGCGATTCGGCGCGTTTGACGTCCTCCGAGGCAGAATCGCGGACCCTTCGGAGGTCAGCCAGACGCCCCTTCAGGTTGGGGTCGGTCGGATCGGCCACGCCTTCCTCGATAGCGGTATAGAGGCGAGTGAGCTTGGCGTCCGCTTGTGCGGCGGCTTGTCAAGGGCGTGTTGAGCGTTGGCGTCGATAACGCCCCTTCAGCTCAAGCTCGCGCGAACGGCGCTTGGTCTCGGAGTCCGCGGATTAGCGCGCGCTGCGAGCGTGTCGCCCACCACGATCTCGCGGTTTGAATCCGGTAGGGGCGGCATGCATACGGGAACGCTGGACAAGCTTCAGACCGCTCTGGAACAAGGCTGCGTAATCTTCATCGCGGCAGACGCGAATGGCGGCGTCGGTGTGCGGCTGAAGTCCTAGGAAGTCGGTGACTGCGTTAAACGGCCGAGGTGGGCTGGTAATCAGTATCCGTCGTCAATAGATTGAGAAGCGCGGGATTGATGAAGAGGCGCTCTCGTCCTGCCGTGACCTCTTCTAGGACGCCAATGCTGACCAGCGTCTTCAGATATACCGAGGCTGATTGGCGCTGCGCTATGCCCGCCTCGACCAGATTGCTGATGCGGCCATAGGGCTGAACGAAAATGATCTCCGCAAGCTCGCGACTGTAGATGCGCGGGGCTTGGAGCCGTATGCGCTCCACTGTCTGGTCGAGGAGGTCGCGTATGGCGCGGACCTTGGCGGTGGTCCACTGCGCCGTTTGATGAACGGCCTCGATCATGAACAGCAGCCAAGGCTCCCAGGCGCCGTCGGTCGTCACTGCGAGCAGCAGCCGGTAATAGTCCGACTTCGCACGGATGATTGCGCGGCTGAGGTAGAGGGCCGGAAGGTCCAGAAGGCCCTGTTCAACGAGGTAGAGCAGGTTCAGCACCCGGCCGGTGCGACCGTTCCCGTCGCTGAAAGGATGGACGGCTTCGAACTGATAGTGCTGGACTGCGAGGCGGATCAAGGGATCGACCTCCGGGCTATCCGCATGGAGGTATTGTTCCCAGTTAGCCAGGAGATTGCGCAGGCGGTCAGCTCCCTCCGGCGGGGTATAAATCACCTGGCCGGTGGTGTCGTTGACGAGGGCGGTCCCCGGCGTCGCGCGGATGTCGATGTCCACGCCTTTGATGGTGCGGCAGATCTCAACCGCACTCATGGTCGAGATCGGCCGGGCCGACAGACGACCGAACCCCTCCGCTAGGGCGGTGCGATAGCGCAGGGCTTCCTTGGTCGCGGGGTCCGCCCCTGCTTCACGCCCCTCTCCGGCGAAGCGGAACAGCCGATCACTGGTGGTGACGATGTTCTCGATCTCGGAGCTAGCCTGGGCCTCGAGTAGGGGGATGCTGTTGATGAGAACGGCTTGGTCGGGAATCAGTGCGCCCACCGCCTTTAATTCTGCCAACGCCGCGCGCGCGCCGATGCAGGCCTTCAGGACCGGGATCGTTTCCAGCGCCGCGGTCGGTGGAAGCTGGGGGAGATCGTTGAAGGGACGAAGCGCGTCGAAGGACATATGTCGATATAATCCAGATTTATCGACACGATATAGCGATATGTCGTTGTGAACGACATATCTGCCCTCGCCGCTTGAACGACGGCAGGTGGACCTCGGCGTTCACTGATAGCCCTCGCGCAGCGACTGAAGCGCGCCCAGTGCTCACGCCGGCGCCCTGCCAAGCGTAGCCGCTTTCGGTCAGGTCAAGCGTCCCGAATGTTGAAACGGGCTCGATCAGTCGGCGCCTTTACCGGTCTGGCGCCCTGCCGCACCGTTTCGCGCAGCTTTTCCTGCACCACAGACGCGGGCGCTGAAGCCAGGGCGCCGAGGATCGCGTTCGCGCTTCCGAATCCGGGACTGACCTCGACATGTTGGCCGACGACGCGCCAATCGGCCGTGCAGGAGCGCGACCGTATAGGGCTATCCGAACTCGGCCGGCCTTCTCTGCACGGCTCAAAAAATTGGCCTTGGAAAACTGACGCGCCGCGAGCACGCACGGGAGGCTGTGGACGACTATGTCGAAACCTGCGCCAAGATCGGTAAGCCAGCCGAAAAGCCCCACTCTGGGCAACTCATGGTCTGGATCGCCTGCAGTTCACGCCGCAGTGGCGAAGGTGGCGCAGCTAGCGGGCGAGAGCATCGCCGAGTGGAGCGAAAAACGCCTGCATGCCACTGCCGATAGGGCGCTGAGCGCTTTGGTTTCGGCCTAGGCGCCCAAATGAAAAGGGAGGCCCGTTAGGACCGCCCTTTGTTACGTTTGCATCTGACTTGGACTAAACCCTAAGCGGCGCGGGCGCGGCGCGAGCAGGATACGAGGGTCTGGATGTCGGCTTCACGCGTGTCGCTTAGGGAGTTGATCGCGTTCACCGTCGTCGCCATTGCGGCATTGAGCGCCGGCAGCGAAGCCACCGGGGCCATATCTGGTGCGGCGACGCCCCCGCCGGGCCTTAGCGATCAACCTTGTCCGGACGGTTCTGAGGGTCGCTCGGAGCCTATGCAGGCCCTGGCCCGGGCTTTGGTGGCCGACGGTCCCATCGATCCAGCGGTTCTGAAAGCTTATTCAGATGGCGCTCTCGAGCGCGCCAAGGCGGATGAGGCGCGCGCCAAAGACGACTGGGCCGATCTTTGCCTTTATCGAGACGCCAACGACGCCCTGGCGGCGAAGGGCGGCGCAAGAGTGGTCTTCCTCGGCGATTCCATCACCGAGCTCTGGCAGGCCGCCGATCCTGAACTCTTCACTGACGGAACCGTCGATCGCGGCATCAGCGGCCAAACTAGCGGTCAGGCTCTGCTGAGATTTTTTCCGGATGTCGTGGCCCTGCATCCGAAGGTGGTGCATCTGCTCATCGGCACGAACGACATTGCCGGAAACAACGGCCCAAGCAGGCCCGAGGATCTCCAGAACAATATTCGCGCCATGATCGAGATTGCGAAGGCGAACCATATCCGGGTCATACTGGCCTCGATCACCCCTGCCGCGAGCTTCCCCTGGCGCCCGGATATCCATCCGACAGATCAGATCCTGGCGATGAACCACTGGCTCTACGACCTCGCTCGACGCGAAGGACTGATCTACATTGACTACTACGCGGTCCTGGCCGCTCCCAACGGCGCTATGCGCGACGGGTTTAGCCGCGACGGCGTGCATCCACTGGTCAACGGATATGCGCTGATGAAACCCTTAGCGCTGGACGCAATCAGGAGGTCCCTGCGCCAAGCCCCTTGACGCGGCGCAAGGGGCCAAGGCCGTCGTTGACGCAAGGGCCGCCGTGACCGCGTCGCTGCGAGTGTTAGGGTCCCTGAACGTCTAGCTGGGAACCGTCACATGCTTAGAACCCCACTCTGCGACCTCCTCAACGTCGACACGCCCGTCATGCTGGCGGGCATGGGCGGAGTGTCCTACGCCGGGCTTTGCGCCGCTGTGTCGAACGCCGGTGGTTATGGCGTGCTTGGCATGGCCGGGCGAAGCCCTGGGGAGATCAAGGCTGAGATGGCCGAGGTAAGGCGCCTCAGCGATAAGCCCTTCGGCGTCGACCTACTGGCCGCCAGCCCAGAAGCCCTGACGGCGAGCGTCGAGGTGATCATCAGCGGCGGCGCCTCAGCCTTCATCGCCGGGCTTGGCGTGCCGATGCCGATCCTGGAGCGCCTGCAGAAGGCGGGCCTTAAGGTGATGGTTGTGTGCGGGGCGGTGAAGCATGCTGTAAAGGCCGAACAGGCAGGCTGCGACGCGGTGATCTGCCAGGGCTCAGAAGGCGGCGGCCATACGGGTCTGGTCGGCACCATGCCCCTCGTCGCGCAGGCGGTAGAGGCGGTGGGCATTCCGGTGGTCGCCGCCGGCGGGCTTTATGACGGGCGCGGTCTTGCAGCCGCCTTGGCCCTGGGTGCGGAGGGCGTCTGGATCGGGACCCGCTTTATCGCTTCGGTCGAAGCCCACGCGGGTCAGATCTATCGCCAGGCTATTCTCGACGCCCGCGACGACAGTACGGTGCGCACGCGGTGTTACTCGGGCAAGCCGATGCGGGTTAAAGCCAATCCTTATGTCGAGGATTGGGAACGCCGGCCCGATGAGATCCAGCCCTTTCCCCAGCAGGCGATCCATTCCCATAGCGCCGGTGTGATGGGCGGCATCGGCGGCCAGATCGAGGGTCTAGATCCAGACCGATCCTGCTTTGCCATGGGTCAGTCCGCGGGCGGCGTCCATGCCGTGCGATCCGCGGGGGAGATTGTCAGATCCCTTATGGAAGAGGCCGAGGCGGCGATCGGGCGGCTCACGCGCCTTGCCGCCTCAGCCAAACCCGTCGCCGCCAGCGTCTGACGGGCCGCCGATGCGTGATCCATTTAACGGGCCATGAAAGGGCGCGGCCCAGACCAAAGTCAGGGATAAAGGCGAAGCTCGCTGTCCGCCTGATGTCAGCCTGAGGCTCCCCCATCCCTCGGCGATACAACTTCAGGGCGGATTTTAACCGGATAGGCAGAGTCCACGGCCAGAATGGCGGCAGGGTTACGCATAGGGTTCACATGGGTTCGGCCGCCGACACCGCCCCGCCGTCTGACGCTCAGCTTCGCAGCAGCCGGATCTGTTCTGAGGCGCGCCTCGAACGCCTGGCCGAGGATGGCTATTTCACCAGAGGCTGCGCTCTGATTTTAGGCCTGGACGCCGTCCGTGACGCCTTTGGCCATCGCTGGGGTCGGCGCAGCGACGCCGTTTTTGAGCTCGTGTTCAGCGACGCTGATCGCCGGCTTGGACCTGGCGATGTTGTGTTGCGGGTCAGCGAAGTTGAGGTTCTGATCGTCTCGACCCGTTTGGAGCCGCTCGTCTTTAGGGGCATAGCCGTAAAGCTCTTGACCCAAGCTCTGAAGCAGCTGGTCGGGGAGGTGCGCCCGTCTGACGTTTCGGTGCGCGCGGCGACCGGCTGGCACAAGGGCCAGATCGTCAGTCGCCTTCTCGAACCCGAAGAGCTGGTCAACGCCCGCATCGCCGCTGAAGCCTTAGATCGCGAGCGCCGCTCCAGCGCGCCGGACGGCCGGCTCGGGGACGAAACCGCCCTAAAGGTCGAGACGATCACCACCTTTGACGGTCGAAAGCTCGACATTGGCTACGTCGAAGAACCCGTATTTGACCTCAGCCGCTCAGCACTGGCCGGCTACCGGGTCGATCCGCTCCTGACGCACTCAGCGAGCTCTGCGCCGCTTTCAGCGGCTGAACGGATCGGGCTTTTGGCCACAGATATGGAGCGGGTCGATATCGCCACGATCGACCGGGCGCTCGTGAGGCTAAAGACCCGGCGCGATGGGGGCGGGGAGCCCCCGTCCTTGATCGTCTCCATCTCGTTCTTGTCCGCCTCAAGCCAGCGGGTGCGCACCAAGCTGATGCTCCGCCCAGGCCCCCTACGCGAAACGGTGCGCGCATCGGTGATCTGGGCGCTGACTGACGTGCCTGAGGGGGCGCCTGCAGGACGCCTGGCGGAGGTCGCCGCCCTGATACGCCCCTTTGGCCGAGCGGTATTTGCAGAAACCCGACTGAACGGCACGGCGATGAAGTCGGCGCGCAACGCGGGCGTCACCGGCCTCCTGCTGCGACCTCAGGTCGCCGAACTTTCGATGACCGACGCTGCACTCTGGTTGCTGCAGGCCGGCAGGCTGGCGCACCGCGCCGCTCCGGCCCTGATCGCCTCTAATCTCGCGTCCGAGGCGCTGCTTCCCATGGCCGCGGAGGCCGGGTTTACCCATGCGACCGTCCGGCCCCGCCCCCTTGCGCTCGCTGCGTGACGAAGGATCGGCTGACGCGGCGCTTGCGGGGTTGAAGGGGTTCTGTTAGCGCTCGCGGCTCTCCGGCGGCCTGATGGCGGAGTGGTTACGCAGAGGACTGCAAATCCTTGCACCCGAGTTCGATTCTCGGTCAGGCCTCCACCCTCTTTCACTAAAGACTTTAGATGTTTACTCCCCTTTCGGGGCGCATAGGGCTCGTTTTGAGCCCTGGCTGTTTATGATTTCGGTCGAACTTGTGTTTCCGCCCCGTTCTAGGCCTGGAGGCGGAGGTTTAGGAGATAGTCTGTCGAGCGCCGAGATCGCATCCTCAATGTGAGCGCCCGAGGGGAAGCAAGCGCTGTCGCCTTCACGGGGGTATGCGTCGGCGCGGCGCTGAACCGGACGCTCCATCTGATCGACTGAGCCGCGGACGTCGGAGCCGTGACCCCCCTGGCAGGGGCGCGCTCGACCGCTTCCGGGTCTTTGGACAGCACCCTAAGGAAGGCCCTGGATCCGGCTTCAGACACACGGCGCCCCTGTTCCCAGTCTCGCACAGCGGCGGCTGAGAGGCCGAAGCGATCAGCAAACTGAACTTGGCTCAAGCGCATCTTCGCGCGAATGGCTCTGGTGTCGATTTGCGCAGGGATATGCACGCGCGAGGCGGCTGGGTCCGCTCGGCCCTCGACGATATCCAGGGCGTCAGTCAATCCGGCCATGATCTTATCGAAGGCTTTCTTGCTCATCCTTGGCCCCTCAATCCGGCCCCTCAATCCGGCGCGTCGCTTTGGCCGTCGCTAGCCGACATTCTCGTCTCGTTCATGGTGGAGTCCTGCTGGCGATGAGGCTATAGCCTTCGGCCTAAGGTGGCGATCGGATTGGGCCGGCCCGGGACTGCAATTTCCTCCGAGTTCGAGTATCGATCAGGCCTCCATGTCTTCAATGCTCTTGTGATTGCACGTTTTGAGGGGCTCGCATGACGCTCGATTTTGCCGTGGCGCGCCAGAACATGGTCGAGAACCAGGTCCGTACCAACGACGTCACCGATCTTGGCGTTCAGGACGCCATGCGCGAGGTGCGCCGCGACCAGCTATGCCTGCCGACCAGACTTCATCTGGCTTATGCTGAGGCGCCCGTGGAGTACGCGCCGGGTTTCTATCTCATGGAGCCGCGAGACGTGTCCAAGCTGCTCCAGGCGGTGCGGCCGCGTCCGGGTGAACGGGCCCTGGCCATCGCCGCGCCTTACGCGGCAGCCGTGCTTTCGAAGATGGGCCTAAAGACAGCGCTTCGCCTCGCCCCCGGCGTCGAAACCGGCCCCATGGTCGCCCACCTCGCCGACGGCGGTGTTTCGACGCGCACCGAGCCGCTTGGCGCCCTCGACGAGAACGGTCCTTATGATGTGATTGTGGTGGAAGGGGCTGTGAGCCAGCCGCCCCAGGCCTGGACCGACATGCTTCACCTTGGGGGCCGTCTCGGCATCATCGAGCGTCACGGCCCTGTCGGACGCGCGAAGCTCTATACCCGGAGTGTCGAGAACGTCATCTCCTCACGCACCCTGTTTGACGCGACGCCGCCCATTCTGCCGGGGTTCGAGCGCGCGCCGGCTTTCCTGTTCTGAGGTGACGAAAGCTTAACTGGCGGAGCTGATCAACCGCGGATACTCGAGACCCAGTTTTGGGGCCTGAAACATCTGGCCCGGGATGAATTCGGGGACGTATCCGATGCGTATTCGCCAGCGGTCTGCCTGGGCGGCCGGAGTAGCGGCGGCGGCTCTGCTCGCAGGGACTGCAGGCGGCGCCAGGGCTGAGACCTTGGCCGACGCCATCGCCATGGCCTACCGCTCCAATCCCACCCTCCAGGCTCAGCGGGATCTTCTGAAGGTCACCGACGAAACCTATGTTCAGGCCCGGTCGGGCCTTCGCCCGACGGTGTCGGCCAACATCAACGCGACCTATGCCGAGGCTGCGACCGACCTGCCTCCGCCCTTGCCGCAGACCGAGCGCTATAACCAGGGCACAGGGGGGCTCACCATCACCCAGCCCCTCTTCAACGGTGGGCGGACCGCGGCGGCGGAGCAGGCGGCGGAAGCGTCGATCATGGCCGGCCGGGAGGGTCTGCGCCAGACCGAAGCCAGCATCCTCCAGCAGGTTGTGCAGGCCTATGTCGATGTTCGCCGTGACCAGCAGATCGTGGTCATTCGTCAGAATAACGTCGCCGTCCTTTCAGGACAGCTTGATCTGACCCGTGCAAAGTTCGACGTGGGACAGGTCACCCGCACGGACGTCGCCCAGGCCGAGGCGCAACTGGCCGCGGCCAGGGCGCTGCTCTCGACCGCCCAGGCTCAGCTCCAGATCAGCCGCGCCAATTACACCGCTGTCGTAGGGCAGAACCCTGGCGAACTTGCGCCCGAGCCGCCGGTGCCGGGTGTTCCGCCGAGCGTTGACCAGGCCTTCGACACCGCCGAAGCGGAAAGCCCGGTCCTGCTTCAGGCGCGCCGTACCGAACAGGCCAGCCGCGCCCGCGTCGCCGAAGCCAAGGCCGCGAACCGTCCGACCATCTCCCTGCAGGGCACGATCGGATACACGGGCTCCCTCGCGCCGTTCGATCCCACCGATTATAGCAAGACGGTGACCGCTGAGGCGGTGATCACCCAGCCGATCTTCACCGGCGGCCTTAACAGCTCAAACATCCGCGCGGCCCTAGCCCAGAACAACGCCGACCGGATCAGCATTGAGGGCGCCCGCCGCCAGGTCGTGCTGCAGGTGTCTCAGGCCTGGAACACCATGGCCTCGTCCCGGGCCAACGTCGTCTCCGACGAGGAGCAGGTCCGCTCGGCGCGCGTGGCGTTCGACGGCGAACAGGAGGAGTATAAGGTTGGGCTGAGGACCACCCTGGACGTTCTGATCTCCCAGCAGAATTTGCGCGACGCTGAGCTCTCTCTCGTGCAGGCGCGTCACGACGCCTATGTCGCTGAAGCGGGCGTGCTTCAGGCCATGGGTCGCCTCGAGGCCCGGTATCTGGTCGCTGGCGTTCAAGGTTACGATCCGGCTATCTCCTTCAACAGGATCAAACACGCCGGCGGCACGCCTTGGGATGGGGTCATCGATCGGCTGGACGCGCTCGGCGCGCCGAAGATCAAGATCGACCCGGCGGCGACCCAGCCGCTCCCGGGCGGCGGATCGCCGACCATGCTCGCGCCGACGGGGTCTGAGCCGAGCCATCCGCCCCTCTCCACCGACCAGCCGACGTCAGCGAGCCCCGGTGAGGGGCCCTGAGCCCAGGGAGTGATTCGCCCGCGCCTGAGGCGCCTCGGCGTGGTCACGTCTGCCTCGTCGCCCAATCTGGGGCCTCGAGGCAGGCGGCGGCGCTGGCGCGACCCCATGATCCTGATCAAGATCCGCCTTCCCTGGTTATTTCTCGCCGGCAAATTGCGGAGCGCCGCGACGCTCGCTAGGGTGCGCTAAAGCTTCGCCCTTCAGCCACGGTTCGCCATGTCAGATCCCACTGCCCAAGAGCCGACGATGGAGGAGATCTTGGCCTCCATCCGCCGCATTATTTCGGAGGACGATGCGCCGCCGGCGGCCGAGGCCTCAGCGCCGGCGGTGGCTGCGCCGCCGCCTGCACCCGCGCCAGAACCCCTGGCCGCGCCTGCCCTTGTGCATCCCGCCCCAGACCATGACGAACCCTTCGACGACGATGAAGTGCTGGAGCTCAATGAGCCCGCGCCGGCGCCCACTGAAACCCACGGCGATCTTGATGTGTTCGAAAAGCCCAAGCCGATTGCGGCGGCGCCCGAGCCCAAGGTCGAGATTGCGCCCATAAAGATGGCCGATCCCGAGCCGGCCCTGGCCTACGCCCCGATCGAGGATGAGGCGCCTGACCATTCGCCCGACGGCGGAGGCCTCGTCTCGGGCCACGCGGCGACGGCGGCGGCGTCTCATTTCGGCGCGCTCGCCCAGTCGATCGCCATGCCGGCGCACGGACGCACGCTTGAGGATCTGGTGGGCGAGCTCTTGCGGCCCCTGCTCAAGGCCTGGCTCGACCAGCACCTGCCGACCATGGTGGAGCAGGCGGTCCGCGATGAAGTCGAGCGCATCTCCCGCCGCCGAGTATACTGAGGCGTCCATAGCGGACCTCTCGTTCGCCTAGCCGCCCCCATTTCGATCCGCACCGATCAGGAGGCGGCGCCGGTCACGGCGTCGCCCATTCGCACATGCTTGAAAAGACCTTTGATCCGAAGACCGTCGAGCCCCGGCTTTATCAGGCGTGGGAGGCGTCCGGCGTATTTTCGCCTGAGCGCGCCTTGGCCAGGGACCCGGACGCCAAACCCTACTGCATCGTCATCCCGCCGCCGAACGTCACAGGCTCACTCCACATCGGCCATGCGCTGAACTCGACCCTGCAGGACGTGCTCGCCCGGTTTCATCGCATGTGCGGGGATGCGGTGCTCTGGCTCCCCGGCACCGACCATGCCGGCATCGCGACCCAAATGGTGGTCGAGCGTCAATTGGCCGCTGAAGGCAATCAAGGGCGCCGTGAACTCGGCCGAGAGGCCTTCGTGGAGCGGGTGTGGGCATGGAAGGGCCAGTCGGGCGGCGCCATCACGCGTCAGCTCCGCCGCCTCGGCGCCTCGTGCGACTGGTCGCGCGAGCGATTCACCCTGGATCAAGGCCTCTCGGACGCCGTGCGCACGGTGTTCGTCGCCCTGCATAAGGAGGGGCTCATCTACCGGGACAAGCGGCTGGTGAACTGGGATCCGCAGTTTCAGACCGCCATCTCCGACCTTGAAGTCGAGACCCGCGAGACGCCGGGAAAAATGTGGCACTTCGCCTATCCCCTCGAGGGCGAGCCGGTTGAGGGCGTCAGCGAAATCGTGATCGCCACCACCCGGCCCGAGACCATGCTGGGCGATGGCGCGGTGGCGGTTCATCCGGACGATGAGCGCTACCGACGGCTGGTCGGGCGCAGGGTGCGCCTGCCGATTGCAGATCGCCTGATTCCGATCATCGCTGATCCTTATCCGGACCCGGAGAAAGGCTCGGGCGCGGTCAAGATCACCGGCGCGCATGATTTCAACGACTTTCAGGTGGCGATGCGCCACGGCCTGCCGCTGATATCGATCATGGACGAGCAGGCGCGCATGACCGGCCCGATCCCCGAGAGCTACCGCGGCCTCGACCGTTATGTGGCCCGCAAAAAGGTGGTCGACGAGATCGAGGCCTTGGGCCTGCTTCGCCAGATCGAGGACCGGGTGATTGCTCAGCCGTTCGGCGACCGGTCAGGGGTGGTCATTGAGCCCTTCCTGACTGACCAGTGGTATGTCGACGCCAAGACCTTGGCCCAGCCGGCCCTCGAAGCGGTCGAAACCGACCGCACCGTGTTTACCCCGCGTCACTGGGAGAAGACTTACTTCGAGTGGATGCGCAACATCCAGCCCTGGTGCATCTCGCGCCAGCTGTGGTGGGGCCATAGGATTCCCGCCTGGTACGGCCCGGACGGCGAGATTTTCGTTGCAGAGACGCACGAAGACGCCGCCGCCGCGGCTCAAGAGCATTATGGCCGCGCGACGGCGCTCAGCCAGGACGAGGATGTGCTCGACACCTGGTTCTCCTCAGCCCTCTGGCCGTTCTCGACCCTGGGCTGGCCCAAGGAGACAACGGATCTTCACCGGTTTTATCCGACCGACACCCTGGTCACCTCCTTCGACATCATCTTTTTCTGGGTCGCGCGGATGATGATGATGGGCCAGCACTTCAAGGGCGAGGTCCCGTTCCGCCGTGTGTTCATCAACGCGCTCGTCCTTGATGAAAAGGGTCAGAAGATGAGCAAGACCCGGGGGAATGTGATCGATCCCCTGGAACTCGTCGACGAATACGGCGCCGATGCGCTTCGATTCACCTTGACCGCCATGTCGGGTCCGACGCGAACGATCAAGCTGTCGCGTCAACGCGTGGAAGGCTATCGCAATTTCGGCACCAAGCTCTGGAACGCCGCGCGCTTTTGCCAAATGAACGAATGCGTCGCGCCGGACGACTTTGATCCTGCGACGACAAAGGAAACCTTGAACCGCTGGGTGCGGGGCGAGGTGGTCAAGACCCGCGCTCTCGTGACCGAGGCGCTTGAGACCTTCGCCTTCGACGAAGCGGCGGGCGCCCTTTATCGCTTTATCTGGAACATCGTCTGCGACTGGTATCTTGAGTTGGCCAAGCCGATCCTGAACGGGACCGACGAAGCCGCCAAAGCCGAGACCCGAGCCACCGCCGCCTGGACCCTCGACCAGGCGATGACCCTGCTTCACCCGGTGGCGCCCTTCATCACTGAAGCGCTGTGGGAGGCTTCCGCCGAATTCGGCCAGGCGCGTCCCGGCTTTTTGATGGAGCAGCCCTGGCCAAGCTATCCGCCGGACTACATCGACAGCGCGGCGACCGCGGAGATCGACTGGCTGATTGGCCTCGTGAGCGAGATCCGCTCGATCCGGGCGGAGATGAATGTGCCGGCGTCGGCGCGCCCGCCCCTGGCGCTCGTCGGGGCCGGCAAGGAGACCCAGGCGCGGCTCTCGCGTCAGCGGGATCGCCTGGCCGCTCTTGCCCGCGTGGGCGAGATCAAGCTCGTCAGTACAGCGCCGCAGGGCTGGGCGCCCTTCGCCATCGGCGAGGCGACCGGCGCCCTCTCAATCGCCGAGTTCATCGATCTTTCCACCGAGCGCGCCCGCCTCAATAAGGCGATCGCCAATTTCGAGGCCGACATCAAGCGCGCCCGCGCCAAGCTCGAGAACGAAGCCTTCATGGCCAAGGCGCCTGAGGATGTCGTGGCCGACAACCGCGCAAAACTTGCGGAGGGAGAAGCGGGCAAGGCTAAGCTTGAGGCTGCGCTTCAGCGTCTGGAGGCTTTGGCCTGACCAGGGCGCTGAGGGCGGCGTATCGGCGCGGGACCCCAAAGGGTCCCAGGCGACGGGCTCAGGCAGGATGGCGGGGCTCCCCGCCCTTGGGTCGCCCTTGGGCGGCCCTCTTGGCGCACACGCCGCGGCGTTCCCGGCGCCAAGGCGTGAGGATCGGGCGCGCTTCAGTCCACATACCGGGGCCTGCCCTTAAGTAATCAACGTTTACAAACTCTGGGGGAGTGTGCTTTGCCTTCACTCAATGGTGCGCGCGCGATGATGCGCCATGTCGGAGGACCTATGCCAGACAACGCTACGCTCCCTCAGGACGCCGCCGATCCTCGCGGGTCTTTGCCCCCGGGCTGGCCCGCTATGTCGATCGCAGAGGCGCATGCGCTTTTGACGGCTGAAGGCGCGCCGTTTGAGATGGAGACCCTCGTCATCCGCGGGATCACCACCCGAGTTTGGAAGAACGCTCCGCCATCCCTGCGGGCTGAAGCGGAAAGCGCCAAGGCGTGGCCGAAGGAGCGCATCTTCCTGGTTTACGAGGATGAGCGGGTCTCGTTCGACGCCTTCCACAGGGCCGTGGCGGCCATGATGCGCGAGTTCGCCGCCCAAGGGGTAAAGAAGGGGGACCGGATCGCGCTTGTCATGCGCAACCTGCCCGAATGGCCGGTGGTGTTCTACGCGGCCGTGTCGCTCGGGGCGATCTGCACGCCTCTGAACGCCTGGTGGACCGGGCCTGAGCTCGAATACGGCCTGACGGACTCGGGCTCGAAAATCCTGGTCGCCGATGCGGAGCGCTATGCACGCATTGTCGAGCATCTCCCCAACTGCAGCGACCTCGTGCAGGTTTATGTATCGCGCACCAGCGATGAGATCGCACACCCGAAGGTCAAGACCCTCGAAAGCGTGATCGGCCGTCCTGACGCTTACGCCGAGCTTCCCGACGAGCCTTTCCTCGATGTCGAGGTCGGGCCAGAGGACCTGGCGACTATCTTCTATACCTCCGGCACGACCGGAAAGCCCAAAGGCGCTCTGGCCACACACCGGAACATCGTCTCCAACGTCGGCGCCGCCGGGATCGGCGCCGCGCGGGCCTATCTGCGACGGGGCGAGCCAGTCCCTGCGCCCGATCCTTCCCTTCAGCGTTCGACCCTTTTGTCGGTCCCCTTTTTCCACGCCACCGGCTGCTTTGCGATCCTGTCTCCCGTGCTGGTTTCTGGGGGTAAGATCGTGATGATGTATAAGTGGGAGCCGATCCGCGCCTTTGAGCTCATAGAGCGCGAAAGGATCAGCATGGCGGGCGGCGTGCCGACCATCGCCTGGCAGCTGATCGAGCATCCTGAGCGGCACAGGTTCGACCTGTCCTCCTTGGATTCGGTCTCTTATGGCGGCGCTCCGTCGGCGCCGGAGCTGGTGCGCAAGATCAAGGAAACCTTTCCAGCGTCTCAGCCCGGTCAGGGATGGGGCATGACCGAGACGTCCGCCAGCTTCACCGGCAATTCGGCGGAAGACTATATCAACCGCCCCGACAGCTGCGGGCCGGCCGTTCCGGTCTGTGACATGAAAATCTGCGACCCCGCCGACGTCACAGGCGCCCCCCTGCCGCTCGGAACCGTGGGTGAGCTCTGGGGCAAGGGCCCCAATGTGGTGGTCGGCTATTGGAACAAGCCTGAGGCGACCGCCCAGACCTTCGTCGACGGCTGGGTTCGCACCGGCGATCTGGCCCGTATCGACGAGGAAGGGTTCTGCTTTATCATCGACCGGGCGAAGGACATGCTGATCCGCGGCGGCGAGAATATCTACTGCGTCGAGGTCGAGAGCGCGCTCTACGAACACCCGGCGGTGATGGACGCGGCGATCGTCGGCATTCCCCACAAGACCCTCGGCGAGGAACCTGGCGCGGTTGTCACGCTGAAGCAGGGCGGACACGCCACCGAGGAGGAGCTCCGCCGGTTCGTCGCAGAGCGGCTTGCGGCCTTTAAGGTGCCGATCAAGGTCGTGTTCTGGCCCGAAACCCTTCCGCGCAACGCCAACGGCAAAATCCTCAAGAACGAACTTAAGAAGGTGTTCTTGGAGGGGTAAGCCGCCCGCCCCCGGTCGGGGGGCAGGCAGAGGCTGGACTTGGCAAGAGCGCCGCCTAAAGCCCGTTGACGTGCGGCTCATGGGCCCTTGGCGCTGCGCCGACGGCGGGCTCAGACGCCCCGGTCTACCAGGCTCGGCGCCAGTGGTAGTGGCGGGGATAGTAGTAGTAAGGGAAGTCGGGCGGACCCATGATCAGGACGCCAGGAGGCGGCGCGCCGTAATAGATCGGTCCCAAGACATAGCCCGGCGGGGGCGGCGGGGGGGGCGGAGCGCCGGGTCCGTAGTTGTAGTTCGGCGGCGGCGGCGGGCCGCCTTGTCCGTCGTCATAGCCGCCGTCCGGGCCGGGCGGGGGGCCGCCATACCCAGCCTGAGGATAACCGCCCTGTTGGTATGCCCCTGGGGGAGCGCCGCCCGGCGCATAGCCAGGCGGGGGAGGCGGCGGCGCATTGGCCGGGTAGGCGTCCTCAGCATAGGAGGGGCCATATCCTGGGGGCGGCGGCGGCGGAGCCGGCTTGCACCCTGCGCTATTGCCGACGGCAGCGCCCACCGCCGCCCCAAGCAGGCCGCCGAGGATTGTGCCGTCGGTTCTATGGCCGTGCGCTGCGACCTCGGAGCCTGCGACCGCGCCCACGGCTCCGCCGACCACTGCGCCGGCTGCGGTTGATCCGCCACAGTTGGTGGAGTGCCACTGGCCGTTTTGATCATAGTAGCCGTTGGGCGCGGGCTGAGCGCCTGCGACGCCGGGCAGAGCGGCTGCGCCGACGCCAAGCAGGAGCGAGGCGGCGAACGCCCCTTTGAGCACGGCTGAAGCCGACATGCTTGGATATCCTTTAGATCTGGCCGCGGAGCGGCGATGGGAACGGGGATAAAGAGGGGTCAACGGCAAACCTGGATCTCCCGGATCGCCGTCTGGCCGCGCTCGTCGCGATAGTTTTCTCTGCGCCACCTGCAGCGCCCAGGCCCATATCCCGGGCGATAACGGTTGGCGGCGGGGTCGTAGTAGCGCTCATCATACACGCGCTGAATTTGGCCGCGGTCGCAGTGCACGCGCGACAGATTATTGCCGATGGCGGCGCCGGCGACCCCTCCGATCAGAGCGCTGGCGCCGCTGTGGCCGATGGCGCCGCCCGCGAGAGCGCCAAGGACGCCGCCGGCGATCGTGCCGCCGACCTTCTCATGGTGAGCATAAGCTTCACATCGTGAGGTATAGGCGGAGGCGAAGCTTGGGACGGCGAGGGGGCTGGCCGCAGCGGCGAGGGCGGCGACGGCGAGAACCAATTTTTTCATCATCAGCGTCCTTGAAGTGGCGCGGCGGTGGCGAGGTTGCGGCCTGGCGCGCGTTTATAATGGGATTAGTCTGAACCAATGTTGAGCAGGCCGTTCATCTTTGTTCTCCTCCGGCGCTTTGCATCGGCGCAGTCAAGCTCAAACGCCGGGCCCGAGGCAAAGCGCGCCGGGTTCAGGGCGTGAACCGAAGCGGTCCATTTCGTATCGACGCTCTGGGCTCAAAGGGCGATGGCCTCGTCACCAGCCAAGCCGGCCGGCGATTGTTTGCGCCTCTCACCCTTCCTGGCGAGGTCATCGATGGGACGCTCTCAGGAGACCAGCTTGAGGCCATCGAAGTCTTGGAGCCGAGCCCGGAGCGCAGGCTGCCCCCCTGTCCCCACTTCGGCGCCTGCGGCGGCTGCATCCTGCAACACTGGACGGCGACGCCCTATAGCGTGTGGAAGACCGGGCTGATTGTTGAGGCGCTCGCGCGCGAAGGGATCGAGACCGAAATCCGGCCGGCGTTCACGGTTCAGCCCGGAATGCGCCGGAGGGTGGCGCTGCACGCGCGCCGACGCGGACGCGAGATCGTGCTTGGCTTTAAGGCGCGCCGCTCCTGGAGCGTCGAGGCCATCTCAACCTGCGTCATCGCTGATCCCCGCATTGTCGCGGCTCTCCCGTCTTTGAAAGCCCTGGCGCGTCCCTTCTTCGAAAACGCGAAATCGGCGCCCACGCTTCATGTCACCGTGACCTCGACCGGCCTTGATGTGGATATCACCGGGGTCGAAGCGCGGGGCGGGGGGCCGTCCGCCGACGCGAGGGTCAGGGCCGCCGCCCTGGCCGCCGACGCCGATCTGGCGCGCCTGACGCTCGCCGGCGAGATGCTTTATCAGGCGCGGCTTCCTATGGTTCGCTTTGGTCCAGCCGCTGTCGTCCTTCCTCCAGGGGGCTTCCTGCAAGCCTCCGCGGCGGCGGAGGCGGTGATGGCGGGCGCTGTGGTCGAGGCGGTGGACGGCGCGCCTCGGGTGGCGGATCTCTTCTGCGGCGCCGGCGCCTTCACCTTTCCCCTGGCCGAGCGCTCCGGCGTCCTGGCCCTCGATTCATCGCGCGAGGCGATAGGCGCCCTCGCCGGCGGACGGGCGGCGACAGGGGGTCTTAAGGCGATTGAGGCGGAGGCGCGCGACCTCTATCGCCGGCCCTTGTTGGCCGCTGAAATGAAGCGGATCGATGCGCTGGTGTTCGATCCGCCCCGCGCCGGCGCATTGGATCAGGCGCGCGAGGTGGCCTCATCGCGGGTCTGCACCGCCGTCGGCGTTTCGTGCAACCCTAAGACCTTTGCGCGGGACGCCGCCGTTCTGATCGCGGGGGGGTTTCGCCTCGAGAGTGTTCTGCCGATCGACCAGTTCTTATGGTCCGCGCACCTAGAGCTGGTCGGTGTGTTTCGGCGGTGAAACTGCGCCCAGGATGGGGCCAAGGCGCGCGCCTCCGGTCAGATCGGAGGCGCCGGCAGGGTCAATGGCGACTCGATAGGCGCCCGGTATGATATCCAGCCCCACGAGCGCTCCACGGTTTCCTCGACGGGGGCAGGAGGGTCTTTAAACCTTGCGGCAGTCGCGCAGCTCGCCGCTCGGAATGGATTTAATTGGGGAGTGGCGCGGATGCGCGTTTGGCTGGCTGCGGTCTCACTATCGACGCTCTTGATGATGGCAGGGCAGGCGGGCGCAGCCCCGCCGCCGACCATCGACCAGTCCCTTGAGATGCAGACCGTCACCGCACCCAAACTTTCTCCCGACGCCAAGTCCGTGGTCTACGAAGAGAGCCGCACCAATTGGGACGCCAACAGCTTCGACACCGACCTCTGGCTGGCCGATGTCGCGACCGGGGAGCGCCACCGGCTTTCGGGCGGGGCAAAATCGAGCCGAGACGCCGCCTTCTCGCCGGACGGACATTGGATCGCCTTCCTGTCCGACCGGCCGCCCTCTTTACCGGATAGCCCGGCCGACAAGACCCAGGTCTATGTCATGCCGGCCCGCGGCGGCGAAGCCCAGCAGGTCACGCGTTTCGAGAAGGGTGTGCACGCCTTCCAATGGGCGCCGGGGAGCACGCAGATCGCGGTCTCGGCCGAAGGCCCTGAGCCCAAGGCCATGAAGGACCGAAAGGAGAGTTTCGGAGACTACCAGGTCGTTCACGCCGACTATGCGATGGTGCATCTTTGGCTGGTCACGCTCAGCATGCCGGACGCAGCGGGCCGAGCGCCGCCCCCTCTTGAGCCCAAACTCCTGACACCGGGCGATGCCTTCAGCGTCAACGCCTTCTCCTTTTCGCCGGACGGGAGGACCCTGGCCTTCGCGGCTCAGCGAGACCCTGACCTGATCTCAAACGGCACGTCGAACCTTTATACGGTGGGCGTCTCTGACGGCGTGCTGAAGCCCCTTGTAATCGGGGGCGGCCCGAACGCGAACCCGCAATGGTCGCCGGACGGGACCGAGATCGCCTACGAGACCCAGGCAGGATCCAAGTACTACTTTTACACCAACCTGAAGATTGCCGTGATCGGCCGCGACGGCGGAACCCCTCGTGTGGTCAATCCCGCCTTCGACGAGGATGCGCGCCTCCTGAAATGGGGCCCTGGGGGCATTTACTTTGAAGCTCTGCAGAAAACCAACGCCGGTCTTTTCGTCATCGACCCCAAGTCTGCGACAACGCGCGAGATCGATCTGCCCGGCGAGAGCTCGGCCCAGCGCTTCTCCTTCTCA
>Ga0116231_10006098_pt1 | contig 23299 bp, 17 predicted proteins | sample S1TSphgellanicum_2_FD_89695 | JGI IMG/M metagenome (GOLD analysis project Ga0116231, IMG submission 89695) | Host-associated microbial communities from peat moss isolated from Minnesota, USA - S1T2_Fd - Sphagnum magellanicum MG | ecosystem: Host-associated > Plants > Peat moss > Unclassified...
GTATGATCTGTAGTTGTGGGAATTCCATCAGGTTTGGTGTATCAAGCTGTGTCATATGCAACTGAAGGACAAAATTGCATGTGAAAGGGAGTGCTCAATGTCATAATGGTTGCATGTGATTTACTATGATATTTCACTGAAATGACTCTCACCTGCTCAGCTCGATAGTTTCAAGCTCCTTGGACATGGGCTCCGTTTTTCCCTGTGAGCTGCAAGACTCTGCAGTCATGGTCTCCATCAAGACCTGCTTCCCAAGAGCCTCTGTGTTGCTTGCCACCATGGAAACCTCAGATGGTTCTCGCACCCTACGAACAGCAGCAGCAGCAGAAGGGTTTTTGCCAAACTCCTCTCCTACAGAAGAATTCCACTCCTGCTTTGCACTCTTTCTCCCAGCACCATCATCAGGAATGTTGAGATTCCAGGGGCAGTTCTCATCACCTTCCTTACTCCGTCTTCTTCTTCCCGCGATTCGCTCTTTTGAAGCATCCTCAAGGCCCAAATTCTCCTCGCTTCTTCTCACGATTCCGGATCCATTGCAGAGGACTTCACCACCCTCCTGGCGGCTACCCCGAACGCGAGTTTGGATCGCCATTGTGCGAATTTCAATACTCTCACAACCCACAAACAAGAATGCGATCAATGTACAACATCCAGAGCACCTCGATGATACTTACAAAACACAATCCTAAAAGCCACTTGAATCAGAAGAGTAATACAACAACAAAACCCACTGCGACAGACGCAATTCAATGTGCACAACAACAACAAAGAACAGCGAACAAAGGCAGCCAACAACGACGACCCAAGAAGACTTTTTTCCAGAAAGTGGGTAGGAGCTGCGATTTCGATTCCAGGACTTGGGTGCTTAATAGGAGGCATGAATGATTCGAAAACGGCTTCAACGGTCATGTTCGTGAAGAAAACGATAAGATTCTAACACGCCCATCTGGTTCAAACGGATCCGGAAATCATGGAAAAGCGACAAACCCTAGAAAAGGACGATGAAGAGAGAGAGAGAAGCGAGTCACAGGCAGACAGACAGACGGATTCCACCCTCACATGATGATGTCGTGCATGATGATGATGATGATGCGCACGCCATCGTTTCTGATTGTTTCTCTCAAAACCCGTCTTCAAAACCCATCTAACCCCTCCTCCGTTGTCGAGAATGCGTACAACTGCTTTGTGGGTGTTTCGGAATTCGACGCGGGAGCTCAACGATTGCATAAAAGGGGCATACTAAGAAAGAAAGGGGCAGAAACCTTTGGAGAAGAGACACGCACATTCGACAGAAATCTAGCTCGCTCGCTCGCTCGCTCGGATTCAAAGCTGGAAGATGGTGGTGGTTGTGGTGGCGGTGTTTCCGAAATCGCAAACGTATTCTCCGATCCTAACGCTGAGTTGATCAGAGACTGGATTCTCAAAATTCTCAATGCTGTTGCATTCGTCATCGATGCAACAGTCGCCAAGAAGAGAAACCTCAAACCCTAATACAGAAATTCTGAAAGCAGCAGCAATTGCGAAGAAATGAAAACGCAGTTCAGGAATTGAGATTTCAAGGAGTTCCGAGATTCCTTTCGCTACAAGGGCGCTTCAAGGGTGGCGGCGAGAGAAAAAAGTTCATAGTTGGATTGAAAACCAAAATTTGCATCTCCAGCTGCTTCAAGTGCTGACCATAGTACATTTCTCGACAAAATCTCAAGCTGCTACAGAAAGACACCAAAATTTCACATCACAAAGACCATACTCCTCTCCTCCAATCTTCACGGAAAACACAAGGTTCCTCTCAAAGCCCAGTTGACACCCAAAAGCCTTTTTCTCTTTCATCCAAGAATCTCGAGTTTTGCAGAAACAAAATCTCATACCAAAAAACCAGAATGTGAGAGAAAAAGCTCAAGTAGACAAAGGTTTGAGATCAATACAATGTATTAAGAAACTATACTCATCTTTCTGCTCCTTTCGCAGCTTCTGAACATTTCCAAGTTCTGAAGAAAATGTTTTCTTCTACTGTTTCCTTCTCAAGTAAAGGACACGCAAGGACTCTAGAGAGGACATAAATTCCCATTTCAGGTTATTGTTGTTGGGTATGGCAGAAGAAAAACTATGGCAAATTGTAAGAATCGTGTTGTAGTCATCTTCTTCTTCCTCTGACAGTCGTCATCTAATGTCACTGGATCTTCTGAAACTGCCGGGAAGAAGAAGATGTAAGACTTGCTAGTGTAGTAATCTTCTTCTTCGTCTTGACAGTCTTCATGTCACTGGATCATCTTCTGAGACTGTTGGGAAGAAGAATTAGAAGATGTAAGGCTTGCTGCTGCTGCTGCAACTGGGTGCTGCGGATCGGAGCTTGGGTGGTGACGGGCATTTCCGAAGCAGTAGATTTCAGTGAAGGGCATATCGAGAGATGGGTCGATGTCGAGAAGAGAAGCACCGGAGAGAGAGAGTCTGTTCGTGAGCAAGTACTTGCGCAACGCGTTCTCGTCCTCGAACTCGTTCTTGTTGTACTTGCATTCGTTCACGAAGAACCTACCCATGAAATTGGACATGTCGATGGCTTTCTCGCTGCGCGCGATCCCCCATTGTGGGTTCCATTCCCAGGGCGGTTTCTCAGGATGCCATTGGGTTCCGTAGATCGGCGCCTTCTTCCCTTCTATGGTCGACACAAAGGACTTCCCGTTGCGGTCCTTATCGATAGTCAAGACGGCGATCTCTTCCGTGAGCGCCCTGGAGCTCGCGAATGTCTCAGGGTGGATACCTAGTCCGTGATTATTGAACGCCAATCGTCCCACAGGAGAAGCAATCTGACAGAAAATTCCCAAAATGCAAACCATAAGAGCTTCACTCGGGGAGATCAAGCTCCCAGAGAAGGAGAAGGAGGACTGCAGGAGGAGGAAGAACTGGAACTGCAAGGTTTGTACCTCTTTGAAGAGATCGTCGCTCATGCTGCCGAACAGTCTGCTTTCCCAGCCGGCTTCCGTGAAGTGCAAGTTGATGGGGTAGTTCTCGGCGTCGAAAGCTTCCAGAATGCTACTGCTGGTTGCATTTGTTGCTGGTGCATCCTTCTTCTTTGCTGCTGCAACATGCTCTAGCAATCGCTCGAAGCCCAAGCATGTGCCCCACAATGGGAAGTAGTTCCCATTCTCGTTCTCTTCTTGCACATGCCACAAGATCCGCTCCGTAGTACGCCTGCATTGTTCAACATACAATAACATGAAGATGATCTTCTTCCCATGCTTGAGCTTCCTCTAGCTTCTCCACTAGAGAACAGAAAAAGGGACAATGGGTTTTGCGCAAATGGGTGTGCGCACAATCGATCGATGAGCTTGCTTACAGGTACAAGGATCCGGAGGGATCATCATGTTCATGAGTCGTCGTTGGGTTGTAGCTCACAGCGCCGCCAGTGAAGAAAATCCCGTTGATTCTGTGCAGGATGTAGTCAAGCTCATCGTCCGTCGAGTCGTAGAAGACGGGTACAACACGAGCTCCGCCCGCTTGGATCCAGCGCACGTTTGAAGTCACGATGGACTGCTCCCCGTAATGCAAGCACGCCGGTTCCGGCAGCGTCAGAACCCCGATGACGGGTCGATCGGTTCTGATGATCTTCTGCTGCTTCTTGGCTCCTTTCTCGTACACCCAGGAAGAAGATTCCACAACCCGAGCTGCTACCACAAGAATCTCCAGCATCACCAACAACAACACGACCACCCTCATGTTCATCATCATCCGCTTCATCATCTTCACAAATGGGTATCGTATTTTCTGCTCGCCAAGTCGATGAATCAGAAAACTAAACCACCATCTTCACAAATGGGTATCTTCGTTTCTGCTCGCCAAGTCGATCAACCTGAAAACTAAACCACAAGAACAACAAGAACAAGAACAAGCTAGAGAGCTGCTGTTGCACGATTGACATGAGCTAGAGAGCTGTGACGAGAAAACCGATTAGAAAACTGGACACAAGGAGCTTTGATCCTCACTCACATATGATCGATCTTTCCTGAGTTTTATGTGGGATTTGTGCAGAGCTTTGTGAAGATTTCTGTAGAAAAAAAATTCGTGAATGATCATAGACAAAACATAGAAATCAAAAAATAAAAAGTAAAGAATCTTCATCTACTAGCGGACAATCTGCACTGTTTCTGCAGTTTTTTTTTTTTTTCGGGTGAGTGAATTTGGTCACCATCTTTCGACAGATACATTAGTTTTGTGCATCATATCCGTCTGAACAGACATGGCGACTGCATGTTTTTTGACTGGCAACATATATATTTACATAGCCAAAAACATATTATCAAAAAATGAAAAGTGCTAAAATCAAGTGGTTTTTTGAGATCTTCAATAGCCATAAATAGACCAAAATTTAAGAAAAACCGCCAAATTTCTATTCATTGTTCAAGTATGTTAGCCAAAAACACTAAAGGATGTTTCAAAGAAAATTCCACTTTCGTATGTAGCTAGTAGCCAAATTCGGCTAAATCTTTCTTATGGATCATCGAGATTGTGGCTATACAAAAAAAAAAGAAGAAAAAGCCCACATCGCTGTGCGTGCATGCATGCATGAAAAGCAACAAGAGAGACGGGCCCAAAGCGAGCGAGCGAGCGAGCGATCGAGCGAGCAAGCGCACTTTGTGTGACGTTTGCAAATTTGGACTGGAGCAAGAATGTGGTGAAGCCGCGGCGGTACGAGCCCGGGGGTCGAAGATCCTTTCTTTCTGTCTCCTCGTCCGGAGAGAGAGATATTTGCGCACCGCACTGCACCGCTTCCACGAAAGGCTGCTTTTTGCAACTTCGTTTTCCACCTCCCGATCTGTTGCTTGCGTCTTCCACGAATTTGCTACTATTCAAGAAGCAAAGCAAAGCAAAGAAATACATCAATTTTCACGTCAACAATTTCTTAGCAATAAGCTAAGCTTCTTGGATTCTTCCCTAGAATTTTTCCATTCAAAATAAAATAAAATTGGAAAGTAAAATTCATCAACAATTATTTCTATCCAGAATAATTCTTCAATAGTTTCCTTTTCCATTCATGGAATAGCTTTTTCTTTGATCTTTCGGTAGATTCTTCCACTCTTTCATAATTCCTTCCATTTTCAATCAAATCTGTTGACTTATTTATTTATTTATTAGTCGTATATGTGCCTTTACTTTTATAAATGGGTCTTGTGATGTAGCCATAGTGGCCTCATCCAGAAAATAATTTAGCCAAATTTGGTTACAAACCAGACATGAAAGTTGCAAAAAAAAACCAGCAGCCTTCTATATTCTTGGCTACCTATCATAAAAGTTTGATCTTTCAGAATTATTCTTTTTTGATAATCTGACAAATTTGGGCCATTTTTTCAGTGAAAAATCCTTTGTACAGGTCGGTAAAAAACCATATTTTCCAGGTAAAAATTTGGCAAACATTTTCCAATAAAAAAAGCACATGCACTTACATACATAATGAATTCTGATGAAACAAATGTCTTTCTTATGCAATAACATTGAATTTAATTTTAAAAATTGGTTCATTTTAGTTTATTTAAATTTTTTTTTATTCACAATGATTCTTGATTTGAATTGTTCGAATTTTTCATAATTGTTCTTCAACCCATCCATCATCAACAAACACCAAATTTACTCAAATTTTTTAAGAAATTTTCTCGGCACCACTGAAGATCTCTTGGCACTTAGACTGATGGGTTCCAAGGGGAAATGTTTTTCCTTAAATTTTAGTTGGGATTAGATGTAGGGGTTTGTTTTTTCTTTTTTTTCTTTCAATTTTTGGATGTGGCAACAGATGATGAAAGTCCCAAGCATTGGTTTTTTTCAACAACTTTTGTAGGTTTTTCAACCAAAAAACACAGAATTTTTTTTCCTCTAAATTTGACTAATTTTGCCAATGTTTTTAGAAACATTTGCCAAATTTTCAATATCACAAAATTGAACCCAAAAAGAAAAACCCTTGTCCCAAGATATACTTAATTGGCAACATTTTTTTTTAATAAAAGGAAAAAATTGACAATAAGCTGAGCCTCAAAACTAAAAAAATTGTATCTAAATGTATCTATTTCCTCAAAGGATTAATATTTTTTTCTTTAAAAACAGAGAATTTATAACAGAGCATTTTTCCCTTTAAATGTCTGGGGTGATTTGAGGGGAGTTGATTGATTCTATGAATTGTTCTTTCTTAAATTTTAGTTGGGACTTTGCTTGCTTGAGACTTGGACACAGAAATCATGATGTGATGAGAAACACCCTTTTGGGTGTTAACCTTTGTATCTTCTTGGCAAATATTTATTTATTTATTTATTTATTTATCATTTTTTTTTCACTCTGGCAGTCAATAACAATAACAATAAGAATTTCCTGAAATTCGAGCACTTTCAAAAGACCTGAACATGTAAATTTAGAGTAAGCAAAATGACCCATGTACACTAAAAAATTCAGCATTTACTGAAAATAATTTAATTATTGCCTGAATGGTAAAGGTACTAGGATAGGTATGTGAGAACATTGAACCACTCCAGTTACAATTTGAGATTCTTGTAATAAGAAGACGAAGAAGGAGGAAATATTATTTATTTATTGGCCTTGCCTACAAAGGCAAGGATATCGTGTTTAGATTCATTATAGAGTGTATATTATTAGCTTAAGGGATTTTGGACCCCTAGGTAGTAGGTGTATTTTTATATGAGGATTTTTGAAAGATGATATTTTGGCTTGTGTTGAAACTTCAGATTAGTTATATAAAGTTGTGATATCTTGAAGGATTTTGGTTTCTTTTAAAGGGATTTTTTTGAAAATTATATTTATTTTGTATGCTGAAATATTTGAATTTCCATAATTTCTTTTTTGCCTTTAAGATACTTTTTAATGTAAATGGCAAGGCCACAGTGTGACACACCTCCCATCCTCTTCTCCTCCTCCTGGCACCACCCACACCACACATGTTCCAACCACCGCCATTGCCCATACCCAGTAATCCCCCAAGATGAATGCCTGGTGGACATGTGTGGCTTCGGGAGATGATCAATCAAAGCAGCCAATCTCAAATACATGATTCTTGTCGGAACTTATCATCATCAGCACTTTCCTCCTCCTCCTTCTTCTTCTTCTTCTTGCACATCATCAAAATCCTAAACCCTAAGCTCTAAATGTCAACATCCTAAAACCCTAAACCCTGAACCTGTATTGTGAACATACCACAAACCCTAAACATTTTCTTCTTGCACATCATCAAAATCTTAAACCCTAAGCTCTAAACTTCAACATCCTAAAACCCTAAACCCGTATTGTGAACATACCAAAAACCCTAAACATTTTCTTCTTGCACATCATCAAAATCCTAAACCCTAAGCTCTAAACTTCAACATCCTAAACCCTAAACCCTAAACCTGTATTGTGAACATCCTAAAACCCTAAATTCTGAACCCTTTTATTTTGTACATCCCAAAAACCCTAAAGTTTTTCTTCTTGCACATTCTTCCTTTTGTTGGAATACCGGAGGATTTTCATATGCAATTTAATTATTGCCAGATAATTTATGTATATCATTGCAAGTTTTGTGAAATGGTTTTTTAGATTAAGTTGTACTAATTAAGTGACTTGCAGATGGGAAAAGAATTGAATGACTGAAGTTTTAGGGTTTAAGGCTTTGTTTGACAATACTAAACATGGTGAAACTTTGTCCCACGTTTAGGGTTTGTTGTTTAGGGTTTCTTTGAATTTTTTTCAAAGGCTAAGCTTGTTACATGGATTGTGAAGGTTTTTAATTTTTGCTATTTTTACTTAGCTTCCATAGAACCATATATGAGGTTTAGGATTGAGGACTTTTGTAAAATATTAAACTTGTAAAGAGTTTTTGCCAATACGATTAAATTTTGTACCATGTTTTAAGTCATAAGGGTTTTTCTTTTGGTAAATGAACTTGTTACAATGAGTCCAAAGGTTTTAACAATATTAATTATCCTTAGGTTTAGGGTTCTATTAGCACTAAACTTGTTACAATAGATACAAGTTTTGCAATCCATTTGTTAATAGTGGTACTTTTTGCAATGTGTTTCTTTGCAATTGGGTTTTGGATGGTTGTATCCATCTATCTTAGTTATGGTCACAACCATCTGTTGAAGGGATTTGATGACTCTTCACAATGAGTTGAAAAACGGATCATGTATAAATATACAAACACAAAATAGTTATGAATAAATGCCTATGTTTGAGCAGGTTTTGTAGGATGCCTTATATACATTTTGCCACGCGGTTCGTTTCCAAAACAATAATATGCAAAATAATTGAATACAAAATTTGTGTGTGTAACATCAAACAAATAAATCAAGTTGGTTGCCAAATTAATGGTCATTTAGGAAAATGGTTGTGAATGCATCATTTGACCATTTTAGATTTTACATATGACTAATATGGTCTGTGCAGTTGGCCCAAGTGTTACCATGTCGTCAACTGATTTTTCCTTCCAAAACCTGATTTTTTGGAATTTATTTAATTTTCAGCGGCATAAATTACTTTAAAATCAATATCTCCAACATTCTGAATCCAAATCTTACCAAATAAATTCCATTAAATCTTGCTCATTGAGATTTTTCCAATAACACCAAAAGCACATTCCAATTGCTCCGAAATTTTCAGCTATGTTTTAATTTAATTTTTGGTAAAAAATCATTCAATATTCAAGAACTTTTGCATTGCAAGTCCAAACGTCATGGAACCAAGCCCAAGCATGCCTCCTCGTCGAGAGCTTTCCAAAGACACCAAAAACTTGATTTGAAGCATCTCAGTTTGGTGGGTCTCATAACTATAAAACAAAACAAAACAAACAAACTACCTTGCTTCATAGATAGATAGCCTAGCAATGTAGGTATTATATAGGATCATTGGATGAACCAATCACCAATATTTATGTTTTTGATACATTGTTTTTCTTGGTACCTAGACTTAAAACTTGGAGCAAGACTAAACAACCATGTTGACATGTTAGGATGTTTAGAAAACATCAAACCTTAAATTGAAGGAAAGAACTTGAAGGTGAGAAACGTTTAATTTTGAAGAAGTTGTTTATTATAACAATTGGCTTTCATTCTTAATTGTGTACAACACCCTCCATATTGGTTTTAGAAATACTTGAGAACTTTAGACAAATAATCAATAGATGAAACGAAATCAAATAATCCCATTTTTTTCAAGTCATTTATTTGAAGTTATAATGTTCAAAACTTGTTTTCATGGATAATAGAAAATTTGGAAAGTGGGTGGTCATTATGGTCATTGTAGCATTACAATATACTAAGATTTTTAGAAATTTAACTCACATATTCAATCAATATTTTCTTGGGGATTTAATGTTTTTGAAAAAAAAAATAGTTGATCATTTGAATGATTGTATATTATGGGTCTAGTCTTAGGTCATAAGGTGAAACTCAATATGCTATAATTAAAAAATGAAATCTTTTGTTTTATATCAATTGGGTATTGGAAATATTTGGAGATTATTGTGAAATTGATATTCAAGGAAATTTTAATTTATACATCCCATTTCACAATTTATGTTTGATTACAATTATCAATTGATTAAAGGATTTAATGATGGAAATATTTTTTCCAAGTTTATGTGATATGTTTGAAAATCAAAGAATAAATGGAGTAAAACAAATTTTCATTTCAGGTATTAAAAAGTTGATTATTTCATGATGCCACAACTTCTTAAACAAGTTTAACTTGCCTTCATGACATTTTTTTAATAACATTGGTAGTGTGCACTAACGAAAATCTTAAATTATATAGTTACAAATATCATTTATCAATAAGAAATTTCTATAGAATCACAATTAGTGGCAAATGCCAAGCCCCAATATTCAATATTTATTACTGAAAATAAATATTTACATGATTAAAATAGCTTCCACGAACCAAATTGAACTATTTTCTTCTATTTTATCCATTGTGTACATATTGGGCAATGCACATGCCCTCAAATCTAGCAATTACCTATTTTTTTCCAAACTTTTCAAAAGTTCAAATGTGTGCATAATTTGCATAAGTTTCATAATTAGTGCAACGACAATCATTTGCACAAAAAAAATACTCACATCAAATAAAGATTGAAAACCCCTATTTCACTAGAAGAAATCTTCATTTCAATCATATAGTTATGACTATAGATGAAATTACTATCGAAATTAGCTACTTTTATAACCTACAGTTAAGTTAGTCCTATGTGTAATTTTAGTTGTAAATGTGTGTAGTCATATATGCAATTATAGTGTTGATATGACCAAATGAAAAGTATATACGGTCAACATACTATTGTTGACGAACTATAGTTTGTAACTATTACATGTTTGGATGGAAAAGTAAAATGAAAGTGCACAATTTTCATCTAATATTGAATGGATGAAAACCTAATTGCTTTTACAATTGGTCATAGTTGTTTTGACAACTAGGGCCTTATAAAGTTTCCATTTACAATACCTTGATGATTAAAACATATGTGGCATCTTTGGAATTGTAATATTTACTTGATTATCAAAATGTGATCGATATATTATCCATTTACAATAATTATATGTGAATTAATTAAAATTATGATATATTATAATCATTTTTTTGGGTGAAATTTCGCCAAAATGTGAAAAGAAAAAAATTTAAAGGAATATTTTATCATAGATTCTTTGAAATTTTGAAAAAAATCGCCAAAAAAATAAAGGTTTTGAGTTTTGTTAGATTTAAAAGCCCTCTTCTTGCCAGTTGCCAAATAAAAACATGAATACAAAAAATTTCTACTACCTTGCTTGTCCTGGTAACATTTAATTTGTTTAATCTTTCTTGGGATGTTAGCCAATGGTGTTACATGAAAAAATTGAAAAAAAAATCAATGATTATAATCACATTTTATGATTTAAAAAAATGAAATAAAAGATTAAAATGTGGGAGATAGATTATTCATTTATTTATTATTAAAAATTAATTGTCAAATATTTTCCATTTAAAAATCATGCATTTGAATTTTTTTTCCAATGAATCGTCATCGAAATGTAATTCAATTTAACAAAATTAAAAAAAAATCAAATTAATGTACATTTTTGGAAGAAAACTATATTTAATTGTGTACATCATTGAAATTATTTTAACAATAAACTTTTAATTTTTCTATTTGGAGAAAACCAATAAAAGATGAAATATTGAAATTTAATGTTTGTGTAATGTTTAAAATTAAGCATGGGCTAAATAGAATGCATCTTATTATATTTTCACATCAAGTGGGGTGGTTTGATGGCAAATGAGTTGATATCCATCTTTGGGGTTTAAGGATCAAACCTTGCAGGTGAGATAGTTGTGGCAAATGAGTTGATATCCATGTTTAGTGTGTGTTTGTTGTAAGTAAATTGGTTTAAGAGTTATGTGGTGAAGGCTTGTTTTTTGGAGATTGTGAATGACAATGTTGATGGAGTCTGTTTGGTCACTCTTCATGCTTTTGGGCTATGGCATGCACGATTAAAAGAAGTGGAAAACAACATTGATGAAGAGGTGGGTGATGCAAGTGTTCAAAAGGAGGAGCTTTTCTAAAACTAAGTATATAATTTATGTGTGTTGTTTTTAGGAGGTTTTTTTACTTTGGTTGTTTAGTAGAGGAGGTACATTAAAGTGCACATATTTAGCAAGTGTTTGGTTTGATGGGAAGAATGCCCTCAACTAGAATTTTCAAATAGATTATGACTCTTAATATATCTTCATTGCGTATAGGAATTAAGTTTAAAAACCTCCAGACTTAGGAGCATGAATAAAATTATAGAGATGTTGGAGGTGATGAAGATCAATAAGGGATTACATTGGCCGATCTAAATGAATCAACAAATGTTCAAGGGAATTTTATACAAAGGGTGGTCAGAAATTTTGAAACCCAAGTAATTGGGAACTTTAAGATATGGGTGTTGCAATATCTTGAGTGGGTAAATCTAGGGACTTTAATCATGTAGGGGTGCCATTTATTCTATCCAATTTTGGGGAAAATATCTAGGAGAATATGTGGGTAAAAAAATTCAGCTGATTCCAAGTAAAACCATGATGGCCTATTGAGAGGATTCCTTTGTGTTCTAATCGAAATATATCTACGTTTACTTGTGTTTTGCAATGATCATGTTTGTTGAATTAGGTTTGAATAATCAAGGAGGTTGTAGACCCATTAGGAAACTCACAAACACCAAAGGTTTGCATTGTAATGGTTTACAATAGTAGCACAAAAGGATGAATACCAACATCAAGTTAATGTGTTTATGGACAATGGTCAATCAAATGTGTGTGAAGTTGGGAATTTTCTTACAATTGTTCTTTTTGGTATTAGAACATTACTTTCTAAGAAATTGGGTTTGTTCATTAATAATGTGTAGTTGCATAACTTCTCGCTCCGACGTCTGATTGGGACGAGGTCTAAAGAAAACTTGTAGTTCTCCTTGAGAGCTTTCCAATGGTGTGTCGCACTTCACCTGCACACATTGGGATTGGGTCGATTCTTGATTTTTAGTGGTCGGGAATCAAATTGCCAGTTTGATTCCTGACCCTTCTTTCAAATATAATTTGTGCTACAGATGTCCAAATGGCTCATGCGAGGCCATTTTGGACATTTACACTTCAAGAACTTTCCAACGGTATAAAGAACACCTCAATGCGAGGTGTTTTGACCCTTGCAATTGCGTTCTGAGTTTTCAAAAATCCTAGAGGACTTCCAAATCCCATTTTTTGGAGTGTGAGTGGCGACTTCACACTTCCCTCAAAGTGGGGTTGCGACACTTATGACTAATCCATGGATGAAAAATCCTTGTAGTTTCAAGTGGTATGTGACTATTGGTGTGACTATACAAACATGGAGTTTTTTTTGTGATCAATTGTCTTTTGCAACTTGTCCAAGATGATTACAAAGTTTGTAGTTGCACATGTGTGCTACAACTAAAATTTTGTCTTTTGCATTAAAATTGTAATGGTTTATTTCCAAATTTCTTTTATTTTTTTCAAAGGTGGGCCTTATGTGGTCAACACCTCTTGTTTAGGTAGATAGTGGGTTTTGCATACTTTTCAAAAGTGGGGGTTTAAATCACACATGTAAAATTTTAAAAGAAATATGAAAAATCATGGGGATAATGTTAATCATGTTTTAAATATTATTTTGTCATATTGTTGTTCAATTCAAACACTTTGATTAATGAAGTAAGTGAAATTGGAAAAAAAAAGAATTTTTTAAATTCAAGATAAAAAATAAAAAAACACATTGTTGAAGGAAAGGAATAAAAACTCCAAACTTCAAGTCCAATTTTTTGAAACCATTTTTTTCATACATTATAGAATTGCAATATTTTGTTTGAATATGTTTATTCTACTCAAATAGTTTACTAATGCATAACCTAGATGCATGAATAACATTGGAAGGCCCTTTAAGAAACTTGATGGTATGGAAATCTTATATTACAACCTTAAAGCACAAATCTTTCCCTACCCTTTCACATCACGAATATTGTAAATTCACATGGATGAATTTCATCATAATTATGTTCAACAATTAACTTTGTGATAATATTTGAATAAATTTTCATTTGGCCATGAACATAATATAATAGGTTTCAAATAAAACCTTTGGGTGAAAGCACATTATAGTGACTGCCTTTGGGGCACTTTTGGGTTTAATATTATAATACATACAATATAATTGTTCTACAAGTATGGTACATTTAATTTTGGGTATCAATTTTGGTTTTTGGGCCCTATAATTATTTTTACAAATTTTATTATATATATCGAAAGATCCATGGGTATATTTATATTAGTCATTGGTATAATAGAACCATTATCGCATTTTGATTGTAGTAAAATTAAAGTTTCATTAGTCATTAAAATAATCAAGTTTAATCAAATTAAAAATATGGTCCATCTAGTTATGCTTGTCATCTTCCATATGAATGTGATTACTTGTCAAAATTTCAATTTACCACACATTTATTACATCTTTGTTAGAAAAACTCATTTTTTTAAATGAAAATTTTCGATGGTATCCGGACATGGTTCAAACTATGCACAATGCCATGGTTCAATATAACTTCAACTTTCATAAAGATTAAAAATCATTTAAATTACTTTTGGAATATATTTGTTTCCACAAATATATTCCAATATCCCATTTTATGAAATGAAATGAAATAGTTTTTTTTATAATATCTTGCGTAGATTATATTCTAACATAATATGAAAAAATATTATGAAAATCTTTCAAAAGTTTGAGGTGGGATATATTCAAACATGCACATTGTTAGAAAGTAGTACAATGTGACACCCCAAAGGGGGTCACTGTATTGTGCTTTCACCCGTTATGTCATGTGGAAGGACTAATAATTAGTGGATACATGTATGTGATTAAGATTCAACTAGATAATTAAACATACATTATTATAGAACAAAGATTGCCTTATGGTTTGTGGCATGTAAATGGGGGGTAAACATTCCCCATTTCCTTCGTTTCCATCCAAGTTGTGTTTATAGGTGTGTGATTGGTAACTTGCATTTTTTGGTAGTATCAAAAAATGTTTTCATGTGAAGTATGAGAAAAAATGATGTTAGCAAGTTCTCAATATGCAATGTTAAACTTGGGGTTTTATGTTTAGGTTCATGTGATTTAAACTTGAATTGGTTGATATTTTGATGAAATTAACAAAAATTAGATCATGGAACTAGCCTAAAGTAGTTAAAACCACACCCAAAACTTAGATTGGAACCATGAAAAAAAATCTTGGGTTTAAACCTGTAATTAGGAGCCAAAAAGATTACTTTGGAAAAGGATTGAAAGTCCTTTTTCCCAAAAATAACTTTTACATGCAAATGAATTTTTGAATGAATTTTTTCATAACTTGTTCAAAAAAATATTTAAATTTTCCCCAATGCATCACCATTTTTTTGTTAGTCATTATTGAATAAATATGAAATTTTAAAAGTGTGTAGATTCTTTACAGATTCAATGTTTCATCTTGAAAAATGAACAAAATTTGAAATCATCACCAAAAATTTCCACATTCTTTAGTTTTATTATACTTTAAACTATATATATTTTTTATACATCATGCACATTATAACCCATTTATACATGGTAACTTGGACTTTTGAAGCTTTGAAATTTTGAAGCAATTTTGAAACATTCTTTGAATTTTTAAAGTTTTAAAATTCCACATGTCTAAAATCATGAGTGCTTTTTGAATGTGGTTAATATGTTTTTTATCATCTATATTTTTTTCTATGAAAATTATTTTATTATATGAGTCCTTTTAATAGTCCTTTGCAAAATTAACTCCATCTAATGCAAGAGGTGTACATTTTCAAATGTCTTAAACTAAAACCAAAACTTAAAATTGGATTCAATGAATTTTTATTCTAAGTTGCTTGACATTCATATGAGGGAAAAAAGACTAACTTGCCATGATTACTATGGTTTTAAATGGTAATAAAAAAATAAATGTTTGATTTTGACTGATTATGTTTAACATTTGACACCTTTTTTGGCTCCTAGTTACATGTTTTGATCCTCTTGAATACAAGTTTAAGGTTTTTAGGTAGACAAATTGAACTTTTTTGAAAAATTACATTAATTGTAGAATTTTGCATCTATAAGATCCTTTTTAAAAATTTGTTGTAAAACATTCTATTTGTACAATCAAAATAATCTTGTAGAATGTGTGATGCAAGTTGCATATAGGTAATCAACATATGAAAACATATATGTGTTGATCATATACATCATCCATGTGGAATGTGTTAAAGCAAACCACACTTTTGAGAAACTACATGAAGATTTCAAAGGTCTATTTCTACCATAATCAACAATTGCACTTATGTTGGTTCCAAGTTTGTTTCTACAATTTAATCTACTAGTTACATTACATTGGTTATAGGTTTGTTTTTAATTGCATTTCCTTGCCATGTCTCTAGATCACCATGGTTTTGTGTTTTTCTCCTTTGTCATTTTCACTTAGGAAAATTGTAAACCCCATTTTGGTTTTCTTAATCATAAGAACACCTTAATTGTATGTGTGAGTCTTCAACCTTATATTCTTTCTCTTTCTCTTTGGTTCTTTGTTCACTTTGTGTTTACATTTTGTTAATTGTGGGCTTCAACCATAAAAGGGCCAAAGTAAAACTACCTTTAATAATTGTTGTTGCAATGCAAAGTTGTGTTTGTTTTTATAAATAATTTTCAGGTTCTCATGTGTATTATAGGTGTATGGGATTGTGAAGTGGTGTTGAAGCAAATCAATGCTTCACAAAGACAAAGGAGCACATACTGCCAAGTAGCAAATGCAAGCTAGTGAAGCCTAGTCTTTGCACAAAGGCAAGTTGGCTTGTTTTTCAAGCTAAAATTATGAATAATAATCCTACCTAGAATGAATAGCAAATAATTGCTGTTCATGCACGTCATGGAGAAAAAAAAACTTATCCGGAAACAATGGACATTAGTTTTTTTCTTCAAAATTTTTGAATAATTTTCAATTTCGTGTTTCCAATTTTGGGTTTTTCTTTAGTTAGAGTTGTTAGACATTTCAAAAAATGTATTGTTATTGCAAAATTTGGGACACGCCCAACTAATGAAGAAATAAAATAAACAAATGTAGAAGGTGTCAAACCTTTTTTTTGAAAGATGTATAGCAAAAGGAGTTGAAGAAAATCCAGATGACAAAGAGTGGTCCTTAGGAAACGACTATGAGGATGATCTTTAATTAGTGAAAATGATCCACAGGTCTAGTTACTTCAATTAGTAGTTGTAGGTAGCTATTTAATGTTTTTCATGTGAATTGTGTGAAGCAATTTTTAGATTTAGGTTTTGATGCATTTAGATTTTTTGGGTTCAAATTTCCATAGGACATTCTACATACAACTTTAATGGCTTGCTAGAAATCGGTGATAATAATTCCATTTCTCCCATATGGTAACCAAATAGTTTTTTTCAATCTTGGTATATTAAGTTCTCCATGTGCTAGCACATCCCTTTGTGTTCGCAAGGGTGAAAATGTTTGTGATGATTAGAGATGGTTAGGTGATACAAGGTGCTAAAATCATCAAAGCTAATGTGCAAAAAGTTTGTAAACTTGGGGCGAATGTCATTGGTGGCTTTGCAAGTTCATTGGCTACAACCTTTCTACCTTAATCTAACAAGTTGGCATTATGATTTTGAACCAAAAGAGTTTATATTTGGATTGTAATCAAAGTAAGTCATTAAGTTACGATTGGCTTTCCTAGGATAGTTGATAACTAAGACTTCTCTAGAACTACTACTAAGAGAGGGATAGTAGTGGTAGTGAAGTTGGTGACCTGATTTCAATCTGTAAATAGTCACTAATTATAAAATGAATATATGTGCTTCATTTGCACAATCTTTATTTGAGCCTCTGTGGAAGGAAGTTATTTTTATGATGAACATTATAATGGTCAATAGGCTCTACTAACAATAATGAAATGAAAGTGGTTAATTGGTTCAGCTAGGCTCTTATAAGTGTTATTGTAGTTTCCTTCATTTTTTTTGAAAGGCTAGAGACCAAACTAGATGATCATTTTGGTATTTGGTCCTTCCTTTTTAGATTCTCCATCCTATCATCATCAACATTTATTTCTTGTCATTTGAAAGTATAGTAGGGTAGTTTTCAATGTTAATTTGCATTTGGTGGTGCTTTGGTTGTAAGGTACGCATACAAATGCAGAATGACCTTATATTTTGGGCTATAAATGTGTTTGAGATCCTACCTTTGTTGTATTTATCAAAGTTCCATTCTATGAATTACATAGTTTTGCCATAGTAGTTGCCCATATGGAAGAATAAATGGTCAACTAAGGAATGTCAACTGGTCATTGACATGAGAACCTTTTTGGTGGCAATTGACATGTGCTATAGTGGAATGAACTAAAACTTAGCGCTCTAACATGTTTTTAAGATGTTTTGATGTGCGTACCCTCTCTTTTTACAAATGGCATTGGATTTTCATAAATCTCTTTTCTTTGAAGCTCTTTGTTGTAGATTTAGAATTACAAGATTGCTAATATCCTTTTAGAACCTCCCATCACTAACTAATTCAATGTTGTGATGCTATCAAATCATGTGATCAAATTTTAATGGTTAACAAGGTTTAATGGTTTTCTTGGCAAGACTATTTATTAAAAAATTCATTCGCAAACATGGGAGCTGGTTTCAAATTGCAAGTGCTAACAAAGGAGTTCAAGTGTAGTGTGAATTAGATTGCAATTTTCAAGTTGTATGTATATGACACACAACCTAACATTGTAAGTGGTGTGTGTAATGATTTTGTGTTTGTAGGCAGATTGGATTACCTGGCATTAAGCTATTGTGCATTGTTAGCATTGTTTGATATAGGTTTGTGAAACCATTATCTCGAATGGATGACACCTCCATCCACATGGTGGCACTCTTCAACAATAGTGAGGCAGGATTTTCCAATAGCTAGAATTTTTGCACCTGTGTAGATATTATAAGTTGGCTTAGATGCCTTTAGTGACAGTTGATTTCATAATATGTTCCCTTGCTCTAACATCCCTAGTAGTACAAATTGTCTTGTCAATGCAATAACATATATTTAAATCTTTAATAAAAAATTGAATCAAAAACAATGTTAGGGATGCCTAACTTTCATAGAAGTATTCTTAGATGTGAAGGGGTTAGCATCAATAGACATGGTGCATGGGTTGCACCCTTCAAAATTGAATGCAAGTGGAACAAATGAAGAGGTGTTACTTCAACCAAAGCTCCATCACGGTCCCATCATGAGGCATGTCACAGTCCATAATCATGTTATTGATATTGTCATTTCTTACTTGTTCTGTGAGGTTGCCAAATGGAATTACATATAAACTCAGGTTTGTTTAGTTTTCCCCAGAGTAACACAAGTTTTTGCACCATATGTAATGGTTCAATAATAAGGAATACAACATTACCCATTCATTTTAAATTGAATGTTGTAACTTTAATTTACATTGATTACAAAAGCAATGCATACTCGCTAATGTAGTGGTTCATCAGTAGTGGAAATTGAAATTTGAATATAAAGAGTACTTAAATTTGTAAAGTAGAAGAGAAATCTTGTAATTATTTCTATAGTTTGTTGATCATGTGGATGTATATCGATATTTGACTCTAAAATTGTGCTGTGTTGTTGGATTTGGGATGTTTTTTGACAATTAATGTTATCATAGCAATTGTCTATGGGATTTGGATAATGGACTATGGCTTGCCACAATTATCAATGCACATGTTTTTTCACTTCCTTGTTAGTGCTCAATATTTAATGATTTCAACAAAGTTCATAAATTTCAATAGAAATGTGGTTTGATTAAAAAATTTGGTGAGTTTGTCCTTGCTATTCTATGGGGCATGGAAATACAAGTTAAATTATCCAAGTTCATCCAAAATAGTATGCACATGCAATTTTCCTACTATGGTGGAGATGTTATGAGAAGTTTTGATTTTCATATTACAAAAGTAAATAACATGATTTGATTTTTCATTTGTTAACATGGATAGATAGTGATTATGTTATTAGTTACAAGTTTGGTGGTTTTGATTATCTTATGATTATCTATAATAATTCATTTAGGTCAATTACAAAAAGCTAAACATTTGTAGAGAAAGATTTTGCACATTTTAATACTTTTGTAGGTAAATTTGAATTTAGTTACTAGGGTGTAAACAAGATAATATGAGCTAATGGCATTACTTAATAAAAAAGGACTATGTCCTTTTGCCCAAAAATAAATTTTTCATACAAATGAATTTTTGAACATTTTTTTTTGCAAATTGTTATAATTAATGCTTATAATTGTCCAAGTACATGACATGTTTTTTTGTTCACAATTTTGGAATAAATATGAAAATGTGAAAGTGTGTTAATTCCTTGAAAATTCAATGTTTCATCATTAACAATAATAACAATTTCAAGTCATAACCAAAAATTGATTTAATTTTTTTTAATGTTTTCTTGTATAATAAGCTATAGATTTTCTTAACATATCATGTACATTATACCCCATTTATATGTGGTAAAAAAGTTTTGAAATTCTAAAATTCCAAATAAGTTTTGGAAAGTTTTTAAAATTTTTAAAGTTTTAAATTTCCACATATTTTAGGCTACTATGAGTGTTTTTTCAATGTGGCAAATAGGTCTTTATATTTCTTATTTTTTTTCCCATCAATTTTATTTTATTATATGAGTTCTTGTGATAGTCCTTTGCAAATTTGATTCCTTTTGACATAATAGGTGTTCATTTTCAAAGGTCGTAAATTGAAAATTAAACTTAAATTTTATCAAATGAATTTTTGATTGGATTCCATGACATTCATATGAATGAAAAAGGAATAGCTTGCCATGATTGCCATGGTTTTAAATGGTAAAACATAAGATTCCTTCAATTTTGACTATTTTTTTTTGTCATTCAAAAGTCTTTGTGGCTCGGTTTATTCTGACTACACCCACTAGGGTAATGTAATTTCATTGTTACTTATTGTTGAATAACCTATTTCTTTTCATGTTTCCAGTAGGTTACCCTCAAATAGATTGAGTTCAAATAGTATAATATCTTTCTTCATACATGCATATACCATTGTAGTGGTCATTAACAAACTTCAATGCAAAAATTGCTAGTTAGGAATTTGAAACCAAAGAAACAAAAGACAATTTGTAAAAAGAAGAAAAAAACTTGTCAAAAAGGTCATGCATGTGTCATGTGCATAACTATTAATGGTGTGATAAAAGACCATCACAATCTTTGATAATAAATTGAGAAGTTTTTGTTGCAAAACCAATGATGAGGCATGTTGAAAAAATATTTTAATTTTGTTGGTATAACAATAAAGATCCACAAAGTATGAACATTACAAAATTGCAAATGTTGCAACATAGATGGCAAAAAAAAATCAATAAATATTGTCAAAAAGGCCATGCATTAGTCATGCACAAGTAATAGTGTTTTGATTCAAAACAAATCAATACTAACTTTGATAATACAATGAACAATTTTGTTACAAATTTAATGACAAACCATGTTGAATAATGATTCAAAAATATCATAAATTTGTTAGTGAAATCATAAGTATTCCCAACATACACTCACAAGAAAATTGCAAATGTTTTATCAAAGAGCCTATATGAAAGTACCAATAAGTTGTGTCAAAAAAACCATGCAAAAGTGATGCATAATTGATAGTGTTTTGATAAACAATTCATGATAATCTTTGATAATAAATTGAAACATTTTAGTTGCAAAATTGATGATGTATTGTGTTGAATGATCATTCAAAAATTATTATAAATTTGCTAATAAATTCATAAGTATTCTTAATATACATTCACAACAAAATTGCAAATGTTTTGTGAAAGAGGGCATGAAGATATGAATAAATAGAGTCAAAAAAGCCATGCAAAAATCATGAATAGTTGATAATGTATTGATAAACTAATAATCACAATCCTTGACAATAAATCAAAATAATTTTGTTGCAAAATTGATGACGTACCATGTTGAATAATCATTCAGAAATTATTATACATCTGGTATTAAAATCAAAAGCATTTACAATATACATTCATAACAAAATTGCAAATGTTTTGTCAAAGAGGCCATGAAACTCCAAATAAATAGTGACAAAAAAGTGATGCAAAAGTCATCCATAGTTGACAATGTTTTGATAAACTAATCATCAAAATCTTTGAAAATAAATAAAACAATTTTGTTGCAAAATTGTTGATGAACCCTGGTAAGCAAGTGTCACAAGATTAAATAATTTGTGTGGAAATTCTATCATAATTTGTGATAAACATTCAAGAGAGCCTGAACAAATTTAATCATAGCCTAGAAAAAGAGTCAAAGGAAGGAGTGTCACAAATCTAGGATCAAATGTGCATGAAATGTGTGACACATGCATGACGATATGTGATTGAATATTGTTCCTAACATAAAACAAGCATTGTGAATTTTCATGATATTCCTAAATTAATCAATTAAGAACACTAGCATAAATGTATGTTCAAAAGACGTTGAAATTAAGTTTGTTACAATGTTAAAAAAGGTGTGAGATAACAATGTTGGAGATATTATGCAATTATGTTGTTTTTTCAACATGTTTTTTTAAGATGTTGAAAATAAGTTTGTTACAATGTTTAAAAAGGTGTGAGATAACAATGTTGGGGATATTATGTAATTATGTTGTTTTTTCAACATGTTTTTTTAAGATGTTGAAAATAAGTTTGTTACAATGTTTAAAAAGGTGTGAGATAACAATGTTTGGGGATATTATGTAATTATGTTGTTTTTTCAACATGTTTTTTTTTGGACACATTTGTACCTAACGATATTTTTAACATAACAACATGTTACCCATGTGATTTTGTCATATTATCATCAAGAAAGGAACCTTGAACTCATGTTGAATACGTTAAAAACACATGAGAAACAGAACACAAATGTGTTGAAAATTGTAGTAGTGTGAGCTGATCACCAGACTTATGAAGAGCAGAAAGGTACAGATGTGTGCTCATTTCACATTCATTACATGTGTGGTACGTGTTATCATGTTTATTATGCCTGCACCCCATATTTCTTGGTTGAGTTGAATGAAATGCTGCATCTTCTCAGTCAATGTCACATTCTAGAAACAAATGGCAACCACCTGTGAAAACATGGAAGGTAGCAGCTAATGGGTTTTCACTGGAATTGATATGAGACAACACTCTGTTAGGTAATGGGTTTTCACTAGTCTTTGACATGAGACAACACTCTCTGGAATGTGCACAGGATTCAAGCTTCTGGACTTTGCAAGAATGACATCATATAGTTCTCACTGATCCAGCTGCTCTAAAGTATTTCCCAAGAAATCAAGACTTCAAGCTGAATCAAGTGATTGACAGAATGATGCTAGACTTGCTGTGACTCGGTTTAGAAACAAAGGTGGTGGTGATAGCTATATTTCCTCAATCTCCAGAAAAATGCAGCCAATTGACCACATAATTTCAAACTGCAGCAATTGTAATATCCGAGTGACTTTCTCAAGAAGATCAAGGGGCCTGTGAGGAGGTCCCACATGTGAAAAGAAAAAGAATTCCCCATTAGATTACCATGTCATTTACACTAATCAGGGAATGCAGACCATGAGGGGTTAATGGCACAGTCCCCTATCCTTTCCCATTGATATTTTGATGGGGTAGAAAAGGTTAATTTCACATATCATAAAATCAAAACATTTGCCATGTTGATTTGCAAGTAAATGATGCAGGAATAA
>Ga0116231_10006100_pt1 | contig 23296 bp, 21 predicted proteins | sample S1TSphgellanicum_2_FD_89695 | JGI IMG/M metagenome (GOLD analysis project Ga0116231, IMG submission 89695) | Host-associated microbial communities from peat moss isolated from Minnesota, USA - S1T2_Fd - Sphagnum magellanicum MG | ecosystem: Host-associated > Plants > Peat moss > Unclassified...
ACCGATCTCTTCGGGCGTGCCGGCGCGGCCAAATGCCATGTCTTTGCAGAGCTCCATCCAACGCTCTGGGTCGCCCAGCGTGCTGGCGGCACGATTACGCAACAGCATCTCCATACGAGCGGTCGCCGTCGGCCCCGGATTGATACCGACAACCCGAATGCCGTCAGCGGGGCTCGCTTTGCCCAAGGTGCGGGTGAAGGCGATGAGGCCGGCATTGCCAACGGAGCCGGCGATGTACCCGGGGTCAAGATTTTCGCCAGCGGCGCCAATGACGTTGACAATAACCCCGCTGCGCCGCTGTGCCATGCCTGGATAGATGGCGCGGCAGAGGGAGATGAAACCGAACACCTTAAGGTCCCACGCGGCGCGCCATGTGGCATCACTCACTGCGAGCAAATGACCCGGCGGAATAGCGCCTGCATTGTTGACCAAAATGTCCGGCGTGCCGGCGGCGAGTGCGACGCGCTCCACCTCCTCCTGCTTTGAAAGGTCGGCAGCGATCGTCGCGACCTTGACTTGCCAGCGCCCGCGTATGTCAGACGCCGTTGCCTCCAGCGCCACAGGATCTCGCGCGACCAACGTCACATCTGCGCCTTCTTCTGCCAGGATCTCAGCGGTGGCACGCCCGATGCCTTTGGAGCCGCCGGTGATCAGCGCTTGCAGGCCTTGTAACTTCAGATCCATCTTTCAATCCTTTTTGGTGATAGCAGACGCATAATGTCGGCAGGCATCGCCGAACGCGCGGAACAGCACCAGGCTGGCGGGATCTTCGGCGTAGCGCCATTCGGGGTGCCATTGCACGCCGTAAGCGAAGCTGGTTGCGTCAGTCACCCGAACGCCCTCAATCGTTCCGTCTGGCGCCCGCGCCTCCACCGTCAGGGCGTTGGCAGGGCGGTCTATGGCCTGTTCGTGCAATGAGTTTACCCGGAGTTTTGGGCCCAAAAGCCCGGCGAGACAACCAGAAAGCGTGATGTCATGTTTCGGGGCGTAGCGCGTTTCGGGGTCCCCCGGGCCGCCGCGATGATCCATACGGGCGGGAATGTCTTGCACTTGCTGATGCAACGTTCCGCCAAGGGCCACATTCAGTTCTTGCAAACCCCGGCAAATGGCCAGAACCGGCATTCCGCGCGCCAACGCCGCTTGCACGAGGGGGAGGGTGGTTGCATCCCGCGGCGGGTCATGTCGGTCGGGCGTGAGATCATCCGTCACGCCGTAAAGCGCGGGGGCAACGTTGCTGGGGCTACCATCCAGCAGCAAACCATCCATACGGTCGAGAAGAGCCAGTGCTGCCTCGCCGACGGGGGGGATCAGCAGCGGCACCGCCCCGGCAGCGCCCAGCAAAGCGGCGCCATAGCGCGCGGGCGCTGCGTGCTGCAGATGGCCACGGTATTCGATGGTGCAGGCGGGAATGCCGACAATGATAGTCATGGCTTGGGTCGACACAGGTCTGCCACTCCGCCCATAAGCACGCAGACCAACATAAGAACCGCCATCGGGCGGGCTGTGCCGTCGTAAATGGCGCCGATGCTAAAACCGGCCAGGGCGGCAAAAGCAAATTGCCATGTGCCGATCAAAGCTGAAGCGCTGCCTGCATGGGCGGCGTGGCGTGATAAGGCACTGACTGTAGCCACTGGCATCATCAAACCCATGCATCCCAAAGTGAGAAACAATGGAATGATAATGCCGAAAAGACCGCCAAAGCCCGAAAACGCGTCCCACGTCAGGATCAATACGGCTGCGATTAGTAAGATCATCACGCCATGCAGCATACGGTTGGCACCGAAGCGCGGCAGCACCCGTGAGCTAATTTGGGTGCCACCGATAAAGCCACAGGCGTTCAAGCCAAACAACATCCCGTAATGGGTGGGCGAGACATGGTATTGTTCAATAAAGACAATGGGCGACCCGCCCAAGTATATAAACATCGCCCCCATTGCGAGGCTCGCTTGGAGAGCGTGCGTAAGAAAACTGCGCTCTGTGGCAACCAGCGCGTATCTTTGCAGCAAACCGCCAATACCAAGCACGACGCGCCGATCTTTGGGGAGCGTATCGGGCAAGAAAAACCAGACAAGCAGCATAGCGACCAGGCCATAAACCATGGCTGCCCAAAAAATGATGCGCCACCCGGCGAAGGCCAGCACCGCGCCGCCGGCGGCCGGTGCCAGAATGGGCACGACGCCCATAATCAGGATTAAGCGCGAAAGCATCCGCGCCGCCGCGTGCCCGTCGGCCAGATCACGCACCATGGCGCGCGGAATGACCGCGCTTGCCGACCCGCCGAGCGCCGCCAACACCCGAAACGCCGAGAAGATCGGGATGTCCGGCGACAACGCACAGCCTGCAGAGGCCAAGGTATAAACTGCGGTTCCCGCCAAGAGAGGGGCGCGCCGACCAAAACGGTCGGATAGCGACCCCTGGGTCATTTGCCCGATCGTCAGCCCAATAAACCAAGCCGCGAGCGTGATCTGTGCCGATCCTGGCGCCCCATGCAGGTCTTTTTCGAGTTGCGGGAAGGCCGGAAGATACATGTCGGTCGACACAGGGCCAACAGCAGTGAGGAACCCGAGCAAGATGGGCAACCAAGCGGCGGGTTTCATAGCGTCTATATGCCATTGTGCAGTGCAAAAAGAAAGGCGGGTCGGCGGATTCGAAACTTAGCCAAGGCGTTTCATTTCGGATACGAAGCGCCGCCAATTGGCAACATATCGGGCGGCGGAGGTTCGGTTGCGTTCGGCGGCGGCTTCATCGAGTGGCCGCATTACCTTAGCGGGCGAGCCGACAATCAAAGAGAAATCTGGAAATTCTTTGCCCTCAGTGACCAGAGCATTGGCACCGACCAGGCAATTGGCGCCGATGACCGCTCCATTGAGAATAGTGGCGCCCATCCCAATCAATGAGTTGGCACCGATGCGACAGCCATGCAGGATGGCGTGATGGCCGATGGTGACATCGGCTCCCACCACCAGCGGGTGGCCGGGATCGGTGTGGAGCATCGCGCCTTCCTGCACGTTGCTTCGGGCACCAATGTCAATTAATTCATTGTCTCCGCGCAGCACGGCGCCAAACCAGATTCCGACATCGGTGCCCAGCCGAACCCGCCCAATCACATGGGCGTCGGGTGCCACCCAGAAATGTCCGGCCTCGGGCAGACTGGGTGCGTGATTTCCCAGAGAATAAATGGCCATAACGCCGCTCCCTATCGGTTTCTTTCAACGGTTCTGAACCTAAGGGAGATCGTGGCGCTGGCGAAGCCGTGTTTGTTCAGGGTGGCTCTGCGCTGGCGACGGGGAAACGCCATCGGTTCAGCGTTACGTCGTGCTTCAGCAGACCGAGGCAGCCGCCGCCGTGTTTTTCCGCAAGGGCGATGACTGGGTGAGCGACCCGCCCTCCGGCGGAGAGGCTGTTCTGAAAATGCCAGTAATCGGTATCGATATCCCACTTTCAGAGATTTATCGAGGCGTGATTTTTGAGCCGGAAGAACGTGACGGTGACGACGCATAGGCGGAGTCAACCCGTCAATATCGGCTCAAGCAAGCGGCGCTCGTCGACCAGCCAACGATGGATATCATTCAACAGAGACACCAAACTATGCCTCGGTTGCCAATTGAGCTTCTCACAAACCAATCGCGAGTCCGACACATAATAGGGGATATCGGCCGGCCGCGTCTCCGGGTCACGACTGATGACTATACGCTGACCGGTCACATCCCGGCAAAGACCTGTGAGCTCTGCCAAAGAAACGCTGCGCTCGGGGCCACCGCCAAGGTTAAACACGCTGCCGTCGAACTCGGAAAACCGTGCGTTTTGTCGAGACAGCGCCTCTGTCAGGTCAGCGACATGAAGCATATCTCTTACCTGATGGCCGAGACCGCCAAACCCGCTATAGGCAAGCGCCCCGCCATAAAGGTGCCGAGCCATCCAAAGCACCACAAACCCTTGATCGACCTTGCCCATTTGCCAAGGCCCGGCAATCACGCCGCACCGATTCACAATCGCGCGCATGCCATAAAGCGCGCGATATTCTTCAATCAGCAATTCTGCCGCCAATTTGGTGGCGCCGTACATCGAACGGCTGCCGCTGAGCGGAAATGTCTCGGCGATGCCGCATTCGGACCAGCCGGGACCAGCCCCATTGAGACAAAGCCGCGCGCCGACGGTTTGCAGCGGCAAGGCACGCAAAGGCGCGATGGGATAGACCCGACTGGTGGAAAGAAAGAGCAGGTCACCGCCCGTTCGGCGCAAAAACTCCAGACAATTGAAGAGGCCCGAAAGATTGGTGTGCACCAAATATGCAGGGCTTTCGCCATATCCGGCGTGGACACTGGGTTCTGCAGAACACTCTATGAGCAAATCAACGGCGCCGATCGTTGCAAGATCATCCGGATTGCGCACGTCCCCGTGTTGAAAGATCACCCCGGCGCTGCGCAGACGAGGGAGAGCCAGTTCACTGCCACGCCGCTTGAGGTTATCAAAGGCAATGATGTTTGCATCAGGGTGGTCACGCTTCAACGAAATTGCCAGATGCGTGCCGACAAAGCCGGCGCCGCCCGTGACCAAAATGCGCTGTGCCATGGGTTGGCTTACGCGCTCAGCCTTGCTGAGAGACCTTCGTGTATGTCAGCAAGGATATCGCGAATATTATATTTGTAGGTCCATTCTGGGTACATTGCGCGGAATTTCCGCACGTCGCTGATCCACCAAATATGGTCGCCCACGCGGTTCTCCGGTTGATAACTCCACCGCACCGGGCGACCCGTCACTTGTTCTGCCATCACAATTGCTTCTGCCACAGAGCAGTTGGCGTAACGACCGCCCCCAATATTAAACACGGATGCAGGGGCCGGACGTTGTACAAAGCACCAAAAGGCTTCGACCAAATCGGAAGCATGAATATTATCGCGGACTTGCTTACCACTATAGCCAAAGACCGTATATGGCGCTCCGGTTACCGCGCATTTCATTAAATACGCCAGGAAGCCATGCAGTTGAGCGCCAGAATGACCCGGCCCGGTCAAGCAGCCGCCGCGGAAACAAGCGGTGTTCATGCCGAAATAGCGACCATATTCCTGCACCAGGATATCAGCCGCCAGTTTCGACGCACCGAATAGGCTGTGAAGCGTTTGGTCGACGGGCATGTCTTCCGGGATTCCATGCTCGCTCCACATATGCGCCGGGTCCAACTCATAGCGCGTTGGGTGATCCATCAGCGGCAAGTCATTGGGACGATCGCCATAAACTTTATTGGTGCTGACGAAAATAAAGGCTGCGTCCCGTGCATAATGCCGTGTCGCTTCTAGTAAAATTTGTGTGCCATTGGCGTTAACTGTGAAATCCATCTCTGGGTCGCGTGCCGCCCAATCATGTGACGGTTGCGCGGCGCAATGAATGACGGCACCGATCTCGTGCCCGTAATGCCGAAACACTCTGCCAATCCCATCGGAATCGCGTATGTCAATCGACTCGTGGCGGTAGCCAGACAGTTCGCGCCTGAGCGCCTCAACTTGCCAGACGGTACGTGCCTCAGCGCCAAAAAACACCTGGCGCATATCATTGTCGATGCCGACGACGTCGAACCCTCGCGAGGCGAAAAGTCTTGCTGCTGCGGCCCCGACCAACCCACCGGAGCCCGTCACAATCGCTACTGGCATGAATCTGCTCCCGACAAAGCTCGGGAAGTATATACTAAAAGTTGATGGAATGTCCTAATGATATCGGGTTAGTAGCTTGCGGACATCTGTCACTGCGGCAGCTGGCTCAAAACACTCTGCAAAATTTGGCGCAATGCGCGTATTTCCCGTTCAAGCTGGGCGATTTGCTCAGCCTGGTCCTGTGTCTGCCGGTGGGCGCGTTGTGCGAGGTCAGCATGCTGATCCGTTAACATGCGAGCAACCGCGTGCAACTGGTCACTCTGCGCTCTGTGCTCATGGGTCATTCGGCGAGACGCGGCGTCGATATTGTCGTAAATCGCGTGCATCAACGGTTGCAGAAGTCCGAGTAGTTCCGGCTGCGCGGCGACAGCCCGCCGGATCAAACTGTTGCGTGCCATCATGCTGTAACGCTTATAGCATAAACCGTTATCGGTGTTGATGCTGTTTTGATAAACGCCTGTCGTGTTGGCGGCGCGCACATGGTGGTAAGCCAAAGGCCGGGGCACGACCCCAACATCGCCAACCAGCAATGCACGAATACTGAACTCCCAGTCCTCACCCAACAACATATCGGGGTTGAAGCGACCGATCTGGTTGAGCAGCGAGGTTCGAAATACCACACCAATCGGCACCAATCGGTTTAAGACCAACTGCCGTGTGAGATCTGCGAAATCATCCGATAGGCGAACCGGATAGCACGATTCCTGGACGATCTGGTCCCCTTCAATGCGTTCATTGACGCGAAAGTAAGGCGTTACCGCGCCGATGAGAGCGGCATTAGCAGGTTCCGCCAAGAGGCCCACCGTGGCTGATAAGAACTGCGGATCCCATGTATCATCGTCGTCATGTACGACGAATAATCCGGTTTTCGCGGCGTCCAAGCCTTGATTGATGGCGGCGGGCCGATCAACGCTGATGCTATTGTGCTGCACCGTGACACGGCCTGCGAGGCCGTCGGCAAATTCAGCAAGCGTATGCTCCAGAGTGGCGCGATCACCCCCGTCATTAACCAACTGGATGTGCCAGTCTTGATATCTTTGAGAGATAATATCTTTTAGGGCGCGTCGTAACAAAAGCGGACGATCACGAGTTCTTAGAATTATATCAATACCATTTTTCCCAGTAATAGGCCACGGTTTCTCCGCTGTATAGAGAAATGCCGCTTCTGGAAACATGCTTGCGGCCCCCTTATCGAACCCAATGCAAGCCTACCACCGGCGGATTACCTTCTGGTGAAACGCGTTGGGGATGGAATCTGCGGTAGCACCAGCACACAACACTGTAGTGAGCATAGCTGTTTGCGTCATGTACCTCGTGCTGCACCGTCACCACTCCGCGCAGAGCCTTGCTCGTTCTTTGCCCTGATCACCATGCGACAGGGGCTATGATTAGGCGCTGGCCTCATCAAGCTGGGCAACAGCTTCGGCGTCCAGACGCAGGGAGGCCGCCTTCACGATATCCGCGAATTGCTCAAGGTTCGTGGCACTGGCAATGGGCGCCGTCATTGCTGGACGGGCAATCACCCAGGCAATGGCAACTTGTGCAGGCGTGACACCGAGGCGTGCTGACACCATGTCAAGCGCGCCGAGAACCCGATCGCCCCTTGCATCGAGATATTTTTTCAAATTGGCACCGCGCGGACTTTTCGACAAATCCGCCTCACTACGGTATTTGCCGGTCAGGAAGCCCGCGGCTAAGGCATAATAACTAATCACACCCACATTTTCACGCAGGCAGAGCGGTTGAAGCTCGTCTTCAAATCCGCGCCGCTCCATCAGATTATAGAGGGGCTGCAAGCTCTCAAAACGGGGCAGTCCGCACCGCTCGCTGGTATCCAAAGCTTCTTGCAGACGTGCCGCTGTGTAGTTAGAGGCGCCAATCGCCCGTACCTTGCCCTGTTCGATCAATTGCGCAAATGCGCCGAGGGTTTCATCGAGCGGTGTGGTGGGATCATCCCGGTGCGCTTGATACAAATCGATATAATCCGTCTGAAGACGTTTCAGACTGGCCTCAACCTCTCGCATGATCCACGCGCGGGAAAGGCCCTGATCTCCCGACCCCATTTTCATGCCGACTTTGGTAGCCAGCACCACGCGGTCTCGCCCGCCGCGTTGCTTAAGCCACCGCCCAATCACCGACTCAGACTCGCCGCCCTGATGCCCCGGGACCCATGCGGAGTAGACATCCGCCGTGTCGATCGCTGTTAATCCCGCATCGACCAGAGCGTCCAGCAAGCGGTGTGACATGGCCTCATCGGCGGTCCAACCAAACACGTTGGCGCCAAACATGATGGGCGGCAGGCGTAAAGCCGAGCGTCCCAGCGGGCGGAGTTCCATGCATCATCTCTCGTTAACTTCATCCCATATCTGGTGTCCGCTTGGATGACTTGAAGAGGCGTGCGTGCGTTTGGCTGACAGGTGAGGCTGAGATAGAGTCACACCTGTAAGAGGGGACATAATTTATGATGGCCAGCGCACAAGATCCGGGCATCAGACGCGCAATTTTGCAGGCGGTGGCAGACGGGGAAGCGCAAAGCGAGGCGTTGCTCGCGCGCTTGGTGCGTCATCGCAGTTTGCTGGGAGAAGAGGCGGCGTGCCTGGAGGATATGGTTTCGGTGTTCACCGAACAGGGGTTGGCGCCGTTTCGCGTGGCGACGGACCCTGTGAAGTTGGCCGAACATCCGGGATTTTCGCCGCCGCTGATCGGCTATGCCGGGCGGGACAACGTCGCGGCCATTCATCACCCCGTTTCGGCATCTGGAAGAAGCCTTATCCTGCAGGGGCATATCGACGTTGTGCCAGAAGGCGCGGCCGACCTTTGGACCACGCCGCCGTTTGAGCCATCGATACGCAACGGCCGCATGTATGGGCGTGGTGCTGGCGATATGAAGGCCGGTTTGGTGGCGGCAATCATGGCCTGGCGGGCGATCCGCGCATGTGGGCTGCAACCTGCTGCCGAACTGCAATTTGCTGCTGTCATCGAAGAAGAATGCACAGGGAATGGCGCGCTGGCCGTGATGCAGGCGCTGCCGAAACCGGATGCCTGCCTTATACCTGAACCGGGGCCCGTGCTCTTCGTGGCGGAAGTTGGCGTGGTGTGGGCCTGGGTCATTGTGACCGGAAAACCGACCCATGTGCGTGACACGCATGCCGGGGTCAACGCCATTGCCGCCGCCAGCATCATCGCCGGACGATTTATGGAATATGAGGGGCGGATGAACCGAGCGGAACTTCGGCATCCGGCTTATGCCGCGCATAACCACCCGATCAATGTGAATTGTGGCACGATGGAGGGCGGTGAATGGAACAGTTCTGTTCCGACCCGTGCAAAACTTGGCATGCGCGTGGGCGTTATGCCCGGCCGCTCTTGCCGCGAGGTGGCGCGTGAAATTGAAGAATTGGTTGCCGATGCGTTACAAGACCCGCGTCTGAGGGGAGCGAAGGCGCGTGTGGAGTTTAAGGGTTTCATGGCCGACGGCGCGGTATTCCCGCCGGAGCAACCTATCTCTCAGGCGGTCTTATCCGCCCATCGGCAGATCACTGGGGAAGATTTGGTCCCACATGCGACCACGGCTTTAACGGATGCACGGTTTTACCCGCTCTATCAGAATACCCAGGCCACATGTTATGGCCCGGAGGCGGACTCCATTCATGGGATCGACGAGAGCGTAAGCTTGGCGTCGATGCATGAGACAACAAAAGTCTTGGCGCGTTTGGTCAGCGACTGGTGCGGATTGGAAAAACGTGAAAGTTAGAGCAATATCACCATGGGTGGCGTCAGTTCGGTGATAAGATTGCCCGTTAAAACCAAGAGCTAGAGCATTCAGCACCGCCACTTCGTTCCAGTGAAGCTGAAAACGCTCTAGGTTTAACCAAACATCGCCGCAATATCGGCCGGGTTGACATCGGCCAATTGAGCGGGGCGCCAACGGGGCGCGCGGTCTTTGTCAATCACCAAGGCCCGCACCCCTTCTGCGAAATCGGCATGAGCTGTCACGTGGCGAGTGAGTGCGAGTTCCGCGGTCAAGCACTCCCGTAACATGCGCGATGCCCCGCGGCGGAGAATTTCAAACGACCAATATACCGCACTCGGTGACATACGCTGCAATTCCGCAAGCGTTGTCCGCGCCCAATCGGAATCTTCTGCTTGCAAGTGCTTGACAATCTCGCCGACCGTTTGGACGCCGAAGCAGCGATCGATGGCGGCACGCCGTGCTGCCCATGTGGCCGGGGGTAGCGGTGCTGCAAACGCAGCGATGGGGGCGATTCCGTCTGCGGCTAATGCGGCAGACAGCTCCGCGAGTCGACTTCGCGGCACAAAATGCGTGGCTAAACCCGCGGCCACAGCATCAGCACCATTCAGTCTTGTGCCCGTTAGGCCCAAATACATGCCCAAAGCCCCCGGCAGCCGTGGCAGAAAATACGAAGCGCCAATGTCGGGAAACATGCCAATGGCGGTTTCCGGCATGGCAAATAGCGCCGCTTCGGTTACAATGCGGATCTGACCATGCACGGACACGCCAATGCCGCCCCCCATGCAAATGCCGTCGATCAGAGCGACATATGGTTTTGGATAATCGGCGATCGCCTGGTTGAGCGCATATTCATCGGCGAAAAAGGCTTCGATCTGCCGATAGTCGCCTGCCAGCGCCAAATCGCGTATCGCGCGAATATCTCCGCCCGCGCAAAACGCCCGCCCCCCCATGCTTTCAATCACGACGGCGTGGATTGTTGCATCATCGCGCCAAGCGGCTAAGGCCTCCGCTATGGCGCCGATCATTGCGTGGTCGAGGGCGTTGAGCGCCTTGGGGCGGTTTAACATCAGTCGACCGATGCGACCGTCGCGTTTGGCTAAAACGGTCTCATTGGTCATAAGGCCCCCTTATTTTTCGCGCTTGGCCAACAAATCGAATATTCCACGCGTCAGTTCAATAATTTGCCGTGCGCCGATCGCTCGGGTCGCTGTTGCAATCATTGCACCGAAAGACAGGCTTTGTATCAATTGTAGCCGTGCGGTTTGCCTTACCTCTAGCGCTTGGCGTTCAATGCGGCCGGGGCCGTTGAGAAACACGACAGAGGCGAAGAGAACCGCCAACACCACGTCGCCCCCTAAAAGGTAAACAACAGACATCAGGGTGCCTTCGTGGGGTACAATCGTTAAATACAGTGCCACATGGCCAAGTGCGAAGGCGGCCAACATGAAAACCGCAGACACCAGCAGAAGCGCTGCGTCGATGGCAAATCGGCGTGCCATACGACGCAGCCGAAGCATTTCCGCCTCCGCGACAATGCTAGCCAGGCGGACGGGTCGCATGGTTTAGCGGAACAGGCGGCCGATGAGGAAGCCGGCACAACCGGCGATCAACACCGCCATAAGTGGCTGTTCGCGCACTTGCCCAGACACCACCTTCGCTTGCTGGCGCGCCATATCGCTCGCTGAACGAGCCATGGTTTCGGCGCGACTGGCTGCGTGCGAAAAGGCCGGCGACACACGCTCATTCATCAACGCCTCAACCTGCTCACGCAACTGGGCGATTTGTTCATTGGCATCGTTCGCACGGCTGCGCACTTGGTCCATAGTACTCATGTTCTAGCACTCCTCTGAAACTGTGGAAACTCAAAACGCAATTGGTTCTAGACAGTTGCCGCGTGGCGCAAAGGGTTTCCAGCGGGTGAGGGCAGGATCGGCAATAACTGTGTCAACCGCGCCGATAAAGCTGCCCGACAAAACAAATTCTTACCCCCTGATCGACACCACAGACGGTAGCATCTCATGTCGAACAGGGCGTAAGAGACATGAGCAGATTTTTGGACACGTCCCTCGTTCATGTCTCTCCCGTCCTCTCCCCCCATGCTGCTGCAAGGCTGCGCGTTGGGCAACCGTTCGGCGCCGGTTCATCTCCACCTCAGCAGGGGGGAGACGGTGGCGTTGCTCGGCACCGGCGCATCTGAGATCCTGAGGGAACTCCCCGACCAAGCCAAGGGGCTTGTCACAAATTTGGTGGATGGGGCGGATCGGTTAACCGGTGATCGGTCGGTCTCCCAACATCTCGCCCTGGGCGTGCGGGAGGGACAACCGGACGCGGCGGCGCTGGTGTCGCGTTGGCTGCATGTTCTCGGCTTATCAGGCGTGAGTGGACTGAACCCACTGACATTGGGGTTGGAGGCGCAGCGGCGCATTGTTTTGGGGCGGGCGCTGGTGGGAGCGCCGGATTTGCTTCTGCTCGACGATCCATTTCGCGGCTGCGATCCAGAAGAGCGCCGACGCCTCGCTGAAGTTTTGCGCCTTTTACAACGGCACAATCGTATGGGAATGGTTTTGACCACAAGATACGCACCAGAAGCTCGGGCCATGGCAGACCGCGTCTTGGTGCTCCGCGATGGGCTGTTGTTGCAACAGGGCCCCAGTGTGTATGTCTATGAGCGCCCCGCATGCGCGTTTTCGGCGCGGGTCATGGGCGAGGTTAATCTCCTCACGGGTCATCTTGATGAAGTTATCGATGATGTGGCGTTGGTGACCCTCGGTGTGGGTGCACGGGTTGAGGCCATGGTGGCGGATGCTGAACCCGAAGGCGATTGCTGGGTCGCCATCCGCCCGGAGCGCATCGCGGTGGTGGCGGCCACGGCGGAAGAGATGGCCAGAGGAGACATGGGCTTTGGTGCGCTGGCGGCACGGGTCGACAATGTGGTGCATCATGGTGACCATATTCGCTTGGGGCTATCCGTCGGAAGCACGCGCATCGCCGTCCGCCGTCCGCCGGGCCCATTGCCTATAGTTGGCGCCGAGGTCGCCATTGCGTGGCAAACACAGCACGCACATGCTGTTCGCCGTGATGACATGATCTCATAGCCATGCGCCTGCTCAGGTTTCTCCGCCGGGGTTGCTCGTGGTTTTTCATCCTCATCGGCTTGGCGAGTGCCGCGGTTGCGGGTGCACTGTGGATAACCTTGCCGCCGGACAAGCAGGCCATTGACATTCCAGGCTTATCGGCCCCCGTGGATGTTTCGTTCGACCAAGATGGCGTGCCCCGCATTCGGGCCGAGACGCTGGCGGACGGTGTGGCGGCTTTGGGATTTGTCCATGCGCGTGACCGAATGTTCGCGATGGAGGTTATGCGTCGTGCAGTCGCTGGGCGGCTGGCGGAGATTGTCGGGCCGGCGGCTGTGCCGTCAGACTCGTTCATGCGGCGCCTCGGCGTGCGCCGTGCGGCGGTGGCTGATCTCGCCGGGCTTGATGCGCGAACCGTCGGGTTGTTGAACGCTTATGCGCGCGGGGTGAACGCCTGGGTTCGCCAACGCGGGCGGTTTTCCTCGGCAGAGAGCATTGCCCTCGGGGCGCCCGAAAGTTGGGAGCCAGTGGATTGCCTGCTCTGGGCGAAGCTGATGGGGCTCTACCTCTCTGGAAATATGCGTACGGAGTTGGCGCGTTTGGCCCTGGCCGGCAAACTGCCATTGGCGCGCATCAACGAACTTTGGCCGCCCGACCATGCGCTCTCGCATCCTGACGCTGCGCTGGACATGCGCTATGCTGACGCGGCTGCGGCGGCATTGCGCCAAATTCCGTACTTTCCCCAACCTTTCACCCTGCCCAGCACCGCTTCAAACGAGTGGGCGGTGGACGGCCAACATAGCGCCACCGGAGCGCCGCTGCTGGCTGGTGACCCGCATCTCGCCTACAGTATGCCGGGGATTTGGTATTTGGTTCGGATAGACCTGCCGGATGGCGTGCTCGCCGGCGCGACCTCCCCTGGTGCTCCATTTCTGGTCATCGGGCGCAATAAGAGCATCGCCTGGACATTTACCTCCACCGGTGCCGATGTGCAGGACGTGTTCGAGGAAACTGGCATAGACGCTGGCCACTATGCCGGGCCGGCCGGCCCCTTGCCGTATGAGATGCGAGAGGAGCGCATCAAGGTTCGCGGCGCGCCGGATGTGGCGTTGACCGTGCGCACCACGCGGCATGGGCCGGTCATCAGTGATGGCATGGCAGATCAGACCCATATATTGGCGATTTCTATGGCGAATTTGGCGCCGGGCGACACGGCAGCCGCCGGATTATTGGCCCTCAACTTGGCGCATGACGTGACAGAGGCTGGCGCGGCGGCACCGCTCATCAGCTCCCCTGTGCAGAATCTTTTGGTGGCAGATCGGCAGCGCATCGCCTTGTTTGTCACCGGCCGGGTGCCGATCCGCGCCGCCGGGGATGGCGCGGCGCCGGTGGCGGGCGCGGATGGCGCGCATGACTGGATCGGCTTTGCGAGCGGCGCCCAACTGCCGCATTTCGTTGCACCAGACAGTGGCCATTTGGTCAATGCCACTGATCGTATCGCGCCAGAGAATTTTCCCGTCTTTCTCAGCCGAGACGCCTATGGTGACTGGCGGGCGCGCCGTATTCGCGCCATGTTGCAGCTTAAGGACCGGCCCACTGTGCTGGATTTTGCCGCCATGCAGACGGACGTCGTGAGTGAATATGCGGCACGATTGTTGCCCGCACTTCGGGCCGTCACGCCTCGCGATACGCTGTCAGCAAAGGCATTGGCTTTGGTCGCAACATGGGATGGCGGAATGCAGGCGGATTTGCCGCAGCCGCTTATTTTCAACGCTTGGCTTGATCAGTTTCACGACGATATTTTCGCTGCCCATGGTCTTGGGCGGGGGAGCGCTGCGTCCCCCGCCGCGGAATTCACCGCGTTTGTCATTGGTGCCGCGGAGACGCCGACCGGGTCTTGGTGGTGTGCGGAGTCTTGCAATGCCCTGCTCGCTCGATCACTGGCCCATGCGATGGCCGGTTTGGCCGAACGCTTTGGCCCAGAGCCGACAGCTTGGCGCTGGGGGAGCGCGCATCACACCATATTTGCCGATCAAGCTTTGAGCGCCGTGCCAATTTTGGGCGCTTTAACCACGGTTGAGGTCGAAAGCAGTGGCGATGACAGCACCGTGGGGCGGGCAGGAATGGCAGCCGGCAGTTTCAATGCGGTGCACGGAGCATCATTTCGCGGCGTCTTTGACCTTGCTGATCTCGATCGCAGCCGGTTTGTCGTGGCACCTGGCCAATCCGGCAACCCCGTCAGCCCTTCCGCGCGAAACTTCGTCGCCCGCTGGCGCGTGGGCGAGACCATTACCTTGGGGCCGACGCCCGACCGGGTCGTCGCAACTCTGATGCTGCGTCCAACCCCATGAGCGCCCGCATGAACGATCCGCTCGCCGACGATGAAGGCGATCTGCTCACCGAGGGCGTGGTTTCCCGCCGCGTCATCGCCTGGTTCATCGATTTGGCAATCATTGCTGTCATGATGTCGGTGCTGTTCGTGATATTGTTTCTGTTTGGTTTGGTCACTTTCGGGCTGGGGATGCCGTTGCTGAGCACGCTGCCAATTATACCGCCCGCCTACCATTTCCTGTCGCTTTTGACCGGCGTAGCCGCGACTCCGGGGCAAAATTTGTTGGGTCTGACGGTGAGGCGTGACCTTGATCTGGGACGCCCAACACCATTGCAGGCGTTGCTGAGCACGCTCGGGTTGTACCTGACGCTCGCGACCGGAATTATCTGGCTCGCCGTTGCACTTCTGACTGTGCGTCGACGCACGCTCCATGACATGCTGTCTGGGTTGGTGGTCATCCGCAGGGATGCTTTGGTTAGGCTTCATGGCTCATGGAACACGCTCGCATAATGATGTACAAGCCGCCGCGCCGTCCGCAATTTTTCTACACCACAGCGCCGCTGCCCTGCCCGTATGTGGCGGGGCGAACCGAACGCAAGGTGGTCACAGAAATAACTGGCCCGGATGCGGAGCAACTCCATGATCGCCTGTCCCGCGCGGGGTTTCGTCGCAGCCACAACATCGCGTATGCGCCGGTCTGCCCGGGTTGCAATGCTTGTGTTCCCATCCGGATCAATGTCGCGCAATTTCAGCCGGACCGAACGCAGCGGCGCATCGCAAAGGCCAATGTCGCGATGGAGGGCTATGAAGTGCCCGCCCGCGCCACGGCTGAGCAATTCCAACTGTTTCAACGCTATCAACAATTGCGCCACAGCGACGGCGATATGGCGACGATGAGCTTTTATGATTATCGCGCCATGGTGGAAGATACGCCAATCGAGACGTTTATTGTCGAATTTCGCGACCCCGATGATCGCTTGGTCAGCGCGTGCCTAACGGATCGACTCGCCGATGGCCTATCGGCGGTTTATAGTTTTTTCGCACCGGGGTTAGATCGCCGTTCGCTTGGGTCTTATGCCATTCTTTGGCTGATTGAACGGGCGCGGCAATTGCAACTGCCCTACGTGTATTTGGGTTACTGGGTCCCGGAAAGCCGCAAAATGACTTACAAGGCGCGTTTCCGGCCCAGTGAAGTGCTATCAAATGGCGTTTGGCGCATGTTGACCGACGCCGATGAAACGCCGATTGGGGCCGAGTTACAGCCAGAAACCACGGAGTAGCAGTCATTTTGCCGTCGCTAGGTTGACTGAAACCCAGCGCATAAAGAGTTTTTCTCCACACCGCCGCCGACGGATAGCGACTTAGATCCGCTCGTAAATCGCCTGTGGAATATGGAAATGCCGCTTGTTGAGAATTGTGCCGACCACCTTGCCGCCCGCCTCGATGATCCTGTCGCGCACATTTTGCACTTGAGTGGTTTTTGTAGCCTCGGCTTCGATGACTAGAATTGTGCCGTCAACGTGCGGCGCCACAAAGACACCGTCGAACGTACGAGAAAAGGCTGGGGTATCAATCACCACCAGATCAAAACGCGGACGAAGTAGCTTCAAGATGCCCGGCCAAGACGCGACGGGAACGGGCTGACCGCCACTCGGCTCACCCACGTGAAATTGGCTAGCACCGACCCGGTGTACCGTTAACGATGTGGGGCGTACAGAGATCGAACCGACCAGAGCAAACGGCAAGCTATGAGACCGGCGAACCCAGTCAATCTGCTTCCGGCCCGAGCCATCCATGTCGAGAAGCAGGGTGCGGAGGCCAACCTCACGCGCCGCGATCAGGCATAGGTCACGGGCGAGAGAGGATGTTCCCTCACCGTCACGTGAGGCCAAAATCTGCACGACGCTTCCCATATCCGGTTGTGGGCGCAACATATGGACAAGTTGAACCCCTTCGCCGATGCTCAAAAACGCCGGGGCCTGCAGCCCCTCGGGAGATATCGAAGCGCTCATACGCCATAACTCGGTTGCTCGTGACCGGTTTGTCGGATCACCATATTGGTGGCGACGCGAGGTTCAGTCGGTGCTTCAGCGCCCATGGAGGCACCTGTTGGCGAGAAATCTCCGACCTGCGCGACCGCCGCCACGACGGGTAAGCCAAGAATACGCTCAACATCGTGCACGGTGATAAAAACCTGCCGAAATGCGTTGAGGACAGCAACAGTTGCAATGGCTGAGAGAATGCCAAGCGCAATGCCGATACCAAAATAGGCTTTCCGCTTGCTGGTGCCGATGAGAGGCACCTCTGGCGGCTGAACCACACGCACATTGGCGCCTTGCGCGCGTTCCAGGGCGCTGGCCAGTTCCGCTTCCTCGCTGGTACGGGCAATCGCATGATAACTCTCGTCGAGGACATCACGCGTGCGCTTCAAATCGCGATAGGTTCGCCCAAAGCCGTTGAGCTCATCAAGGCGTTTTTCAAGACCGTTGGCGGTAACCCCAAGCTCTGTCCGTCGCGCCTGCAACCCCAAGAGCTGTGAGGCTAGGGTGATTTCTTGGCTATGGAGCTCATCATAAACAGTATTTCGCCCCTGCCGCGCCGTCGCGCTCTCGCGTGCGGTCGTGCTCGCAAGTTGCGACTTGACCAGCGCAATCTGACGATCGACATCGACCACAAGCGGGAAATCATCCTGATAACGCGAGCGCAAGTCGCGCCGAGTTGTCTCAAGCTTGATGAGATTATCTGTCAGACCGGCACTTTCTTGAGATCGGACGCTTTCTGCGAACATTTGCACCGACTGAGGAACGCTGGCCAATTGTTTGCGCAAAGAGTCGAGCCGCGCGGAGGTTTCACGGATTGACTGATCTGTTTGATTTTGTTCAGTCAAATTATCGGCTTTTTGCCGTAGAAGTAAATTCACTTGCTGATCAAGGTCACTGATTCCGTGCTCGGCGCCATATTGGGCCAGCGCGGCTTCCGCCCGCTGTAACCTTTCGGCAAACTGCTCACGCTCGGTGCTGGTGCCGGAGGCCATGTTTTTGTCGAAAACCGCGCGCCGGCGCTGCTGATATTGTGTGATTAACTCCTTGAGCACGTCGGCTGCGACCTCACGGTCGAGGCTGCGGAAACTGAGCTGAACGACATTCGACATTGGGATGCTGCTGACTGTGAAGTCATCCCCAAAACTGACAGCGGCGGTCGCGAGGGCATTGGGAGAGGCCACATTGGTGCCGGGATAAACCCGATTAACGCCGACGGCCTTAAGCGTCTCCATCGCCAGAGTGTTGCTGGTCAGGATTTGCTCCTCACCCTGCATAATCTGATTGCGATCGAGCGTGATATCGTTGCCGGTGTTGCTGTTGGAAGGATGGAATACGTACTCGCTGCCATACAGCACGAGAAGCTGGGCTTGCGCTAAATAAGTCGGACGGGCGAAGGCGGCGGCAATGAGCCCAACGATGAATGGAATTAAAAAAGCAAACAGTATGTTTTTTTGATAAAAAAACACTAAATTTAACAAGTCTCGGAGTGTCACCGAGGGGAAGGCAGCGGACCGTAATTCCGGCGCGTGGAGCAAAGAGAGGCTGGCAATGCTGGCGGCCCGAGACTTAGCGGCTGGCATCGTGGCGTTGGCAGTGTCCGGAAGGGTTGCGGCTGACATGCTGTCACATCCATCAAGAGTTGAGAGACAAAAATTGCCCGGATGGCGTGTGCCTGCCCTCCGGCCTCTACTTCAGGTGTTTGTCGTGGGCCTATGCTGCACGTTTTGAGACCAAGATTGGTATGACAATTTAGGCATTAATGATTGATTTCTACACGTTTTTTTCATCAGGGGCTAGCGCCAAGCGGGGCCAATCCGGCATTATCTGTGGCGCACAAAATGTTGCGGCCCGAAATGAGGAGGAGTGTGTTTTGCATGCCCGCGCCCTACTGAACCTGCTGCTGCTCTCTGGGCTCTCTTTGGGGGGATGCGCGGTTCATACGAGCATCGTCCCAAGCCATGTCGATGGTTTTGCCCCATGGGTCGAGGAGACACCGCAACATTTGCTTGCCTCAAATGACGAGATTGAACTCAAATTTCTGTTTAATACTGAATTAAATGATCGGCTGACGGTTGGCCCGGGTGGGCGTGTGACCGTCCCTTTGCTGGGGCCAATGCAAGCTTCTGGTCTGACGATTCCGCAATTTACGGAATCGCTGGAAAAGGCGTACGCGCCAAAACTGCGCGTGCCGAATGTTGATGTTGTGATGCGCTCTTATGGTTCGGCTCGGATTTTCGTGGGTGGGGAAGTCAAGAGCCCGGGTGTTTTGGCGATGACCGGCCCCACAGATGTGCTGCAAGGCGTACTTCTTGCCGGCGGGTTTCTACCAACCGCACGTTCTACTGAGGTGGTGGTCATCCGGCGGCGGCCCGATCATACGCCGATGCTGCGCACCGTGGACGTTCATCAACTGATCGGGCATGTCGACCCCGATGACGATTTCCCGCTGCAAGCGTCGGATGTGGTTTACGTTCCCAAATCTTCCATCGCGGAATTCGACCAATTTATTGACCAGTATATTAACCAGGCGCTGCCGTTCCAAAGAGGATTGAACTATAATTTGGGAAATAATGGCGTTGTTTTTTGAATATTCCCAACCTGCTCGTAGTCTGGGACCAAGAAAAATAAGGAACCGAACATGAGCGCAGATAGCAAGAATCAGACCTAACTTGCCTTATCTCCGTTCATCCGCATTTCCCAATGCTAGCTGCCTTCCCAGTGGTGGGCCGCCCAGCGGCCTTTGATGGCTTGTGGCAGGGGGTTATTCTACCAGTCGGCCACCGCCCTGCGTCGAACCAGCCCGATCCACCGCGCTATGCGCACCGCCAGACGTTTGCGGCGTAACGTGCTGGCCGGGAAGGACTGAACGGGTCCATATGTATGGCGCCAAAATCCCTGGTGCGCGATGTCGGGCGGGAGACCTTTGAGCGCATCCAAAATATAGTTGCGTTGCCAAGGCTTAGCGAAAATCATGGCATGATACATGATGTCTTGTTTTGGGAAGCATCCCATGGCCTCGCGCCCTAGGACGGAAAAGGGCACGCGGCTTGCCATCAACGCCACGTTCAGCAAATCCTGATCCATTCGGACGAATTCAGGTCGGCCTTCATTGGCGAGCATACGCGCCATGTCGATGCTGCTTTCCGTCGCGAACAGCGTGATTAACTCAGCCCAAATATCGCGGAGAGCCAAATTTTCTCGCAAGATGCCGAGAAAACCACCGTTGAAATATCCGCCAAAATCGCGACAGCTATAGCCGGCCCGCGTGGCCAAAGCCCGCCATTCGTTTCGGTAAGCATGATTCGCTGGCATCGCCGTCTCGGCCATGTCTTGCACCACAACCACGCCATGCTTCACCCAGCGCATATAATGCGACCAGGCGCATTCGATCACGATGTCGACGTCAAAATAAAAGATCGCGTCTGCATTCGGGCAATACTGTGTCGCGGCCTGGCGCAGGAAATACGGCTTCATATTGCTCAGATTCCACTCCGAGCCGTCGGGCGCGGGACCGACGGGAACGAACCGCATCGTGACATCGTTTGTAATCTGAGCGAGGGCTGCTTGGCCCTGCAGTGTCATCGCCCAATGCGGTAAGAAACCGCGATAGCCCACCAAAATCTGCCCGCTAAAGCCTTTGCTAATTAAAGAATTGGTTAGTGCCACCACACCGTGAAAGTAACTTCGCTCCGCCAGAACACAAACCACGCTGGAGCCATCGTTGGTCGCACTCATCACATTCTCACTTTTAGAGCGGCGATCCGAAAAGGCAGACAAAAATCAACCGGGTGATACAGAGAAGTGAAATTGAAATCATGCTAGACTCACGACACGGTGTTTCATATTTTAAGACGTCCTGGAGCGAGGGCTTGTCTGACCACTAACATCAATCTTTTGATGATCAAGATCACTCGGATCGAGACCTTCCGTTGAACAAAACGTCGCAAGGCTCATCCGGGCGTCCACGTGTTTTAGTGATCGCTGATCAGTGCAACCCCGAATGGGAGAGTGTCCCTTTGGTCGGTTGGTCACATTTCCATGCACTTCGCGAATTGGCGGACCTCCATCTTGTGACACGAAGCTGGAACCAGCCGGCTTTGGAGCGTGCCGGGCTCGCTCCAAGCATCGATTTCACCGCGTTTGATACGTCCGCTCTGTTTCATCCGATGGAGACTTTGGTGCGCTTGGTCAGTGGCCCGAACAAAGGGTTTGCCATGCTCACGGCCCTGTCACTCCCTTCATACTTATTATTTGAATACCTGCTTTGGCGCCATTTTCGAACAGACCTGAAAGCAGGGCGCTTTGACCTTGTGCATCGTATCACACCACTCAGCCCGGCTGTTCCAAGCTTGCTCGCCGCACGTTGCCAAAGAATCGGCGTGCCTTTTGTGCTCGGGCCGCTCAATGGTGGGCTGCCCTGGCCACCCGGCTTCCCCAATTTGCAGCGACAAGATGGCGAATTGTTGTCACGTTTTCGCAATGCCTATCGTCTTATGCCGGCCTACCGCGCCACCCGCCGCTATGCGGCTGCCATTATGGTGGGTGGGCGCCACGTGCTGAATGATATGCCAGAGAAATGGCATAATAAATGTGTGTACGTGCCTGAAAATGGCATTGACCTGGGACGATTTCCGCGACCCAAAATGCGATCGGCTTCGAAGGTTTTGCGCGTCGCCTATCTCGGTCGTCTTGTACCTGCCAAGGGGGCCGACATGTTGATTGAAGCGGCCGCACCGCTATTGTCTGCAGGGCAAATGACTCTCGATATTATCGGCGACGGGCCAGAGCGCGCGCGGGTTGAGGCGTTGACCAAAAATTGCGGGGTTGGTGACAAAGTTCGTTTCGTGGGTCTGATCCCGCACCCTCGGGTGGCAGCACATTTGTCGCAATATGACCTGCTCGGCTTCCCCAGTGTGCATGAATTTGGCGGCGCGGTGGTGTTGGAGGCGATGGCAATGGGTGTTGTGCCCCTGGTGGTTGACTATGGCGGCCCGTCAGAACTGGTCTCTCCATCAACCGGATTTGCCGTGCCATTGGGCACGCGGACCGAGGTGGTCGCCGGGACGCGTGCGATACTGGAACAAATTGTTGCGGCACCGGAGATGTTGTCGCCCATGTCTGCTCATGCCGCAGACCGCGCACGACGGTTGTTTTCGTGGCCCGCCAAAGCGCGCCAGACACTAGAGGTGTACCGCTGGGCGCTCGGGCAGCTTCCCTCACCGCCTCGTTTCGGTTTGCCGTTCCCCGATGTTGAAGGTGTCGGAACCGCAGCAGAAGTTTTGAAAAACAACCCCCTTTGCGGCCATATTGAAAGCAACGACGCCGTGCTTTGAGAGGGCAGGGTTTTGCCAGTCCGTCTGAATCTCCGCCTGAGTGGCACGTCAATGCGATTCGTGTTGTCTCTGCTCGAACAAGGGATGGGATCTCTTATCACGTTTGGCATCAATATGTGGTTGATCCGCAATGGGGAGGCGAGTTCCTACGGCGTCTACGTGTTTTGGTTTAGCGTCGCTTGGGTGCTTGGGTCATGCCAGGGCACCTTGGTGAGCACGCATTTGTTTAATCTGCCTTCCGAGGGTGACGACTTCGTCACCAGGCGTGATCCGGAGCGGTTGCTGTTTTCAGTGACTTTGATCCTGATTGTCGTGGTCGGCCTGAGTGTGATGGCCGGAAACCTCGTTTTGGGCACAACGGGCTCTAGCCTTGCGGAGCCCGTTGCCTGCGGCTTCATCCCAGCGTTTCTGCTTTATCAATATGCACGCGCATTTGCATTCTCGCGGGGGAAAGTGGCGCTGGCTACGGTTCTGACCGGGTCTGTGCTGCTCATCTGCCTCATTGGTCTTGGGTTGGACCGGTTGGCTGGGCATTTGCCAACTGCGGCGCGTGTGCTGACGATCGTTGGGTCTGCCTACGGAGTGTGCGCAATAGGCATTTTATCGGTGCTGCTCAATGGCATGAAGCCAATGATCCGCCCCTATGAGTTGCGCCCCTATGTTCGTTATCTGAAGGGATCGGGATGGATGATGCTGGGCGCGGCATCGGGCGAGGCGATTGGCCGGCTGTATAGCTTTGCTGTCGTCGGTCAGTTCGGCACCGATGCTTTAGCCAGGTTATCGGCGGTGCAGACCATTATTCGACCGGCTTGGATGTTGTCTGCGGCTTGGATTTCGATTGGCTACCCAACGATTACCACAAAACGTGCGGCCAATGACCGGCGCGGGGTGGTCGTCACAATGGCACAAGGGGCAGCGGCCACGCTTGTCGGAAGCACGATATGGAGCGTTATCGTCATCCTGGCTTGGCCGTTTATTGCGCAGACTCTCTATCTTGGTCGGTATCAAGACGCGGTGGGCATTGCTTATTTATGGGCGGGAAACGTCATGCTGGGCAGTGTGGCGCTGGCGCTGAATATCGGGCTACTGGCGCTTTCGGAATTCCGCCGCCTG
>Ga0116231_10006101_pt1 | contig 23294 bp, 12 predicted proteins | sample S1TSphgellanicum_2_FD_89695 | JGI IMG/M metagenome (GOLD analysis project Ga0116231, IMG submission 89695) | Host-associated microbial communities from peat moss isolated from Minnesota, USA - S1T2_Fd - Sphagnum magellanicum MG | ecosystem: Host-associated > Plants > Peat moss > Unclassified...
ACCAAGAGTTTTTTTTTCCCCCCCAATTTGGGCCCCCCCCCCCTTTGGTCATTCCCTTTGTTTTGCGGTTTTTCCCCCCCCCCCCCCGCCCATTTCCATTCTTACTTTCATGGTGAAGTTGCATACAAGTGCAAAGAAGGTGGTGAATAGCATTAGGATGTGAGTGGGCCCAGCACCAAAAAAAAAGGGTCCAGAACATGATGAGGAAGAATGAAGGTGAGATGAGATTTTTTGGCCTCACTATCACATTATTTGTTGAGAGTTGATGATATCCCACTCCTTTCTTCCTTTGTGTGTGTTGTGTGTTGTACTATTGTCTTACACATTGTGGGAACCACCCACCTCACCCACCAGTGGCTACTTTTTGTTTTCTGGGGGGAGCTAGGTCATAAAGGATCAGCCTGCAAACTCTGTCTATAACACAACTTGCTGGTTGGATTTCTACACTATAGGCCAAATGTAGGGGTGCATTGTATGATTCCTAACCAACTGGAAAGAAAACAAATATGCAAAGGACCCAAAGTGTTTTTTAGTACAAGTGAAAGTTGCATCTGTGGGCAATTGAAGTGAAGTGAAGTGAATCGAATCACAACCCACCCCTCATGATGGGCGAGTTGAGATTCATTCACAGTAAGGAATTTTTTAACCTAGTGGCTTCCATAGTGAAAGCATTGTCTGGGCATAATGATTGATTGGTCCAAGTGGTGGCGTTTTTAAAATGATCTCTCACTTTATACTATCAATTTTTCATGTTTATGGGTGAGGATTGGAGGGGGGGGAAATAATCACCACTTTGTGTTGGATGTGGGAAACACTGGTGCATGCCCCCAATAGGAAGTGTGGGTAGAGATCGTGAGATGCTCTTAGACAAAGTTTATGAGCTTTGTTGGTGACCGGTAACTCACTCACTTGTTGATTCCTGAGTGTTGCATGAATGATTTGTTTATCATCATTAATTTTTCACTTTATGAATTTGTTTGGAAACCAAGGAACTCCAAAATTGCTCATGTCGTGTTGTTGTATTTCCTATTTTTGTGTTGTTGAACGATTTACTAAACAAAATTAATAAGAAATGGTTAAGTTGTTGTTTCTAGGACATAGGCTCCAGGAGAAGACAGTGTTCATGATGCAACAATCAAAGTTCCCATTAGTGGGGTGGAGCTAAATCCAGGTGCACCAACCCCACAGAGCTTGGTCACTCCCGCAACAAAATGGATAGATTTTTGCTGAGGTTCAGATGGGATACTCCATCTGGATTCCAGATACTTATCAACATACTCTTTTATATTTTTCTTCAAACATTTGCAGCCCCTTTTCAATCAGCAAAAGAGTCATCAGACAAGATGACAATCCTGAGCATGATTCAGATGCTCCAACTATACAAACAAAACACGCTATACCCAGTTTGGTGAGCAACTTGAAAGCACTGATTCTCCAAATAGGCTATGTACACTCCACCTTCAAAAGGAGAACTAGAGCCTACAGGTATCCTCCTTTTGGGAGATGTCTGTCAATCCACTTTTGTCAAGTATCATACAAATTGTCAATATTTCCTTCAAATTTGTTGTTGTTGTTGTTGTTTCTTTTTCCTGTTTTGTTTTGTTTTGTCTTTTTTGGTTGTGTTTGAGAATTTTGAGTTTCTAAGGTTTGGGGAATTGGGTTCAGTGGCATTACACACCAAAAGAAGGGAAAGTAAAGCTAAATTAATCATTTGAATGATTCGATCAACTAAATTGTTTGAATACTTGGCTTCAATCAATTCTCTTTGTATGTGCATGTCCCTTGTCTGACCATCTTCTTCATCAATAATTCATGGAAAAAAATTACATCGTCAAAAAGATTGTTAGAATTCATTTTGAGAGTTGCACTATGACCTGAAATACGGGCATGCAGACATTGTCCCAAGGATGGGACATGGAGTTCATTGATCCTTGTCTCCTCAGGTGCACAGAAATGCAGTGAGAAGCATCACCACATTTCAGCCCCATGAACTATGATGAAGAAATTGATCACCTCAATGGAGTTCTTTGCATTTTGAGGTATGTTGTATAATAGCTGTAGAATCTGGGCACGAATTCAAGTCAAGTCCCATGGCAGAGTACATGCACAACATTGGTTTGTGGGGAGTGATGGAGATGCTATGCGCAGGGACAAATTTCAGGTGCCTTGTGCCTTCTCCTCATGCAATTCATGCCTTGGCCCAAATGCTTGCTCTTTTGGAGTCTCTGGGCATTGAAGAAACCTGAACACCAAGAATCAAGGAGTTAAAAAGAGAAGGCTAATTGAACCAGAACTCAATTTGATAGATTTATTGGAAGACTACTCTACTCAGCAGAACTCAAGTTAAAAAAATTAACTTGAGTAAGTTTAAATGTAGGAACTAGGAACTGCTGTTGGGAACTTGGGTGGGTGTCAATTTTTGAATTCAAACTTGCATATATATATATATATATATACACACACACACACACACACACACAAATGCGGGGAAGGTATGGATGAAATTACATGAAAAATGTGAATACATTTGGAATCAAATATAAAAATAGTTTAAATGTCCTTTGTGAAAGCCCGTGTAATAGGTGCAACTCTTTTAAAATCCAATTGGGATGGCTCTAGTTTAAACAAATCAAAATATATCATATCAACATTTCAATTGAAAATTGGATGAAATTGAGCCCAAGGTTGTTAGAACATTCAAGTGCTTGTTTAGATATTGATGTTGCTCAACATCCATGTTGGAATAGGGTCAACCTACGTCAAAGCTTATGTCAAGTTGCTCGAGGCAAGTTTAGGATGATTGATACTCATGTTGTTTGGTCACCTTAAACCTTGTGATGATCGAAATAACGGTTGGTCACCAGAACCTTATAATGATTAAAAAACAGCCCAAATTTGGTCATTGGATCAATTGTGGAAATTGAACCATTGTTGATTGGATGAATGAAAATTTTCGATCAGTTGATTTCAACAATTGAACTTTTTTGATCACTTGATTTCAATGATTGGAATTTTTAATTGCTCAATTTGATGATTGAAAAAATTTCATCACTAAAAAAAATGTTGACATTTGACAATGGGTGAAATTGATGTGTCTGGATGGATGTTGATATGGTGACCGACCCAAAATGGGTCACATCATTTTTGACAATCTCTATTAAGCCAAAATCAATCCAAGATTAGATAGTTAGAACTCCAGCTCAAATCAATTTGGTTTGATTAGAATCCATTCAAAATTAGTTTGGAAATGGAACAAGATCTTATTGAGCTTAACCTAGCTTTAGGAATTGGCATCAACTTAACTTCATTAAAATCCATTTAAATCAAAAATTTGTTTGGGATTGGACATACATCTAGATCATGAACCAACTTGGATGTACATCCAAGATGGATGTGATCAACCTCAATCTAATTGGGATTAATCCAAAAATGGCTTAACATTTAATTCAGATAGATTTGGTTTAAACAAATTGAATAGATCACATCAAAACTTCAATTGAAATTGGACAAAATTAAATTGAATTTAGTCCAATATTAGACCAAAATTAAGTAATAATATAATGTCAATTATATAATTTTTTATAATAAAGTTGTATTTAAAATATTATTATTACCTATTATCTAATTGCACCCACTCCCCTCCCCAAGATGCTGGCTCACATATCCTCATAAGGTTATGGATTTTCTTAATTTGGAAAAAACCAAGTTGGTTTTTACAATTGTGTAAGAAGATAAAAGTTGTTAATTTTTTTAAATGTGAGAATTTCCCAACACTAATATATACTTGATAATGAAATTGGTAGAAAAATAATATGAAATTGATATTGCCTTGGGTCCTTGCTAGGCAAGTATTTGTATGAGAGATTGGATTTGTCTAAAGAAGTGTAAATATGCAAACATGATCCACATATGTCCCCTTTTGTCTTATGTTTATTTAAAAATATTTAGGGAATATTCATGCAATATTTTATATATATATATATATATATATATATATATATATATATATATAATTTGATTATATTATTTTGTTAAAGTTGATATTAAAAATTTCTAAAAAATGTGTCATTTTCAGATATTTTAAAGTCCTTTTTAAAGTCTTTAAGTTACAATGTTTTCCAAATGTTTTTGGACAATTTATATTCTTAGATTCAATTTCAAACTTTTGTAAATGGTTCCATAAGATATTAAAACATTGTTGTATAAACACACAAAACATTTTAAACATTAACTTGATGTATCACTTACAAACATGTAAAATCAACCACCTTAGGTAGGTCATATGAATAGTCAATTGTTTCATAACAAAACCAATATGAATTTACATACTAAGGTTTGGTACCCATCCAACATTGGTAGAAACCATGTTTAAACTATATATCAATGATTAGGAGAAATCAATAACTAACTTGAATAGTTAGTGGCATTTTAGGTAGCTAATGATGTATCTAAACATAATGGATGACAATCATTTTAACTAGTTTAACAATGGTGTCATAACTAAACCCTAAACCCAACCTATACACCCTCCCCTCTCCCCCTCCCACCCCCAAATGACAATTGTTATAAAATATTTTCACATTAGATGTATAAGTAAGTAACTATAACACATACTAGAATCACCTTGTGTTTTATTATCTTGTTTTGTCTTGTTCCTCACCAATTTTTGCCTTGCTTCATTTGGATTTCAAAATTACTAGTGTGATTGTGTCTTTTAATGATGTATTATTTGCAATGAAATATTGCTTAGTAATATAGTTCATTTGATTCATTTATTATCCTTTGTTCGCTAGGGGAACTTCACCTTGTGTCATCAATCACCAATGAAAGCTTTGGAGATTGATGATATGGATTGCCAACTAACCATTCAAGTTGGATAGGAACATCATGAGGTTTAGTGCTTGAGCAAGAATGGTGTGTTGGATTAAATGATTTGGAGCTCCAAAACTTGGAGTGTGGTTGTTGTAATGGTAAAGTACTTTTGAACACTTCTTACAATTGTTATGTTGTATTCTTCATCAAGTTATTTTGGTGTTTTTTCAACAATTCTTATTGGTTGTAAGCTTGGGTTGGAATCGACGGTTAATAATCATGTAGTTGACAAACATGGTGATATTGTCATTTAAAAAATTATGAACATACTTATCCCTTGGAAAATTTGTTGTCTTATAAGTGACCCCAATTGTGAGATTGTTATATTGTCCATAAAAGTATAATGATATTTAACTAAATCTAGTGATTAAAAAAATTGCATGATATTTAAGAATTAGTTTAACACATTAGATAATGACAAAAATAAAGTTAGGTGATAATCTTATATATATAGATTGAACTCTCCTATTGAATGTGTATTTAGTGCAATTGTATTATGCTTTTAGTTTTTGAATACAAAAGTCATTAATCAACATGCATGTCATATCAAAATGACTATTCTAAAGTGATGTAATTCATGTAATACATTATTTTTTATGAATGGAATTTCACAACTACATCAATAAATTGTTGTAAAATGAAAAATAAATGTGAGTTGCCCAATCTAAAAAAATCAATAGAGAAATGACTTTCACCATGTTTAACTCCAACAAATTGATAGGTGTAATCAACTTTAGTGTTTAGGAAGTCAAGCTTTGAATGACTTTTAAGAAGGGGAACTTATAGAATCGTCATTAGGCAAGATATTTTAGTTGTATTAGCTAACAACATTGTAGCTCTAAAATAAATTTGCAAGCTAAAGGAGCTAAAAGAGCTAAAGGAGGCCATGTACTTGTTGAAGAGGTTGAATCAAAAGTTTGATGTTGTCAAGTTGATATCAAAATAGATGAAACACTTGTAATTTTGATAAGGTTATTGAATGATGAGTTCACACCATTCATTCATGGTTGATGTTGAAAATTTAGAAAAATGTTGGAAGGCTTTTCAAAGGTTATACAAGAATCAAAATGATGCAAAATTGTTATACTTAAGGTTTAAACATGTTAATAGGTCACTTGCTTAGGTGACCATTTAGAAAACATTGGGTTGCTTTGTTAATATGATGTGGTAAACTACCATTGGTTACAAAAGGTGATGGATTTTTAATCCCTGATTCTTACAATGGCCAAAAATAATTGTGACAAAGAAAAATGTCAAATTATATTAGTTGAAAGGTTTCGATAATTAGTCTACATGATTATGTCATTTTGGAAATGTTTCAAGTCCTTTAAAAATATGAAAAAAATAGTGAAAACATTATAATCAATGCTTTAGAATTGCTTTTGAGAACTCCTTTCTCATTATATTCATTCCAAATTATTACAAATGATTCCATAGGGCGAGTGCAAACTATAGTGGCTCACTTTTGTGTCATAGTGACAATTTTTGTGATATGAGTGTAAATGGAATGGTGAATTTTTATTTTACATTTTAATAAGGACCTAGTTTGAGATTATTAACTTGAGTATACATATGATGAATACATATTTGTTATGCATAACTTGTAAAATAAAATAATACATGATTTTCTAAAGAACAACATATGGATTGTGCACCTTGCTAACAAGTTTCATATATGGACTTCAAAATGGTATATGGACAATCAAGTTTTAAAGATGTTGTAACATGTCAATTGTAAATTAGTCTTAATGAAATTTTTGTTCTTTTTTATTATTTTTAAAAATGAGTCTTTTCAAAAGTCCATATCACTATGGAAAAATATTCATTTTATGTTGGGTTTATGCACACTTGTATCAAATATTTATCTTTAGAAGGGGATAAATATAAACAAAAAAACATTGCTCAAATGACATTGATGAATTGTTGATGTTTTATTATTTAGTCCCTTTAGGGCTCCAAAAAACTACAAAGGAATATGGACTTGGGTGATGTCTTCATGTGCCACTTGGTGAACCACTATAGTTTGCATTCACCCCATAATATATTAGAAACATTATCATCAAAACATATTTAAAAACCATTAATTCAACGTTTGATCCAAAAACATGCAAAACCAAGCATAATTGGTTACATCCATTTTGGTTCATATTAGTGTGATTGTGCCATGTTAAACAAAAGTTTCACATTACCAAAATGGAAGATATAAACCAAGTTACAAATTTTTGAAGGACATCAAAGACACCAATGTGAATGCATGAATTAGTTGACCAATATTGGTTTCAAAATGTTGTTTTTTATGAGTTGATTAAATGTTGAAAACTAATTGAAGTGTATCAAAATCCATATTTGTGATTGACAAACATGTTGATAATGTAAAAGTAATGTAAATCATCTTCAATGCACTTTTGAAAAGTTGTGAAGACTTCATACAATCAATTATTACACAAAATGTTTTACATTCATTTTACATGTTTGTGTGCAAATTATTCATGGAAGAATCATGGAGGGAGTTTACATACATATATATGAATGAAGATTAGGTTTTTTGCTTTAAGTCTCTGATAACAAAGGGGAAATTTAACTTTAATGCTAAGAGTTCTGTGAAAACACATTATAATGGAATTTTATGGAAGTCATAGTAACAACTATTCTAAATTAATCAAGTCTTGTTGTACACAATTCAAATGCAATTGAAAAATTTGGCAAAAAAAGATGAGAAATTGAAAATTATGTTTCAATCCTCCCAATTTTGAAAAAAAAACACAAAACTAACTTCAATATTCAATCAAAGGTGGACTTTGTAATGTAAGGCACATCTAATTCATTGTCCAAACTATTATGATGATCAACTTTTTGCTTCTAATGAACTTGGAGAACATGCCTATAATTTTTCACCACCACAGATTAAAATATCATAACACTTAAGATGAAAGAATCAAGTAAGAAAAAGTTTTTATTTTATTTTATTTATTTTAAAGATTCAAAATGAAAACCACAAAATCATAAAGTCGATTTTAGATATTTAAATTGATTTTTTCAAGGCCCATATTTTAAAAGATGTTTTTAAAATGTTTAAAGTAGGGTGGTATGAACTTGAAAATGGAAAAAATGTGAACTTACATGATTTATATGTTTTCAGTGAAAAATCATTGGATTTGGACTCTAAAAATGAACTTTAAATTACCAATTTTGGTCCACCCTAATATGCTTTCATCCAACTAAGGATGACATTTAAGCCAATTGACTTATTAGGACATATAAAAAAGGCCTTCAAATTGTGAGATCATCATCCAAAGGTGTGTTAACACTTCATATAATAAATAATGGAAGGGGTTGTGGTTGAATACAAGGCATCACTTTAAGGATATGTAACAACTATGACTAGTTGGAACCCTAGGCATGCAAATTTATCAAACAATAAATAACTAAATGAATTTTGAAAGACCTTGGTGAACATGGTAGAAGAGAGTAGAAGAAGGAAGAAAAAAATGAAATCTCAATTCTTAAGCTATTTGGAGTTTTGACAGTGATGGATGGAACAAACAAAATGAGTTTCTAAAAGCCAAAGGTCACATGAAAGGACTTAGTTGGAACCTACTATATTGGAAAAAAAATGTGTTCATTCTAATGCACCTACACATTTGATAATTGATGATGAAATCAAGTTCAAGAATCCCTAGGAAAATAAAGTAATTAAAATCCTAAAGACATTTATTATGGCCCTTAATATAAAGAACGAGATACTAATTGGTATTTGAATTTTGGAGCATCTAAACATGTCTCTAAAAAACATATAAAGTTTAAACATAACCAAGCTTTTAAAAGTTGATAATGTAATGTGACAATCATTTACAGACATAATCGTGTAAGTCATGGGAAAGGAGAAGTTGCCTTTTCTCACAATGGTGAAAATGAACAATGCCAACAATGTGTTTTACCTCCTTGGTGTACAAAGGGATTTACTTTTTGTTGGAACCATCACAAATGGACTATCATAGATGAAGGTCATGTGATGATCTTTTGACTATTTATGGTTTTGTTACAATCACCAAAAACACCCATAAAAATAAGAAAAAGGGACCTAGAAAATGGACCTTATACAGATTGGATCATGAATCATTGCACCCTTAGTTGAAGCAAATTTGAACAAACTCTTGTGGACATCAAAAAATAGGCCATTTGCATTTGATTTCAAAGCTTGAACACCATCTCAAAGAAAGAATAACACAAAGAATCCCACCCATTTTAGTCACTAATCATGTGTTTAACCATCATATGTTTGGAAAACAAGAATTTAAGTTGGCATCAACACAAAGTGCATCAAGAATAAAAAAGTTGGGGAAATAGTTACCACATACATTATGAGGCGATACACTATATTGTTTGGGAAGGTTGCCATCATATGCTTTAGAATGTGGATCAAGAAGCTTTGTCATTCAATGTATTAACGATTATAGTTTAAAATTGGTCTTATTTTTAAAATTTTAAAGTGAGATTTTTGAAAGGTTTAAAATGTTTAAAAGATTGTTAGAGATGAATATGGATGAAAAGATCAAAATTTTTCATACTAATAAATATGGTGAGTACGGAATACATTTTTGAGGAGTTTAAATTGTTTTGGTGAAAACAAGAAATTTAAAGACAACTAATCACTACCTACACACCCCATCAAATTGACATATCAAAATGGAAACATTAGATAATCCTAGGAGTTAGCAATATGGCTATTGAGAAATATAGTTGTGGAATGAAGTAGTCAACATTGTTTTTATTTGACAAAGTTTGTCAAAACAAACAAAGCAATTATTCATTGGGATGCCTTTAAAGTGTGATCAATGAGAACCTTTAAATGATTTGCTTATGTCATGTCACACAAGGTAAATGAAATTTTTTACAAATAAAGTCAATAGTCACAATGTTTGTGGTTTATACCATCAATTCAAAGGCCCATACGTGCTTTAGCCTAGAGACATGCATAAGATACTAATATTGAAAGATGTGGTGTTTGACAAACATATTATGAGATTGAGCATTTTGTTCATTGAGTCGAAAAATTGCATGAACATCACATTCCACTTACTTTGATTCATTTTCTACATAGATCCATGGCCTTTTCTCTTTAGAAAGGTTCATCATTCTGAAAGACCAAAGTTCACAAATGGAATTTTCTTTGAAGGCAACTAAACTGATGCATGATTACATCAAAATTTTCTAAAAAATTGTGCATCAAGTTAAGCCTTCAAACTCCTTGGCGTGGTTGATGTTGTGAATGTCTATGATTTCTTCTTGGTGACATATTTGTTCTTTGAATGTTAACTATAGTTTGTAAGTTGGAGCTACCTATTGAGACACTCAAATTGAGAACATTCAAAATTGATCTTGCAATGGATAAATAGTTCAACATTCAAGATATTTCCTGGATTGTGAAAAGAGAACCATGATTCCAATACCATGTTGGAAGACTTTGTTATTGGCAAACGCCTCAACTTAAACATGAATTTATAATAGAATAGGAATCCTCTTTAAATACAAGATGTGATTACTAGAAGTAGCTAACCTAAAAATTTAATGACCTTCTAGAAGGCACATTGAAACCTAATGGATGAGAGCCACTTTATTTGGATGGAAACTGACATCATAACTAAAAATAATTGGATGCATGGGGGGCGTCAATTTAGAGGGAGGGATGAATTTTCCAACAAAATTGAGGTGTGCCAAGTTTTATCCATAGCCTTGGAGATAATTTGACCACCTTCAATTTTTGCTTCACATAATCAATAGATTGCCCTATTCATGATTTGTTGGAAACAAATCTAGTGGGATCTAGAAAAAAACCTTCTTTAGCATGCACCCCTTGTAAGTCCCTTTGGCAAGAGAAACGTAGTTTTGTGTGTTTTGCATGTGCTAGTTACCGATGTACATTTGGGACCTCCTGGTAACCTTCGTAGCTTGACTAGAATGAGCTGAGCTGCCTCGGCATTGCTTATCAATGGAAAACTCCAATCTTGAGAGTCAATTGTGTCCAAGTTCTTCACTCCAGTGGCTTCTGTAAAGGGGTGCATGATGGTACACAATTCTCAATATGAAGCTGTACATAACGAAGTTTTTTGGATTGATTGTTTAGACTTCACAATTAGCTGAAGATAATCTTCAATGGACCGCAATGTATCAGGGTGCTTCAGTTGAGTATATATATTTTTGGCGGTGTGGGTTGCAGTGTTGGAGGTTAGCTACATTGACTCTTAATGCATAGATCTTCACCAGCTTCTCCTTTTGAGCTATATATGTACTGAGCTTTAGGCACTGGGGAAAAGACCATGCCCATGGACATACATACTTGAAAGCCCAAGAGACAATGGAGAAAGTTCAATTTCATGATCAAAATATACATTACTCATTTGAAAGTAAACTGTTTGTTATGCACATGAATCAATCAGGATGTGTCTTTTTTCAGTAGTAGCAAGTTTCCTCCATTTTTGTAAACTGTGCAAGAAGAGAAGCACAGGAATGATAGACCTATTGTATCTGGTAATTGTGGCAGATCAGGACGTTGTAGAAGAATCTCTAAATTTTCTTTGTTGAGATAGAATCTCTATGGTTAGAACTCTTGCAACCCATTCCTCTAAATGAAGTCTTGGAGACATATATATGAAATATGAAAGCAAAACAACTGGTTAACATGGCCCAGGTTTGTAAGCCAGGGCTTGAAGGCTATAAAACTGGTAGACTACTTCCTGCACATGTCAATAGTTTTGCTGATGTTTATCATGATCTCATTTTGAATCGGCTTTTTCACCATCTCTCCAAATGGGGACTTCTGAGTAATTTTTGCACCCTTATGATGCATGATGTTCACAGAAGAGCTTTCAAGTACATATGTTTTTCAGTCAAACCACTAGATCTTTGAACACGGTGTCCATAGTTGAGATGGACACCAATTGCTTCTTGCCAAATCCAGGAAGGACTAAACTTCACCTGACTTAAAGCTCTACTGTGGTTGTTCGGGTTCACTCCATGTGTTTTTATAGCATTGCATGTTAACACTGTCTAAAGCTTCATCATGTACGATATGAAACTACAGAAGCTCACTGATGCCAGCAGCTCCAGGAATGCTAGGGTATAAAGGGTTTAGGGTTTAGGGTTTAGGTTGACATCCTTAGTTGATTGGGTGGCAGGTACGTTGATGTTCACCTGATGCAGGTTGTTATGTCAGTTGCCCATGGGGTTGCCCCTTGTTGATCCAGTCTCATGAGCTGTGTGTGAGACACTGATATTGTAAATCGATCTACCACCTTGACACTGTGTCTCAAGTGCTCAGACCCTCACATTGAATTTTGTGGGTGCCCAAAAAAATTGACTCTTAACTATTGCACAAGCTGAAGATAGCGCCATCCATCCCTTATTTTGCAATGGGTGTTAAACCCCAATATCTTTTAACTGAATTGCATGCAATCGCAATTGGAAATTTTTTGTTTCTTGATGAAACTCAGATTCAGAGCTTGAGATGCTGTAGCTGAAATTGAGAGAGATACAAGTGATGATGATTTGGAAGTTCATGAGGAAATTTACACTCTTGCACAGAGCAGAAAGGGATTCATCACAGTATGGAAATCTTTGTGGGTTTGGTCATTCCATAACATATATGGTCTCAGGTGGAGCAGATAGATGATTTAGAAAAAAAACATTTCATGTTCAACATGTGACACATTTTGGTCACTATGTATTACAAGTGTATGAGCATCACCAGAAGATTATTTCATATATTGTGGTCAAGAAAATAACATAAACTGCCACCCCAGGTCCCAGATCTTATTTAATGTATGAGCATATATAATAAAACTCATTTTCTGTTTTGAATGTGATGCATCCATTTTTGTTTGAATGTGAACCCAACTCAAATGTATTTTTGCCATGGTATGGTGCCAAATTGTTGGATGGTACAAAGATATGATTTATATTGTGTGGTGTTATACCTCATAATCGTGTTGTCATGACTCCTTTTCAATTCTAAACCAAGTTTTACTCACTTCACATATTAGCCATTTTTGCAAGCTTGCATCATTTGAAAACATACTGCAAGACATCACACACAATGTGGGGCAACCCATTGGCTACAACAATGCCAATGGAGTCTCAATCTTGTGCTTTGGGCAAGGTTGTCATGAGATTGTTGTTTGCATTCAAAATGTCTTGGTTGTTTACACCCATTTTACCATTGAAAATTTTAAATCGAATTAAATATATTTATGTTTGCCAAACTCATTCTCAATTTTCACAATACCAAGTGTCCATCAAATATGTTTTAAATTATGTATAATACATGTAATTGTTTTTGCTATATGCTTTCAATAGCTTTGGCTTTAGAATCCATATGGAAACTATCCTTGAGCAAATATATGGGCACACCTTGACTTTGGATTTGGATAAGGGGAGTGATAATTGATCCCCACCCCCCCCTCCCCCTTTAATGTTGTTTGGAGAGTGTTAGTGCACAAATGAGTGGTGTTATGAACACTACTTGTAAGTAATTAACATGTTGTAGCGAGACTTGAAAGATCTAAAGACTTTTCACATGAACTATTTTAAAGAAGGACAAATGGGATCCCTTATGGCAATCGGTAGCCAATTGGGAATATTTTATGGTGGGTTTTGTCATAAGGGGATATTGTGGTATATATATATATTTTCCTCCCAAATCCCAAGTACATTTGCTAAAATTTTGTACCTTTTCATACATAAATTAAATCTGAGACTTTTTAAAATGTAAACAAATTACCTCAAATATGATTTATACGTGCTAGAATCACAATGATAACTTTGGGTGTACACAATCACTATTATTAATGGGTGAACATGAAGGAAATTTACAATTTTTGTATTGACAACCCAATATTTGTGTAAATGTTAATTTGATGCCATTAAGGCATTTGAGTAAATGTGTCAACCAATCTTGAAGAATTCATTTCCATATTTTTTCCAAAAGTGTGCAAAAACATGTAAGATGAAATTAATTCATTACGAAGTAAAAATAATAATTTACTTAAACATAAATATGGTGCTCAAAATTCATTATGAAATTATAAATAGAATATTTTTAATCTACTTTTAATTTTAATGAAATATTATCTCAATATTCTATTATTTCATAATATAGCAAAAAAAAAACCCTTTTATTTCACATGTACCAAGTGTAAACTCAGGCTGAGATAAGCCAAACTCCAAGTCCTTGTTTCCCTAAAATTGGATTCAGACCTAACACTATGTGTAGGGTAATGCTCAAGGCTACAGGCATTATCAGATTAAGGGCTGACGACATGAGGTGGCCGAGGGCATTACAGGTGTAAAAATTGACTAATTTAATTTAATTTTTTTCCTGTGATACCCGCTGAATTTATCAAATCACCAGATTTTAATGATGAGTTCCGGCAGGTAGCCAAGAGTATAGAAGAATTTCTGTTTATTTTTGCTATTTTTACCTAATTTATAGCCAAATTTGGCTAAATGTTTTTTCTAGATGATTGTCACTTTGGCTACATCACAAAATCCTTAAAAAAGTTCCAGATGCCCTTTGGTTTCACCATTGGGCAAAATGACTAAATATGCAAACCTCTAGAGCAATACACATTTCATCCTCCAAAGCCACCATCAATATGAATTTATGGGCTTTGAATTTGGTGGGTGGGAGAAAAAGCCTTGGTGGCCTTGTAGCAATTGAGTGACTTACTTTGTAACATTCCAATTAGTGAATTCATATAACATGTTATCACATGGAATAGAAACGACTTTTGATTGAAAGGCAAAACTTCACAACTCAATGACCTCTTCATCTATGTGAACTTGAAACACATAAAATTGCATGGAATGTGTTGGAAGCTTATTTCTTGAAGACCTTGAATTGGGTTTTTGAGTTATATAACCAATCTTTTTGTGATTTGTTTCAATTCCAATTCAAATTATTTGTTGGATGAATGTACCATGCTGTTTTGGTTTCAAGTTAAGAAGACTTGATTTCACGTAATTTTTCGTTTTTTTTTGGCTTAAAAAAACTTGGATACACCAATTTAGTGAGGAAGGTTTCATCCCTTCCCATTTGCAATCTCCATAGTTGATGTGTTTCAAGTTGCATTATGCTATGTGTGTGAAAAAACTTTGGCATTGTGGACAATTGGCTCCCCTTGTTTGGATTGGAAATGGATGAATAAATTGCACATTTAACATTGGCTAGGCGAATGATTTGATAAGGTGAACAAGTAGTTCAAGTATTGAACCACCCACCCTAATATAGTTCATGGTTTGGATGGATTGGGATACATGTATAGGATGGGAATGGCATGTAGGCCATACATAGTATGGAAAACAAAAAGGAAGGATTTGTAAGTTTAAAAGGATTTTGATTTTTCAGCTTGTTCACTTAACACTATCATGTTTGTTGAACACCACAATGCGACTTTTAAATTATTTAAAAAAAATTTGTGCGTTTAGGCCTCCTACAAAAGCATATTCATAACCCTAAAATATTTTGAGTTAGACTTCATCACTATGTTGTTAATGCAACTCAACAGTAGAGTTACCCAACAATGCAAAAGCCTTGTGGTTTCCTGGGAGATCCCCCTCGGACCTATACTAGACAATCTTATTGGATGAACTGCAATTAATTGAGTTACCAAGGTTCTTCCTTGGTAACCTATTTTGTAAACCCTCTTACTTCCACCTCCCACCACTTGGGGAAATTGCTTATGTAATGGGTAAGTACAATAGGTAAATAAGTAGGTAATGTAAAAGGTTATGGGCAAAGCACTTGACGGTTATTAAGTAGGTGGATATCCGTCTTAGGTGGGTATCACAAAGATGGTTGGGTACCCCAGCTGGGTCTTAGGCTAGTTTTAAAAAGTTGAGAACAAACAAGTATCACATTAGACGATATACTTGATTCAATAATCAGCTTGTCAAATACATAGGGTATCCGGGGTCTTGTTTCTTCATACATGAGCAAGGTATTAGATGTTTAGTTGGGTCCAATTTTCATTGCTAGGGTCTTGGGGTAAGTAGGGTAGGTTAAAAGGGTAAAGTTAGGAATTTCACACAAGGATTGAACCCAAGAACTTTCAAATATTGGAAGGTGTCTACCATTGGATCACATGCTCATATGTGGAAATGCTTGTCTTAATTTTTTTAATGTAAAATTTACACATGCCAAGACTCTTATTCTAATAGGTGGAAACTTGAAACTAAAAAGTTATGAAATGTTTCCCCACACAGAGATACATGGTGTAGTGGTTAAGTCATTGCGACACAATTAAGTGATTTTGGGTTCAAACTAGTGTTGGGTGAGTATCACCTTGAGGGGTTAGTTTTTAAGCCGAATTTAACATTGAAAATAAAAGGTTCTCACCTTAAATCTTAATCACTTCCTTGAAATCCGACATGTCATCATATGAGCTTCAACTTGATACCTGAGGAGTTTATGAAAAGAACCCTCCAGGTCTGGTTCTTAAGTTAGTAGAGGCTATATAAAAAACCTAGTAACTTGAGTTCAAATTTTATAACTAAATAGGTGTTTAGTTATAAAATTTGAACTTAAAGATCATTTTGGTTTCAAGGAATTTTTTTCCATTATTCAATTACTTCTCATGTGGAAAAACTTTGTTTAAAATATCCACATGCTAATGATTTGAACTTTAAAACAATTGGCCTAAATGAACTTAATTTTTAAAAAAATCACCATTATCATTGCACATGAAAAGTTATGGTTTTATGGTTAAAACATTAGTCTCCCTCTAGGGAGTCAAATTGGGTTTTCTTGAAGACTAATGATTCTCGTTTGAGGGAAAACTTTTAAAAAAAAAAAAAAGTTAAAAAACCAGACCATTTCTTTAGAAATCTGGTAAGAACTAGAATCAAAGATTTTTTTGAAAAAAAGAAAAGAAATGCCCAACATTGGTTTAAATCCAATGTGGGGAGCCTATCTGTACCTAAATTCCCAATTTTTTGGTTAAAATAGAAAGATGAAATTTGCGGCACAAAAGAATCACTGATTCTGGATGATCATTAGGGTAAATGACCGACCATTGGATGACAGTAGTAGTGCATGAAAGGTTTGGATTAAGGAGATGAGTGCAACAACAACACTAGGGGAGAACAGCCCATGAGCAATCATCTAAGTGTTCAGGGCGGGCCAGATCCAAGGGGGAGGGCTCTGTTGTTTCTGGTGTTTAAAAAAAACTTGAACCCTTCCTATTGGCACATTAGGCACACTAAAAATCATTAAAAATGAAGTAGAATTGAGAAAGTTACGGCCCCCCAAAATAGAGGGGGTCAAGAACTCAAAAAAACAAACCACCAAACACTGCAAAGCCTAAATCTGATCACCCGAAAAATTCCTTGTATGTTACTATGTTGTTATTAGAGTTTTGAGATGATTTGTACAACTGAAGGTGGTGCTCCTATAGCACTTTAAATCATTTAAAATGAACAAGAAATGAGAAAGTTAGAAGCTTTGAAAGTAGGAGGGGTCCAAAAACAAAAAAAGAAAAAAGAAAAAACATGCATTTTGTGAGTTAGAAAGCTTATTTTTCTTCTCACTATTTTTTAATTATTCCTTTTCATTTGCACTTCAAAAATGATTTCTAGAGCTTGAGGCAATGCTCCCATAACATTTTAAATCGCTCAAAATGAAGCACAGATGATGAAGATCTAAAGAACTCATCAGTGATAGGGTAATGATCAGTGATGAACAGATCTACCCTAGTACAGAATGCATGAATACTTACTCACTCCATTGGCAGGCAGACTGCCACACTTCAGTCTTCTTCTTCTTCTCAGTGAGAAGTTCCAATTGAGTTAGGAAATGGAACAACAACAAAAAGAAGTGGACCCATGAACAATAAAAAGAAAACACACACACACACACACACACTTGACTTACTTACTGACAAGGTTGGGTGCTCTCAAGTTGATCTCATGTTGAATCATCTTTTGATGAGATCAGTTTGCAGCAGCAGCAGCAGAATTGTGGGTGGGTACTATGACAAGAGTAATAATTATTGGGGCGGGGAGGGGGAGGAGAAAGAGAGTGCTGCATGTGCAGAGTACCTAGTAGTAGTAGTAGTGATGGGAGAATGAAATCATCAGAGGGTGGGAGGAGCTGCTGCTGTTGTTGCAGGGCAATTGATAAACAAAAAAAACCTCCTTTCTTGACAGACACATTTTGGCAGGAAAGAAAGTAGCCAAGTGTTTTAATGAATGCTCCATTAAACTAGCAAACCCATAGTGTTGCAACCCATAATGCAATGCAATGCAAAGGAGGACTTGATGAATCAATCATTCTCATTTGTAGGGTAAGTGGTGATCATCCATAGAAAGATGTAGAAAAAGTGGTGATCATCCATAGAAAGATGTAGAAAAAGTGGTGTTCATCCATAGAAAGATGTAGAAAAAGTGGTGATCATCCATCCATAGGAAGAATTTACCAAATCTGACTCTAAAACCATATCTGAAATACAACACTTTAATCATCCCTCTATTTAGATCTATGGTTACACTCAAAACCAAATATAGAAATCTAGTGATTTTTTACTCAATTTTCCCCCCTCACTTGTGGCCATTGCAAACCTCCAAATCCATTTCATTTTTTAATTTCACACACACACATACACACAAACCCATGAAAATTTGAAGAAGGTTGTCCATAAATTATATCAATTGCACACTTGATAATGGGAATTTCCATTTTTCAACCAAATTAATTACTTGACAATTTTTTTTTTTCCTCACCTCAACTATTCCTAAAAGCTTTGATGGTGCGGTCAATAATAGTAATTAAATGTCAAACAAGTTTTCTAAAACTATCAGCATTGCCAGTGGCTAATTTGATTTTGAGAAAAATCAATCATATTTCTTGTAAAATAATTTAAATTATTGCCAGAATGGTAAAGATTATTTCAAGGTTGTATTGCATCCAAAGGCTTTTTTTTAATTTCTAATTTAATTTTTTTATTATTTTAGAGTGCTACCAATGGAGAATAACTAAAATAGTATATTAAAATAACTGCACAACACTAGCTAGCTAGCTAGCAGCCCTTTCTAGTGAGGGTCTCTCTTCTACTAGTAGTGTTGTGCAGTTATTGGAATTTATAGAGAACCGCCGGTTCTGTTTTTAATTGACTTGGGAATTAGAGAACCTTCGGTTCCCAGTTTTTTGGGAATTTTTAAAAAAATGAAAGAACTGGTGATTATTTTATGATTGGTTATTTATTTATTTATTTATTTATTGATCTATTTATTTTCAAAATTTTGAGAACGAGATGACTACCGATTATACTGAATATTGGGTGCTCGATTTCTTGAGAACCGGGATTACGGACCTTAAAGAATCGCCCCCAATAACTAACCTAGTTGCTCGGCTCTTGTTCCTGTTTTGTAATGACCGTCCAACACGGGAGTGTACGATCGAGAGATCGATCATCGTGCGTGCATTCTTACGTTGCACACGATAATAATCATAGCCGCACACTTTCTTGCTCGAGACAAGGGATTTTGTTGGGTCTTTCTTCCTCGGATGCTGTGAGGAGACTGGAGACGCGGTGTGCGCATCAACTTGGGGCACAATTTCCTACTTGGTGCCAAACTAACTACTTCTGATGATGACGATGATGACCCAAAAACCTTTTTAAAAAATTTAAAAAAAAGTTGTCATCAACCATGTGCTCATGACGTTCTTCCCCCCCTCGTAAGATTCGAGATAGCCCCTTCTTTCCGTCCGTCTGTCCATCCATTGTACCTTGGTAGCTTTGATACTAATTATATTATTATTTTAAAAATATTGGAATTTTCAGCCCCCAAAAAAAAACATTCGAAGAGCAAAATTTTGTGCAGGAAAATACAGAATAATATTTTACATTTTCTGCAATATTCTATTTTCAACATGCAATCTTCAAACTAAAGTAATTACTTGAGCACTAAAATGTTGAACTTGCCATTTCACTATGGTATTGGTTAAGGGTGTTGAGAAAAATAAAATAAAATAAAAATAAAAATAAAAATAATTAATATTTTTGGGTGATGAAAGGATGTTGGGAAGATGTTATTGGTTAAGGGTGTTGAGAAAATAATAATAATAATATTTTTTTAAATTTTTTTTGGTGTGATGAAAGGATGTTGAGAAGATGCTAAAGGGACAACAAGGATGGTGGATAACATTGGCACAACTATTACCTGATAGTAATTATCGTCACAAAATTATTTTTAAAACAAAAAAAGAAAACTTTAACATTCTTACAATGTTTGAAGATTACCTTCATTAGTTTGTGATAGTTTCTAGGGATTTGTTTTAGAAGGTGGGGTATAGGTGAAAAATATTCATATTAATTTAAAAGGAGATTTGGAGATTATTTTAAAATGTAAGTTGGTACGTTGAATTTGAAGGTAAAGGTGAGAAAATCTAAAATGAGATGAGAAAATCTTCGAAAAGATGAGGAAGATCCATATGTGCTAGTGAATCCCTTGGGGTTGGGCCCACTTTTGTTAATGTTTGTTGGAGAGGAGCTTGGAGGAGATTTCTTTGCAACGGGCTGGGTTTTGAAAGAAGTTTGACAAGATTTGGAGATCGAGATGTACTTTAAAAGTGTGTGTAAATACAAGAAATATATGTTCCAAGGAAGGTGTCTATTTGTGTTTTTTTTTTTTTCTTTTGATATAGATGATTGTTATGCTTTGGAATTTTATTTCACATTTGAGTTGTATCATATTGTAGGTATTTATTCTTTTCTTTTTTAACAAATGGTCACTAAATGATAGTTGTAATAACTGAATGCAGTTGCAACAAAGGAGAGTAACAACAATGATGGACAAAAGTTCATGACAAACAAAGTAGTTTGCACCTTTTAGTACACCTTGCAATAGAGTTCAAAAGATGGGTAGGATAATAACTATCTTTTTGCCACATCAATTGTTTTATTAAACATTTTTTTTAAAAGGGTTTTACTTTATGTTTTTGAAGGGTAGTTATGCTAATGGTAGGCATATTCCAATACATTTATTTTCTTGTATTTTATATGTTTTTATACTTGACAATCTTCACATAATGTGTATTTAGGGTTGTTGGGACTATAACCTTTATAACAACAATAGATGACATGGGGCAATGATTGGGGAATGCTTAAGGTTAGGTAGTGTTGGGAAAAAATGGTGTACATTAAAAAAAAAATTAATTGACAAGGGGATGATAGAGATGTCAAACAACATTGAGGAAATGATATAAGACTTTAAGTAGTGTTGAGGAGATGCCATGGGGTGCTTGACAATGTTGAAAAAATGTTAGGGGACATTAAAAAAATCTTTCTAGTGCTAAGGTGGACATCAAGGAACAACAACAGTGCTAGATAAACATTAGAAGGACATTAGGCAACATAAAAAAATTAAAGACACTGTGAAAACATTAAAGGATGACAAGGGTGTTCGAAAAATGTCAAGGATAATAGGAAGATGCTAAACAATGTCACAAAAATGACAAGGGACATTGAAAAGCACAAAAAAACATTGAGCAACATTGAAAAGACATTGGGGGGATGTGTGAAAAGGTAAGTCTAAACCAAATAGGTAAACTTTGATTAAATATTTTTGAAAATTTACTTTTATGGACACCAAGAAGGTTGCTAGGGACATCCCAAGGCATCCCTAGCTTAAAGATGTCCTTCCTAGCAACTTTGTTTTGTACACATGCCCATGATTGTACTCGAATGATTAATTTTGTGGAAAGGAGTGGATTTAACCTTTAAAAACATAGCATGACAAACATCTTATTTCAAAGCACTATGCTAAAATTGACATTCCATATCAATTTGTCCTTATTGATTATACTAGTTGCTTATGCCATTTGTAGTTGATTCAAACTAGTTATGAAATGACATTTTTGGTGTATTAAAGTTTCAAACAACTAGATGACAACTAAACTTGTAATATAAATTCAAAAAACCTTCAGTTTGTTTATATTATAAAAATAATAGTTCATTTATTGAATCATAATTCTTTTTCATGACAAGATGACAAGGTTCGCACAAATCCATGGGTGAAATCATGGTCAAAGGAACGAGGGGTGCCAAGGTAAAAGTCTTTTTCTAACGATTGCACTTGACATGTGTCATTTTTGTGTTGGTTTATAAGTTAAAATTTTGTATTTCACATACCACATTTAATACCACATTTTAAATATAAATAAATTGGTTTTATATCATGTATATTATGCATTCATGCCTTCTATCATATAAATATGAACAACTTTTTGTTAAAGCCACATTTTGAAAATCCATAATTTCCAAGATGAAAAACATTTTTGAGCCAAATGTGTTTAAGTGGGTTATGAAAAAAAAATTCATTAGTTCAAGTCCTTTTGCCCTTCTAATCATCAATGTTAAAATTCTCTCTAATTTTCAAAAGGAATGGTGCACATTTGGTAAAAAAAAATAAAGACATTTGAAAAAAACAAGGATTGTCCACTTTTGAAGTTTGAGTGTTTTGAACATGTAAAACAAATTTTGATTTTTTGTCAAGTTTTGAACATGTAAACTTTGCAATTTAATGGAAAATATTCCAAAATATATATAAAAATTCAAACTATTATGCTTCCTTTGTGATTTTTTAAACATACAAAAATGTAATTTTAAGTAGTGTTCACTCACTTGGGTGGTTCCTTTGATTGTGATTTTACCCCCATGTCAATTTTAATTATGCACATGAAAATCATAAATTTTCTATTTTACTTTTGCAATTTTAAGTTGAAAATATATCATGTGCAACATATTTCATGCTTGGGGCCCAAGGGAAGTATAAGTGAGTATAAATATAGGGGTCACATATATTAGTTATTAAGTGAAAATTATAATTTAATTTATATTTATTTTGAAAACTAATACATATTTAATATAAGATATGTATTAGTCTTGACATTTCAAATATATAACACATGTGTTAAAATTTTAAATATTAATTATTTGTAAGTTCAAATTAGTAAGTTAGTAAATGAACTAGTATTAGTAAATGGGCTAGTAATCTTGAACATGAAGGAATGCAAAATGAAGGATCCTTTCATGCACCACTAGTGGGTGCTCGTGACCTTCGGCCATTGTGAAGTCCCCCGGTTTCTTTAAACTTGGTTCGCGTTTTAGGTTTTTTTAAAAAACTTTTAACTTTTTTTAAAAAAAATTTTATGTGTTTTTTATTTTTATTATTATTTTGTGATCATCCAGTCGGACAGACATTTCATCCATCCCCTTAATTGGGACGGATAGTAGCTAAAAGAAAAAAAGCTTCCCCAAAATTCGTCCCGTCATCAAGCCGGACGGACATTTCATCCATCCCCTTAATTGGGACGGACAATAGCTAAAAGAAAAAAAAGGTAGTCTTGGTCAATACAAAAAAAAAAAAAA
>Ga0116231_10006102_pt1 | contig 23292 bp, 40 predicted proteins | sample S1TSphgellanicum_2_FD_89695 | JGI IMG/M metagenome (GOLD analysis project Ga0116231, IMG submission 89695) | Host-associated microbial communities from peat moss isolated from Minnesota, USA - S1T2_Fd - Sphagnum magellanicum MG | ecosystem: Host-associated > Plants > Peat moss > Unclassified...
CTTCTCTTGTTTATTAAAAGTAGGGATATTTGGATGGTTGCATTTCACGACTTTTCCTCCTGGACTCCCCCTATTTTTGGGGTTAAATGCTCTGTATACTTCTTATGCCAGAAGCTGGAAGTGCTTTTATATTGCTCGACCAGGTTTTGCAGGTATTCTGCATCACATATCCGTATATATTCAGCCGCGTCCATCAGCTCTTTCTGAAACGTCGACAGCTTCGACATATCATCAGATTGTGTCGATTTTTCCTTAGAAAGTATAGGTATTTGTTTAAACCATTCATCCCCCTGCCTCCGTTGTTGGTTGTCTTCTTGCTTCTGCTTCGGTCTTTAAATCAACCCAAAAGCGTAAATGAGCAAAATGATAGCGAATATTAGGTTCAAGCCAATCTATGACTTCCTGGGGCGTGTTGGCAATAAATAGGTCATTAAACCAAGGTATTTGCTTTACTATTTCTTGTCGTGTTAAGTCACTCATCATTCACCATCTTCAAGTGCCAAGTCGGCGACTAGCTGTTTCGTGCGTTGGTCATGCAATGCAACAAGCAGTCCTATCATTTCACCGCAAGACAAATTAAAAGCTAAACTCATAGTTTCTAGGCGCCTTTTAACAGCTTCAGGAACTTGCGTATGTAGCTCCACGTAATTCTTTTTAGGTCTCCCTCTGTTTCCCATTCCTCAATCCTCAAGTGCTATCATTGTGGGTCATTCTTCTTTAGCCATTTCCATGTTCTGCTTGTAATAATGCTATGAACAGTCATATGACTTACGTTGTGTTTTCTAGCTAATGAACTCTTGCTTGTACCTTTTGCAAATTGTCTTCTAATATCCTGTACTTGATATGGTTGCAACTTCGATAATCCATGTTCTTCCCCTTTAGCCCATTTGCCGCGCTTCCTAGAATCTCTATCGTAGGCATTTGTTGCAGGATTGCCAGCATATAAGTGAGTGATTTCATAGCAAGCCCGGACATCACAGTGATGGCAGATATGCACACCTTTTGGAATTGGTCCGTGATGTTTTTCATACTCCATTCTGTGGACATAGCCACAATAAAACTTTCCATCGATACGATAGCCTTTTCTTCCATAACCTAGTCGGTCTTTGTGCTGTTGCCATATTCTGCATTTCTTCATCCGATAATATTACCATGTTTCACGACCTGCTAGTATTATAGATTATGTTTCATTTTCCCGTAAACTCACTATTTGGTACTCCAGCAAATTGGAGATTGTATTCTTCCCAGCGCTGAACACATACCGGATGATTTCGCCAACATGTTGCTGTTGGTTTGCATGATTCGTAGCCGCCGTCATGGTGGTCAAAGAAACAGTTAGAACAAAATCTAACAGTGCCGTCTAAACATTCTATGCATTGGTGGCAGTTATATAGTTCGGCATAATAATCATCCTTCGGCTTGTAGTTTTCACAAGGCTGACATTCGTTCATCATTCCTCCTAATTGGTCTTCTTCACTCTTTTATACTTGTCCCATCTTTTCGGTTGACGCTCCCAGATAGGAGGTCCAAGCTGTTTTATAGTCTTTTTGCCAACAAGGTCATAATAAGTTTGCATCCATGATGATTCTGTCGGGTGAACGCCACACCGTCGTATTTCTTTGGCAATTGCTGTTCTGAGAATGTCTAATTTATCTAGATAATCCATAATTCCTCCTAATCAGTCGATAACGGTTGTGTTTCATTCTCATCAATACGTTCCCATTGCCAAGACCAGTATTCATCAGCTAATTGCATCGCTGTTTCTTTAGCTTCTTTATCAATAGTTTCTTCCGTTGCATTGTCTTCAAATTCAAGAATTTCTTCCAAGTCGTTTTCGTCCGTTGCTCCAGCAAATTCTGCATATACACTAACTTTTACTTTGATTGTCATTCATCACCCTCCCCCAATCCTAATTTGCGTCGTAGCTCATCTATCCCTTGGTCGTGTATGTAAGAAAATTCTTTTGGATAGTTCTGATATTTCACTTCTTCGATTACTAACTCGTCTATTCCATTCAGTCTTATTCTATGTATAGGTAAATCAGGATGAGCCATGAAGACGCAACTACTTTCAGTGCATGCGAATGTTGCTTTTCTAAAATCGATGTCCATCATTCCTCCTAATCAGTCGATAACGGTTGTGTTTCATTTGGGCTGAAAACCAAACAACAGCGGGTTTTCTTCGCTTTTGAAATTGAATCTTTGGTTCCTTTGCTGCCGCCGTCCCAAAAAGCTATTACTCCGTCAGATTTCTCTATTAATACTGAATTACGAATAGGGCCAGCTGCTTTGCCATGCATTGCCCAATCAGCGTAATAAACTTCTGTCCTCATGCCACACTTCTTTGCCTCACAGATAGCCGTTTCATCAACTCCTTTTGCGCCACCAGAAATAATAATCACGTCTTTGTTTAACGACTGAATAACTTTGCGAACAAAATCCAAAGGTTCAAAGTTACGACTACCAACAATAGCCAATTTAATTGGACTATCGTCTCTTTTGTTATAGAGAACTCTTTCTACAAACTGTGCTATTTCAATTAATGCTTGCGTTGTCATTGTTCTGATAACGGTTGTTATGTATTGTTATTTTCCTATTCGCGGGTATGCGGTCCATTCTTCGCAGTTGATTTTATCGGTGTGGTATTTAAACATCGTAAATTCATCGCCCGATCACTATCCTAATCAGTCGATAACGATTGTGTTTCGTTCTCTTTATCTATTGCATCTGCGATGTCTTTAAAAATCCATCTAATATCTGGCGAAAGAATAGATTTGTAGATTGCTATGCATCTCTCTTCGTCAGACTTGCCACAGCTTTCGGCATAACCATCTAGAATGGCGAATTTTAAAGTAGATACGGCATCAGCAAATTTTGTTAAGCTCATCATTCCTCCCCCAATCCTAATTTGCGTCGTAGCTCTTGTATCTTTCTTTTCTTATTGTGAAATTCATCAAATATTGCGTCAGATTGGTAGAGCTCATCCAACTCCCGCCACAGCGATTCGCGTTCATATTGAATTGCGTTGCTTTTAAAATCCAGTTGTTTTATTTCATCGAACAGTTTGTATCTTTCTTCCACTTCCTGCGTTAAGGATTTGAAAGCTTTTCTAGCTTTAGTTGCTAATTCTTCGGCATGATGGGCGGCGGCTATACTTTTGCCATTGCTTGCATAAATAGTTCTATATGATTGTTTGCACAATTCCTCAGCCGCCTCTATCAATCTCTGCGATATGGATTCACTCACTTCCGCCCCTCCTTCCATTTCTTTACTGCTTGCTGTACGGTCTCTTTGTAAGACGACTGACCAATTTCGTAATTAGTAACGATGAGGCAAATAGCATGTTCTCCTTCTTCTTTAAGCATCTCCAACAAATCGCTCAGAAGTTCGCTGTCTTGCTCTAGTCTTGATAATTTCGCCAGCACTTCATCCACCGCTTTAAGTCCCTGCGGAGTGATTAAAAATGAGTTCATCATTGACATAAATTGGTCATCTTGACTAAGTTTCATACTTTTGGCAATCCTATTGATAGTCTTTTTCCTAATATGCGAAGTTCTTTAATTGGGCTGAAAACAAAATAGAAAATTGTTTCTTCTTTCTGTTTAAAATTCAAAATACACCATACAGACCGAAATGCCACTTCCCAATAATTCATAAATCCTCCGATTCAGTCAGTAGGCAGATTAGGTAGAAGCAGTAGTCGACAGTATGTGGAACTAAATCTATATAACCATTGGCATAAGCCCAATCTAAATTGTCATACAGCCAATGCACAATATCTTCTTTGTTCATGTTTGCCTATACCCCAAATGAATTTCCTGAGCTTCTAGCAGCCATTCTGGTGCTGCACCATACTGATATTCTTCGTATCTGCTGAGCGCTTCTAATCCTTCTTTTACGATTATCTTCAAGGCGTGCTCAGGAATATTTTGAAAAGCATTAACACAAGCAACTATGCGTTCAGCATCAGCAGGGTTTGTGAAATTGTGTGAGCCCCTTTCATGCTCTCCCCAACAAATACAGGTGTTTGAATTTTTAATCGGCTCGCCGGAATGATGTATTTCTGCCTCCCAATAGATTGAGGGCTTTTCCTCGCTAGACTTCATAAACCATGGCTCCTTGCTCCAGTCTTGTTTCATTTATCTTTCCTCTCCATTGTTTTGGTAGCATATGCGGTGCTGTGTTCTTCAATCTCCATCAGCTTCTTTGTCTTGACCCTCATTCCTTCACCCCGATTAATTCGTTGTCTAGAATTGTAGTAACGTGGTTGCTGTCCAATAATTTCTTTCTAGCTTTAGCCGTATTGATATACAGACGAATTGCTTCGCGTACACAATCGGAGCGATTGCGGTATTCTTCTGCGGCTACTTGGTCCAAGCTTTCAATTAATCCGGCGGACATGGCTATCAAAACCTTTTTTAGATTCTTCATTTGGGGTTACTCCTTATATTTTTTCCCAGCAGTATTCTTGTCGACCGTATATCCCTGTTACTTTGACATTTGTCTTTCTTAGCCTTCCTTGTTTAGTCAGATTAGTTATTGCTCGACGTATAGATGTTAGGGGTGTGTCTGCGGGCAAGCGTCTAAAATAAAGCGCTCGCTTTAACACTGTTGAAGGGCTTAGCTGTTCTGCTCCGTTGAAGAGTGCGTATATGACTTTCTCTTGATGCTTAGCCTTCTGCTCAAACTCAATACGCAGCTGTATAGGCTCGTTTGTTGTGTCGTAGTAACTAAACGGTTGGTTCATTTTCGACCTCACAACTCAAGAAGTAATCCACGTCATTCATCCATTGGTAGAGGAGGGTGATGAGTTTAAGTTTTTGGATACGATAGTCGTAGAGTTGTGTTTCTGTCATGATTTATTCTCCTTTAGCAAAATTTTAGGGGTTCGCCGGCTTGAGAGGCGGCGTTCATGCCTTCAATAAGTTCGAGAGCTTGTTGTTTATCGTAGTCATCATCGTCCCAGTCTTTAATTAGTTCAGTGAGGCGAGGAGCTATGCGGCCACATTGTTCAGGAGTAAGGATGCCGTCACAATCTGAATGATTTAGAAAATCGTGAACATCATCAGGTTTAAGGGAACTCCATTTATTAGAATTGCTTATCTTTCCTGTTAGCACAGCTCGTATATCGAATCCTTCCATGCTGTCCAAATCGATACCAACTTCTTTAGCAAGCTTCTGTCTAAATCTATCGAATCCATCATAAGACCAACTAGCGTTGCAGTGTGAAAAATCAAGTCCCATTTATTTATCCTCAATAAGAATCAACTAAGTAAAAGACGGGGCAGTTTTCCGCTCATGCCCAGGAGGTCTTCAGGAAATTAAAGTGGTGAAGTCCACTGTTCATTTGCATCTAGTCTCCGCATAAGTAACAGCTATTGCTAATGCTTGCCATTCGTCTTTCTTTATCCCGTACAAGACGCCAGGCTTCTTCTTTGTTCCTTTCTCCCCAAATCTATCCTTTAAGGCTTGTATAACGTTTGCGTCTTTCGCTCTAACTTGACCGCACAGATGCAGCTTTACGTCTTGTCTTGTTATAAAATCATGCTTGTCGGTTTGTAGAAAGTAAGAATAGATAATTCTTTCTACGAAACGACCAATCCAGACGCAGGTTTCAAAAACGGTCTTGCCAACAGGCATGCCGTAAGAGGCAATTATCTCTATTACAACCTTATCCGGAATAAAATCCGATTGGTCTATACTTTTCCATTTTTCATTTTCTAGCGTGAAAAATCTAATTGGAGTCTTTTTGTCTCCGTCGTAATAGCAAAAAGAAGACTTAACCGGACCTGGGTCTATTGCCAGAATGCGCATCAGTTATACTCCGCGTCTATTTCGTTCACTATTTTCTTGTACAACTCAAGCTTTTGCTGACAGAGGTCGTTTATCTCGCCAGCAACATGTTGGCTAACAGCCTTGCAGATACTTTCGCTAGAGCCCTCCCAAGAAGCTTCCATGCCAGTCTTTCCAGCATAGATGCGTAAAGTACCGCTGTAATCGACAAGCGCGCTAAAACGATTAATACGCTCGTCTATTAATCTAATCTTGTCAGCCGTCTCTTGAAGTAACTTAGGTAAATCCTTCGGTAAATCCATTAGTGACATCTCCTATATCCAACTACAAACATACTACCATTAATCTATAAAGATAATGCTAGTAATCTATTGTTGTTTCTATTTAATCTAGAAGTCTCGGATTTTGGTGTTGTCGGTGTAGTAAGGGTTGGTTGAGGAGGTTAATTTGCCGTTGCAAGAGTGCGTAAAGTCGCTGCCTGGTTTAGTAGCTCTCCATTTACCGGAGAGGGATTCTTTAACCCATTTAATGGTGGTATTGCACCATTTACAAGTGCCGTAATTGCTTTTAGGTCGGGAGTTAGCAGCAGTTGACAATGGAGATTCCTTCAACTCAACACTAATAGTATAAGAAAATAATTAAGGAGTAGCAATAAATAGGTGTCAGTCAACAGGGGTAGACTGGATAAATTATTGGTAACCCGGAGGATTTAGCGTAGAACGACTGACGAAAGATTGATCTTACTTACTAAGCGGCTGAATCGAAAGGTTCAGCTTCTTCGTCTAAAGGAAGTTTGTACACATCTGGGTTGTCAATCTGTACAAAGTCATCGTTAGGTTCAAACATGTCAGTATCTTCGCTGTCGAAAGGTTCGTATTCAAAATCAGCCATTACTAAGCATCCTGTCAAGAATTTGAGTGTTTTTAACAGAAAGGGGCTTACCCCATGTTTCTAACGAGACTAGGTTAGCTAAATGGGCAGCATAAACTTTGCCTAATCTCATCATCTCTTGCGGCGTCCACTTAATCCGGCAGATAATTCCCCAAATCTTTTTACACTCTTCGCTATCCTCCTGGGCATGTATTAGAGCTGACCAGTCCTCCAGGGTACCGTCCTTGGGCTCCCAGGGGGTTCTAATAGCCTCTTCTTCTTTGCACTGCTCGCAATTGTCGGAACCATAGCTAAGTCTATTTCTAGCTGCCCTGAGTCCTTTAGAATAAATTTCTTGAGAAGCGCTAAGCTGCGCATATTCCCTTTGTATATGTGCTGGCCAGCTGTTGATATCAAAGTTGCCAACAGTCCATGGACGGGTTGGCAGCATAGTTTTATCCCAGTATACTTTTTTGGTCGCGGCGCCGGATACTGAATCATCTGGCGTCCCGACTATTTCTTTTAGCCGGTCTAAACAGGGCAGGCAAATTCTAGTCTTTCTCAAACTGTCCCAACTAAACTGGGCGCCGACGTCTGTCACTTGGCTACAGTCGTAACAATAAAAACTTTTGCGGGCTATGTCTAAATTAAATCTGTTTTGCATAAGTCTGAATCTCCTTTTGCATAAATGTAATTATCTAAATTATGTTCTAGAACATCATGATTAGAACATGATGTTCATGTGTGCTAATGATGTTTTAAATTGCTTTAGAACATCATGTTCACACATTGGAGCGAGCGTCGCCGCGAGCGGCTCTAGGTTCTAGCGGAGTGGGGGGCCCGGGGGGCGAACCGTTTTCGCTCAGCACTCACGTTAGCACATATACAAAAGTATCCCCCCCCGGGGGATGGTCTAGGAGCCCTGAACTGGTAAGGCTTCTCAGCCTATCCCCATTTCAAGAGATAATTGATTAAGTAAAAATAATCATTAATCCGGTTATTTTTAGTGGTGTATCCTATTTTTATGACGGAATTTAAAATCAAACCTGAAACCAAGAAAGAATATGAAGAAGATACCAAGAAGTACTTCCGCAATATCGGTGCTCCGAAACAACAAGGTAAGTCCGCAGAAGACTTCTCCGAAGTTGAAGCTCGACTCCCGTCCGCCAAAGACAAACATAAGATTCTCGAGCGATATACGAAAGGCTTTACTAAAACTTCGCGTTCAGGTGCGTTCTCTAAACCAAACGTTGGACCAGCTATCTTTCCTTCTGGATTAGACTTTGCCTCCAAGTTCATCGACGAGATGACCCCCAAAGGCATTAAGCCCAAGGAACAACCTAAGCCCGATATATCCAAAGAAGCTAAACCTACCGGCGGCTTTCTACCAAAAGCTCGAGCTGTCATTACTGACATCTGTTTAGACTGTATGCAACCTCCGACCAAAGACAACTGGGTCATCGGACTGCATATTATTCTAGAAGTTGACGACTTAAAACTCTTTGCTATGAAGTGCAAGACAGGCGACGTTGTCCTTAATTGCGAATGCAAAAGATGTTACGACAACGCTCAGGTTATGGGGATGATGGAAACTCCTCTAGCTTTGGTCTTCGGCAAGCTCTTTACAGACGAAGACATAAGAATTGCCAATAAATGCGGCTTTCAGCTCCCAAATGTTCACGACGGCTCTGAAAAGACCCTCGGTCAATGGAATATGATTAAGCGCCGGGTCAGATTGGAAGAAAATTTGGTAAATTACTTGATATCTTGCCCTGCTGACTCTAAAGTCTTCAGAGACGTAACACAAAGGTCCCCAGATGGAAACGGATACGACCGCGAGCTTGCCGCCAACAATTGAAGTTAAAGCCTTCCAATCAATCGACGGCTTAGCTTTAGTCGAATTACTAGAGTCTTGCGGCGGAGATGTCATCCAATTCTGCCGAAGAGCTAACGAAACAGGCGTACCTGCTGAATTTATTATCTATCAATGCGAGAAAGCACTCTCAGAACTACCCGACAAGTCTCTTTATAAGCGCTGGAACGACTCTATACGCCTCCGTAAGCTTGCCAGATGGCGCATCACCCAGGAAAAGGTCTTTACCGCCCTAGAAGAGGCAGCAAATAGCCCCAGCGAGAACAATAAAAACATTCTCGACCTGTCTAAAGTAGTTTTGCAAGAGTTTTTAGTCCAGCAAGCCCAGGCTGCAAAGAATCATTTGACTGCTAAGCCCGAAGAAGAAGGCGAAGATACGACTGATTCTGAGATTGAGGAGATGGCAGAGTTTGATTAAGCGCAAATCGAGACTTGATAAGATCAGAGCAGGCGCTAGAAAGTATCCTGACGGCTTTATCCAGAAGTATTTGCGTATTGAAAACAAAATGGGCAAAGAAGTGCCTATGCGCTTTACTTCTGCCCAAAGAAAAATAGCTGGAATCATCAAAGCAGAGCACAAAACAGGCAAACCGGTCCGTCTCTCCTTCCTGAAATGGCGCCGCGCTACTTGTTCAGCCTACATGACAGCGCACAACTACTCCCACGCTTGGGGAAATGACAACGCCCGCATAGGAATTATCGCCCACCTAAAAGATAGAGCCGGAGAATTGCTTGGCAATTACAAGAAATTCGACGCCCGGCTTGAAACTTACTACCCAGAACTCGCCATGCCTAAAGATAGAGACCATGTGGCTGGCATTAAGTTCAAACACGGCTCCAGTATCTTAATAGCCTCTGCTGAAAACCCCTTATTAATCCGGGGAGACGGCTTGCACAGGGTCCATAACTCAGAATGGGCTCACTTTTACGGCTTATTTGACGATGTCATGAAAGAAATATGCCCTGTTGTACCTCCAGAACCTGGCTCTGAAATCATCAACGAATCAACAGGTACTCTTCGCGGAAGCGCCCCTCATGAGCACTGGATGGAGTCCAAAGCCAGACAAAATGAGTTCATTGCCCACTTCCTTTCCTGGCTAGAAGACGAAGATAGCAAGATTATTTTGCCTGACAACGTTAGAGATTGGGAACGATACGGCGTCAAGAACTATCACGAGCTTCTTGAAAAGATGCGCGATATGGAACCGCGGTTAGTTGAAAAGAATAAACATTACAAGCTTACGCCTGAGCAAATTATGCAGTCCTGGAATTTCTATTTTTATCAAAGCAAGTGCGACTTTGACTATTTTTGTCGGGAGTTCCCCTACATAGAAGAAGAGGCTTGGAGCGCAGGTGGTGCGTCCTACTTCGGGGCTTATGAAATCGGTAAATCCAAGCCCCAGCGCCCAGAATATATGTTTGTCTTCGACGAGCATAACCTAAATACTGTTTTCAGTACTCCAGACGACCTAAGAAGAGTTGATAAACTAGACCATTATGCAATACTGCCAAATCTCAAGATATGGGCTCTACCGGTTAAGGGCGCTAGCTACATTATCGGTTCTGATGGCTCTCAGGGGACAACTTACGGTGATTTTAGCGCTGGATATATTATCGACGCTCACACACGCGAACTTATGGCTGGATTTCACGGACGACTCAGACCTGATGAAAATGCCCACATCCAAGTCTCATTAGCAAGATTTTATAACAACGCTACCTGTGCCCCGGAAACCAACCCGGCTGGCGGCGGCGCTGAAACAATGAATGTTATGCAGCGCTTAGGTTATTTCAACTTCTATATCTGGCGTATTAGAGACTCAAAAGAGGGCTTAAGAGGAACTAATAAAATAGGCTGGTGGACACACCCTAGAAGTCGTGCTCAGATGATGCAAACACTGCGTACAGACTTTTTGGATAGCGTTAATGGCAGAATCAAAGACACGGGCATGTTCAAAGACGACGCGCTTCTTGACGAGATGCGCACTTTTAGCTCTAATCCCAGAAGTGGAATACCTGAAGCTAACGTTGGTTGTGCTGACGATAGGGTTATCGCTATGGGAATCTGCCACCAAGTTGCATCAGATGAAGTATACTGTACAGGAAAAGACTTAATATACCAGCAGCATAGGCTTGATAATGTCAATAGACATGTTGACCAAGCTGAATTAGTCAAAAGAAAGCTGACACCGGACAAAGTAATAAGCCAATTCACCAATGTCAGAAGTCCGTTTAACAACAATAAGTTTGAGATGAAGTTCGACTAGGAGATTTATGTCTAAAAGCAAAGCAGCGCGTGATTTAACCGAAGTATTGCCCGAAAATCTCCAAGCTGCTGCTTTAAGCGCTCGGCAAACCACTCAAATTCCTTACGTTTCAACAGTAGAAGTTGCCAAAAATCCTGTATGGGACGCTAGTCAATACGACGGAGCTTATAGGGCTGCTGCTGCAGCACAAGCTGAACACTTAAATTTTGCTGCCCAAATATCGACTTTAAGAGAGCCTCTAAATATACTCAAGCACGACTTCGCCAATACTGCTTTGCAGTTGAAAGAAGTTAGACACTTGGATACTAGGGTAAATATAGTCCGTGACAAGCGCGTATTTAAACTAGATATCTCCGGGGAACTAAAAGCGTATGCGAACAGCCTTGACCAGCCTACTTACTTGCAAATCATGCTTACTTTTCTTGGACAAGAGCGGATTACTAAACTGCATAATTATGTTGTTAAGTCTGGGCAAATAGATACTCCGGCTTTATGGCTCAATCAACAGCTGATTATCGAGACCAAAATGCCTTATGCCAACACTCTAGACAGAGAAATTAAGCCTGAATTGGTCAAAGAGTGCGAAGAAAAGATTGCCAAGATAGAAGAAAGGCAGTCTGGCTTATGCGAGCAAGCCTTTAGGCATTGTTTTGGACCAGAGCTGTACGAAGCTATCGCTCTTATAGCCGATGTCGCTAAATTGCATATCTATATTGTATTCGTCATGCTTGTCGACAAAATTATCGAGTTGCATCAAGTCATCAACCAACCTTCAGCAACAGTCAATTTGTGGCAATCGGTGTTGGCAGACAAATGACCCCTTTAGAATTAGCAGCTATCTTGCTTTTCACCCTAGTTGCTATCTTTTTTATGCAGCTGGCTATCTTGTTTGTTTACCACTACTATTTCCTTGTGCCGCTTTTTAAGCTAATGTCTTATCAAAGCGGGGTTAATCTCCCAAGTACTTTTGACGCTGCCCTGACATCTCCAATACCAAAGCGACAGCTGCCAAAAGAACCCCGCTCCCAATTAGAGGGACAGCCCTTAAAAGAAATGATGGACAAGTTGACTAATGCCATATGAGCGTATCAATTGGGAAGAAATAGAAAGATTCACCCCTGACCTTTACTGGAAATATACAACTGCTCCTTTCTGGGAAATAGACAGCCCAGCCTTTAACAGCGAGTCGGAATACCAAGCCTACTATTGCAACCTAGCCAAAGAGCTTATGACTTACTCCAAGGCATACATAGGTAGATGGCAGCAGCGTGGCGTTCAAAGTGCACGCGCTATTGAGATGGCTCAGAACCCAACAACGCCCATTTTCGACTATTCCTCAGCGTTAGCTTACGAGCCGCTGCCATTAGCGATATCTCAGATAGAAGAAAAGACTGCTCTTTTGTCTAATAATCCTGGAATCCCACAAGTTCAACCTAATCAAGAGGCACAATTTGAGTACACAAGTGCTTTAAATCAAGTCATGGACATGTGTTTAGAGGCTAACAACTACGAAACCGTCTATAGCTCTGCCGTTTACGACATTAGATTCTGGAAAGCAGCTTGCTGGAAATTGCACGTTGACCCGAACAAAAGGGGCTTTTTTGGCGATTACGGCAATATTTGCCTTGAAAAATTAGACTGGCTTGATATTTATCCAGACCCTGCTTGCAAAAAACTGCACTGGGATTATATGGACTACATCATCCAAAAGCACACTATGGAGATAGGTGACATCCGTGAGCAATATCCTTTGGCTTCTATTGCTATTAGCGTTGTTGACGACGAAATTATTTCCGATACCTCAGTATCAGCCAGGAACAACGAAGACTATATTCAGTCCCCTCAACCTAAATTGGCTCGCGATAATGCCGCCAAGCGTCAAAAGATTACCGTATTAGAGCTTTGGCTCAAAGACTCAAGAACTCATTTTGTTCCTCTAGTCAAAGACCCAAATGCCAAAGAGTATAAAGACCGCTTTCAAGTAGACAAAGACGGCTACTTGTTAGGTACTTGGAAAAAGCGTTATCCTACAGGTAGGCTTATTATTTGTACTAACTCATCTGTATTAAAGGACGTAGCAAACCCATATGCCCACGGCGAAGCGCCATACATTTTCCCGCTATCCCTTCCGTCCTCCCGACCCTTCTGTGAAGGAGAGGCTGCTAAAGTCGCTACTGTCACAAGGAAATACAACGATATCGCTGCTAATGTACACCGCTATCTTCAATCCGAAATTCCAAGACCAATGCACAGAGACGCCGGAGCGGTTCTCAATCCCGACATCTCAGACCAAATCCCCAACGACCCCTCCTACATCGTAGACTTGGCTCCTGGTAAGCGCTTCGATAGACGCCCTGCTCAAGATATCCCTCCAAGCACTAACGCATATCTAGGCAGTCTACAAAATATGCTTGATACTACCACTGGTTCTAGCGGTATTATGCGCGGCAATGTATCCGATGGTCAGCAAATGTCAGCAGAAGGTATAGATAAACTGCAAGCTTTTGCCAGTTCTAGACTAGTTGCTGAAACTAAGGCTATGAATGCTGCTGTTAAACAAATGGGCAGGCAGCTTATGTGGATAATTAGGCAATGGGTGAAAGAAAAAATCACTGTCACTATCTCTATGCCTGACCAATCCAAGAAACAAATCGATTGGGAAAGTGACCGTAAGATATTCGAGAAAGGTGACCCTAACGAAATAGAAGCTCTTAGGAAGTCAGAAGATTATTTGATAAAAATACGTGCTGGCTCGGGAGACTTTGGCGCAAAACAAGCACAGCAAGCACAAGCTTTAGAACTATACAGAGAAAAAGCAATTGACAGACCCGCCTTATTAGATGCTCTTGAATATCCTAATAGACAACAAATCATATCTAGGATGAATCAGCAAGAAATGGACGACATCAAAGCCAAAGCTATTGGCAAAGAAGTCGGAGTAGGGCTTGGCGAGCAAATAAAACAAGCAGCTCCAGGCAGAAGACCGAAAGCTAAGTAGACTTGCATAGCCTTGGCAATTCTGATACTGCTAGTAAGTAGTACAGAGAACCAAGGAGAAAATAGATATGCCTTTTACTGGATATCCAGGCACAAACCCCCTTTCGATTGCGGTCCCAGGTTGCGGTGGGAATGGTTCTTTGGGAGTTCAATCAACAGACTGCGCTATCAATTTAATCCAAACAGCAGTAGTAACTTTAACCTCTGCCCAAATATTAACCTTAAACACGACGCCTGTAGTCATAGTCCCAGCTCCCGGTGCTGGACTAACTATAATTGGCGACTATATGGTGCTTAAATATCTAAATGGCGGCACCAACTATGCTGGCGGCGGCGCATTTTCAATGCAGTATTCAGGCGGTGCAACTTTATTTGCTACTTTGCCTGCATCAACTATTACTGGCGCCAGTGCTACAGCTACTGCCCCGACAACAGGCGCCGTGACAGGTTCCATTAACACTGCCGTAACTATCACCAACGCGACCGGCAACTTTACTACCGGCAACGGTACTATCGTTATTCTTATGTCTTACGTAATCGTCTAAAGGAGAGCTTATGGCTGTCCTTAATGCCAAGCAAAGAAAATCAAGCGAAACCCTATCAGGTGGTCGCTTTCCAATGCCTGATAAGTCTCACGCTCGCAATGCTCTTGCTCGGATTAATCAGGCTCACGGATTATCTGGAGAAGACAAGGCAAAAATTAGAGGGCGTGCAGAATCAATACTTGGACACAAGACCCCCTCGATGAGCGCAGGTCGTAAATAATGGCAACCCTTCCAGTAAGCACACAGCAAGCAGTCATTAGTCTCAAAGCTTATCTTGGCTCTAATCCGCCAAACACCCAAAACTCCATTTTCTATCTATCGGCAGACACGCTTGTTGGAAGCATCCAAGCAACTTATCCGGTTATCGTCCCTGCTTCTACAAATAACCAAGCGATAAATCTATCTACTATATTTCCTGCGGCACTAAATCCGGTGATATTCCAAATAGTAGAAGTCACCAATCCCCCAACAGGATTTAGCTTTACAACGGTATCAGGAAGTGGTAATCAATTAATATCAGCAGGTGGATTCGTGTGCTGGATGGGCACCACCACTACTACCGTTTATGTATCTAATACAAATACATCAGAGATAGTTCTAGCAGTAGGAGTCATATCAAACTAAATGTTACCTCCAGCAGCCAATGCGATGCTTCAAGGAATGAGCCAAGGTCAAGGACAAGCTCAACAAATAACCCCTAATGCTTTTCAACCGCGCGGGGGACAAGCTGTCAAATCTCCATACGACGGCAATCTTATGTGGCTAGTTGACAGTATTAATGAGTATGGTAGTGCTATTAGTAAGAACGGCGATAAATATCGCGCGCTCGCACAAGATTTATACAAGGCAAGTTCAATAGTAGAGAAAGTCCGGAACAAACTAAACGAGTTAGCAGCAGGCAATACAGACGAGGCGGGTAGCGTAAGTGGAAGCGACGAGTAACATAATGGGTTCAGATATAGCGAGTAAGCTCTCGGAGCTTGGTCCAACATTTAACACCAATCCTGGTTTTGGATTGGAAGGTGTCATTAAAGGCAACGAGATGCGTACTATCGCAGAAGCCGAAGCGACTAAAACTCCGCTAAAAGAAACCAAAACCTCAGAGCCTATTATTGACGACAAAGTTTTTCAAGAAGTAATCAACCCTTTGAATACTTCTATTCAGCAAACCAAGCAAGAGTTGCGTACCTCATTAGGTCAAATCACCAATACCCTTAACGAGCTCAAGTCAGGTCAAAGACCAGCGGATACATGGAGCGAAGATGTTGACCCAGTTACTCACGAAACCAAAGCTTTGCGCTCAGAAATGGCTCAATTGCAACTGAACAACGCCTATGACCGCGCCATTAATAGCCTCAACGCATTCAAAACCAAGCACCCTGACTTTGACTGGACAGAGCAAAATGTCCAAGAGTTATGGCAACAAAGAATCGGCAACAACGTGCAATTAGCACGCGATACCGATTGGGGCACCTATTTTAAAATGCATTATGATGCTAAGGACGCTACGCGTCAGCGTCAACAAAACGAGGAGTTGAAAGCAAAGATAGCCTCTCTTGAGTCAGGACGTAACTCGGTCCGTGACTTAGCTGCGACTCCTCGGTCAAGCAATAACATTTCTATGGCTCAGCCATATTCAGATAGCGATTTCAACGAAGAGCTTTATACAAGAGCCAGCGCCCGCATGGGTAAAGGACGATTTATGGGTTATGGGCGCATATTGCAAGAAGAGCAAACAAAAATGCAACTTGCAGGCAAAATATAAGGAGCATAGAACGTGGCTAACATTCTGATACCAGATACATTTAATAGCAGCACGCTATCGTATTACAATCGACGCGCTCGAGACCAATACTTTACTGCTACTTCTGGTGCCCAATTTCTGCTCAACACAGGTATTAAACCGGTAGATGGCGGGGTGTCATTCTCCCAGCCAATCGTATACAACACAACCCCGCAGGCTGGTGTCTGGGGCGGTGGCGTTCAGCAGTTAGCTGCTAACTTCATCCCCAATACCACACTAGCTAGCTGGTCAGCAGCTTACTACTACGGTTCTATCGGTATTCCCGACACCGTAGCTATCCAGAACCAAGGTCAATCACAAATAGTAGACATTGTCGAAGCTCAGTATGAACAGATGCTGATGGGATTGATTGAACGTCTGGGTATAGATTTCTATGGCAATGGCGCTGCTCAAAACGGCTTCTATCCCATCCAGGGATTAGGCGCTATCGGCACCTCTGGCTCCGACCCAGCATTGCCATACGGCGGTATTTCGCGTTCTGGTTCATCCGGTTCATGGTCAGCCCCTACAGGAAACGCTCCTTGGTGGAACGCCTCGGTGCTCTCAATGACTGGCGGTACTCAGACCGTTTGGTCCAAGCCTTCGCTTAACGTCGGCACTTCTAGCATCATGTCTTACAATGCCTTGTTTGCTTGGAAGCTTGCTGGCTCAGTCGGTATGTATTCTATTCTGGCTGGCTTTGGTGACGCTCTAGCATGGCAGTCAGTTGCTAACTTATTCGTAGCTATCGCTCGTGAGTCTTCGATGGAGAAAGTCTTCAAGACTGGACCACAAGCTCTAGACTTCATGGGTATTCCTATATTCCAAGACGACAAATGTACTTCAGGTACTTTGTACGGTTTGAACGACATGCTCGAATTACGTGTTTGGAAGAATGCCTTGTTTGTGGAAACTCCTTGGAGACAACCGTCAAACGCCATGGTTAATGTCAAGTTCTTATTGTTAATCGCCGCACTTGTTCACTCAAGACCGAACACGATGCCGGTATTGTCAGGTATTACAGGTTAAACAAAGGAGTATAGAAAAGTGGCACTACCAACAAGCCAATGGGGCAATCCTAGTGACGTTTATCCGACAGTACCTGTAGCAGGCGATGGTCCAGTTCTGGGCAACTGGCAGATGTACTTTGTGGATGGTTCAACTATCCAGTTTGTTCAGAACACCGCAGCTGGTGCATTACCTGCCAACTATGCCCTGCGCATAGGCGGCACTACATGGGTAAGCACCTACCAAGTACAAGCTACCTCGGCAGCCAACCAATACGTAGTAGGTTGTAACGACCAATCTCTTATCTCGATCACCGCTTCGTATGCATTTTGGATGAAGACCGGCGGCTTGATGTTGCCTCTAGTCGCTACTTCTTTGACTCAAGGCATTATGGTTGCAAGCTCGGCTACAGCGGGTACTTTAAGCACAGCAGCAGCCGGTTCAGCCACTGAATTTGACTTAGTTCTCACAGTAACTACAACTTCAACAGCAGCAGCCGCAGTACTACGCGTTCACTAAGGAGATGGTGCATGAATGTCCCTCACCCTAGGCGACGGAGTTTACTACGTTAAGTCTGAGATAGGCGAACCTCAGCAGTTTCAATGGTCTGACTATCAGATAGTCAAGGACCTGAATTACTCTGCCAAAAAGATGTGCTCTATTGGCGCAACTCTAACTGGCTTCGTCAATTTATCTTTGGGCTTATCCGGCAGCTCTACTATTGGTTTGCAAGAAGCTTTTCTGCCTAGCAATGTAGACCAAGTGAAAGCTTGTAAGTATTTCATGGGACAACTGTTCGATCTGGAACCGCACGATTGGAAGTCTTTGCAAGTAGGTTCTATTGTTGGGTCTATACCTAGATGGTATTACATCAAGACTTCTACTCAGTCGATGACGCCGCAAGTTCAATCGACAACTGACATCGAACAGATATCTATAAATCCAGTTAATCCTGGCGGTACTAATCAGTACGGTCAAGTTATTGGCGTATGGCCAATACCTCCTAATCCTTCTACTATCCATGTTTGGTACAGCTACTTTCATCCTTACATGTCAGACCCTGCCGATATCTGCGAAATACCAGAACGCTTTCTAGAAGGCTGGGCAGCTTATGCGATAGCTCGCTGTAAGCGTATTGAGAATGCGCACTCAGAAGCCCAGATGTACTCTGCTCAGTTCGAGAAGACTTGCGAAGATTATCGGGTCTATTCTTGCACTCGTCGTCAAGGCGATAAGCCAGCACGTTACGGCACTATTGTTGAGCCATGGCGTCAATCTGCTTCAAGCTCTGTTGTCGTTGTTGACCCGTTCCCGATGGACACGGGTATCTAGAGCTAAAGGAGACATAACCTGTGGTAGTAACCCGTCCTGGCTCATTAGATGACTCAAGATTACAAGTAGCTTTGTCCGATATGTCCGGCGGCTTAGTTACAGACTTGGGCTCTTTAGCTATGTCCGCCAATCAGACGCCAGACTCTTTGAATGTTTTTGCCTGGCAAGGACAGCTTAGATTTAGGGGCGGCTATTCTTTGTGGTGCACACTGCCAGGTCCAGCGGACGGCGATTATTCTTTTGTGGATGCTGCTGGCATTCAGCATATGATGGTCTGGTGTATAGGTAATTTATATGACACTGTATCTGGCACTGCCGTTCTTATTAGCGGTAACGTCTACGTGGCAGGGCAGTCCATTGCTCATTGCCAGCTCAACAATAAGCTCTACTGGGCAACGCCTACTGTGCCCCTTAGGCAATACGACGGCATTACAGAAGAGACCGTCCCTTACAACAACTTCCAACAAGTAGTTATAACGGATTCCAGCACTGGGCAAACTGTTGCTTTAGAGATTACACCATCTACTACAACCTTATCGGTTAACCCAAACACTGCTGTAGCCGGGACCTCTACTTCTTTTACTTTGACTGGCACAGGTACCAACTGGACCGCTGGTACACCTGGCAGTCCATTGTTTACTCTAAGCGGCGGCTCTATTTCTTCGCAAACAGTCGCATCTGCAACTTCAGCTACTATCAATACAGCGCTGCCAGCAACTGCCCAAATCATTCAAGTCACCGACCCTAATACCAACGCTAAGGCTAATATCTCGGTTGTTACTACATCGGTCACTTTGATGGTATCGCCGACTAATATTATCCAGAGTCAGTCATCTTATATTCTCACACTCACAGGCGTTGGCACGACATGGATTACAACACCGCCAACATTTAGTGTCAGCGTAGGAACTATCAACAATCAGATAGTGACAACTGATACGCAAGCTATTTTGACTTATACATGTCCAACCAGCGGAGAGCTATTAATACAGCCGCCAGCTTGCAGATTTCTCATTCCTTTCAACGGCTCATTAGTAGCTGTTGACCCAGCACCAAATGGGGTGCCGCAAAACGGTGCTTTTATGTGGTCGGACGTTAACGATGCTACTATTTGGTACGGAAACAATATCCAAGAAGTAGGCAGCAACGATGGTGCTATGTGTACCTTTGCTGTAGTAATGGGTATATCGCAAGTCGGTGTTCAGCCAACCAAGTCGTTTATGGTAGGTAAGACCAAGACCAATATCTTTATCTATACAGGCGCTTTAGGAGAGCTAACAGAAGAAGCAATATCTTGCCCTGTTGGTGCTATATCGGCACCAAGCGCTGTTTATATACCCACACAAGAAGGCTTAGGCGCAGTTCAGTTTCTTGGCTCAGATGCTCAGATATGGCTGACCAACGGTGTTGAGGCTTATATCTCAAGCAAGAATATCAAGACCTTGGTTTATACATTGGTCCAGAATGCTTTATCTGTTAACGCCCAGCAGCAATTCAATTCTACTTATAACGACGAGTTCCAGTATTCACTCATCGACTTTGGCAACGGCACGCAATTAGCCTATAAATGGGACACCGGTGCTTGGTGGTACTTTAGCGGTTGGCCGTCCGGTCCTTATATGACAGCGCCTGGAACCAATGGACTACCGACAGTATTTGTTGCTTCTAATCAAACCGGTACAACTGGCGTCTATCAGCTTGGCTTAGTTGGAAGTAACGATAACGGCGCCACCATATCCGCCTATTACATGACCCCATATATTCATGGCGGCAAACCAGAGCGCCAGAAGCAGTTTGATATATTTACGCTATTCGCTTATAACATCGGCACCCAATATACAGTCACTGCTTACTCAATGCCAAGAGCTGATAACACAACATTGATTAGCGTGCCTATGGTTTTGGGAGACAGCGCTTATAATTCGACGACTCCTTACGGCAACACCCTGGCTGTATGGGGGCAGTTTTATTGGGGGCAAGCAAATTGGGCAGGGGGATATTCTTCTATATCGCAGCCTTACGAAACTTCCCCTATGCGCTCGCGCATCACCTATTTATCGGCAGGTACAAAATGGATGCCTGCCGGGCTACCTTTTCCTTTTAGAAGTGGTGGCGCCCAGTTCTTAATAGCCTGGTCAGGGGGTGCTTATGATTTTCGTGTAGCTAGAGCAAACATCGGCTATAGTGAAAGAGCGACTACCTTTGTCGGCAATTTGCCTTATGGTTCTCAAGGAAACTTTGTCCAATCTGTCCCTGATAAATGGAGCAATATACCGAGTAACCCCTAATGCCTAACATCACTTATCCCTTTAATTTTACAAATGGCACTCTCGCCAATGCTACTCAAGTAGATGCTAACTTTGCAGCAGTAACGGCAGTTGTTAACGGCGCTTTGACCAACAGCAATCTGGCATCCGGCGCAGCGATAGCGTTATCAAAATTGGGACTTAATCCTGGAGGTTTAGCTTTTAATCAGAGCACTACAGGTCAGGTCACTTGGGCTTCTGGATTAACAACGGACACGCAGCCGCAGATACAAATGACGACCAACGCAGGGCTACAGTTTGGACCCGGTGGTAGCACGGCGCCAGACGTAGCACTTATTAGGTCGGCAGCTACTACATTGCAGGTTAGAACTCCGGGGGGTGCTGCTGCTATCCTTGACGGTGATGGCGGCACACTGCAAAACTTCGCTACCGTAACATTGGCTTCTGGCGGTGTTTTTAACTTGAATGGCGGCTCTATTTCTGGTACCAGCTTCCCCGCGGTTAATAACGGAAGACTCTATTTAACTAGCAACTCGCCCTATGCCGATACCGGTGCGTCCTCTACGCTTTATTACGGTCCTATTAACGGCACCCAAATCACTTTGTATAACGGTACAGCGGAAGTGACACAGACGTTTTCCCAAGTCACGCTAGCGGTAGGTGGGCTAACAGCTAGCACGGTATACGACATCTATGTTAAAAGCGCATCTTCGACGACGGTTGCTCTAAGCTATGTGGCTTGGTCGGGACTAAATACACCTCCGGCGCGCGGTACGCAAGATGGACGGCTTACAAAAAACGGTGACGCCACAAGCCTTTTGGTGGGTGCCATATATTTAAACTCTTCTTCTAACGTTACCGACAACACGTCTACTCGCGGTGTAAGCAATGTTTATAACACCATTCCCAGGGCGCTCAATTGTGTTGACACGACAGCTTCTTGGACTTGCACGAGTGTAGTGCCTCAGCCCAGCAATGCAAACACAACTGATGGCGTAGGTAGAGTAAGTTACGTACAAGCGATACAGGGTGCATATGGGCTTACTGCCGAGTGCTGGGGGCAAGCTGCCTACGCAGGGGCACAACCGAGCTTAGGTATAGGCATAAATAGCACTTCTACGGGCGTAGTGTTTGCTGCTCAGACCGAATCCTCAGGAAGTTTAACCGCCACGCTAGCTTGCACCTATAGCTTTACGCCAACAGTAGGATATACGTATTTGCAAAGATTGCAATTAGCGAGTAGTGCTACCGGGGCCGCTTTCTATGGAACCATGAGCTGGTATTTGAGCAGCCCGCCGACAACTAACTGTAATGGACTAAATGCTTTGGTGATTGGCTAATGCAACAGATACAACTATGTTTTAGCACTTCATGGGGACCGGTAAGTTCTATTATCCGCTTCTTTACTTGGTCTACTATCAGCCATGTTGATTTCGTTGTGCCCAATGGACTGCTTGGCGCTCGCGAAATGGGCGTGAAAATTAGACCCTGGGGAACAGGTAATCCGACAAGAGACATTATCGCTCACGTAGATTGCACAGACGAACAGGCGCAAGCTGTATATAAATTCGCTTACGAACAAATAGGCAAGCCTTACAACTATCTAGGCATTGTTGGCATTGTTATTAGACATGACTTCCCTAGCAAGAATAGATGGTTTTGCTCAGAGCTTGTAATTGCCGCTTTTCAATCTGCCGGTATCCCATTGGTTAATATCAACCAAGTAGGACGTGTCTCGCCAGAAATGTTACTAGAGTCGCCATTTGTTATTGTAGACGAAGGATTGGCATTAAACGGAACAACTGGCTATGGACCGAAAGTAGACAAAATCATTCAAGCGAAAATAGAATTGAACACAGAGTCAAAACAAATAGCACAAGGAGAGTTATCATGAACGTAATTGCCATTATAGGTCTAGTAACGGAAATAGCAGACATCATTAAAGAGATGCAAGCTGACGGGACTTTGCAGCAGCTAGAAAATGCTGGCGAAGCAGCAATAGAATTTTTCCACAATAGCCCCAAGGCTCAAGAGCTTGTAGCCAAAGTGCAAACACTTGTAGCTTCAATACCTGCCAAACCGGCAGCACCTAAAGCGGAGTAGTAAGCCATGGCTGGTGACGGAGCGCAACAAGCCCAAGGCGGTTACCAACCTAGCAGTTATGCTAACGTTGGGACTGCCAATCAACAAGGTGGCGAAACAGCCAACACGACTGGCGTAGCTAATACTACGCAGTCTTCCAGCGGCACGCAACAAGCAAATCAGCAGAACACTTATTTGCCTTGGCAGCAATCAGCTCAAGGCAATTTGGGCGCCGCTGCCAATAATATTCTGACCGGCAATGTGCCCACGAGTTACACCAATCCGCAGCAGACCACTCAAGCCTACATGAATAATTTTAATCAGTATGTAGCGCCTGAGCTTGCTGCCCAATATGGAGCCGGTAGTCCAGCTATTGGAGCTAGTCTTAATTCTGGTTTAACTAATCTCGCTGCACAGAATTACGAGCAAGGTTTAGCGAATTATAATACTGGCGTGGCAACAGCAGGGAGCTTGGC
>Ga0116231_10006103_pt1 | contig 23290 bp, 15 predicted proteins | sample S1TSphgellanicum_2_FD_89695 | JGI IMG/M metagenome (GOLD analysis project Ga0116231, IMG submission 89695) | Host-associated microbial communities from peat moss isolated from Minnesota, USA - S1T2_Fd - Sphagnum magellanicum MG | ecosystem: Host-associated > Plants > Peat moss > Unclassified...
GCCGACCAGAAGAACGACCAATCCACGGAGTACGCCAACACGCTGGGTATTCCGGGAATCAACCTGGGCACGACTATCACGGGAGGGTCCCCCGGATTCTTCATCGCCTCCCTGCCGGCCGGCACTCAGCCACTCTACGGCGACGGCCTCAACGTTAGTCGTTGCAACTGCCCGCTGATCGAGCGCGAAGATCAGTTCCAGATCGTCAACAACTGGACGAAGACTCTCGGCAATCACTCGATCAAGATCGGCGCCGACCTTCGCTATGGCCGTAATCTCCGTGTGCCCTCCGACAATGATCGAGATGGCGTGCTGAACTTCGGCACTGGTCCCACCTCAGACAACGGCGCGGCTGGTACTGGCCTCGGGTTCGCTACTGCTGCCCTGGGTGACGTCACCAGCTTCAACCGCTACGTCTCCACCTCTACGAACGCTAAAGAGTTTCAAAAGAGGATTTTCTTCTACGCGCAGGACACTTGGCGCGCATCCAGTAAGTTGACTGCAAATCTCGGCGTACGCTGGGAGGGTTATTATCCGGAATCAGTGAACGGTCCAGGCAATGGCGCTCTCTTGAGCCTGACCGACGGTTACCTGCACGTGGCAGGCATCGGCAGCGTTCCTTCCGACATGGGTTGGAATCTGGACGAACGACGGATGTTTGAACCGCGTATTGGCTTGGCCTATCAATTGAACCCCAAGACCGTCATCCGCGGCGGCTACGGACGCAGCTTCGACATCGGTGTCTTCGGCTCGGTCTTCGGCCATGTTGTGACTCAGAACCTGCCGGTACTGGCCAACCAGAGCGTCGCCGCTTCTGGCACCGGCACCGCATTCACTCTGGCGGAGGGTCCGCCAACCTACACCGCGCCTCCAGTTCCTGCCAGCGGACTGCTGCCGAACCCTGGAAGTCAGGTTCAATCGAAGGTTCGTCCCAACCCCATGCAATTCCCGACCCTGGACGCGTGGAACTTTAGCTTCCAAAGGTCGCTCACCCCCTCACTCTCGCTTACCGTGGCGTACGTCGGCAACAAGGGTACGCATACCCTGAGCGATGGCGACGGGAATAACACGTTTCCGAATGAAGAGGCAATCTCTTTGCCGGGGCAGTTCGGAATTCACGGGCAGCAACTGCAAAGCATCAACGGCCAGACCCTGCATTGGGATCCAACCGCAACCAGCACGCCGACGGCTACTGGCGCCACCTCCAACCCACTTTACTTGCAGCGCTATTACGGCGCCAAACTTCAGGCGTGCGCCGATCCTAACTACGCACAACCCACCGGCGACTCGAATCTGCAGTCTGGCGAGTGCGGTTGGTCCCAGCAGGTGGACTACTACGGCGACGATCAGAACACCAACTTCAACGCCTTGCAAATCACTCTTGCCCAGCAGTCCTGGCATGGTCTGATTGCCAACGCCAACTACCAACTGGCCCGCGCCAACGATCACCTTTCCGGGTATGAAACCTGGGATCCGGCGATCGCGTACGGTCCAGATTCTAACGTTCGTCACCAGTCGGCAACCATATATGGCAGCTACAATCTGCCATTCGGCAAAGGCAAGCAGTTCTTCACCGATGCGAATCGAGCAACTGACCTGTTGATTGGCGGATACGAGCTGTCGGGAACCCTATCAGGTTCGAGCGGATTACCATTCAGCCTGGGTCTCAACGGTTGCAACTTCACTGTCGACGGCACTACTTACTCCGACTATCCCAACGGTCCAACCTCCGAAGCGCCTTGCTATCCGCTGGTGGCACCAGGCATCAAACTCAAAACGCACCTCTCCGGCTACGCGCCAGGCGCCGGGTGGACCTACTTTAATCCCGTCACGTTGGGAAGCAGTGGGTTCTCCAGGCCCGGGTTGGATCAACTCGGCACGTCGGGGCACAACAACTACTTCGGACCGAAATTCTTCAACACCGATCTCTCGATCCAAAAGACTTTCGCGGTTTGGGAGCATGTGGTGACGAAGTTCCGGTTCGACGCTTACAACGCGGTGAATCACATCAATCCGGGCAACCCGAACGGCAATATTGAGTCGGCGAGCGGTGGCCAGATCACCGGTGAGGCACCTGGGCCAGGACCCCGCCAACTGGAATTCTCACTGCATGTGCAGTTCTGAGCAATAACCAGGCGAAACAATCGAGTGGGGAGCTTCGGCTCCCCACTCGCCGTTTTTGAAGTCATAATTACACTAAGTTTGGAGCGGGAATGAACGGTTTCATCGGCATTTTGATTCTGGCTATGGCCCTCCGCCAGAATCCAGCGGCGGTCCAGGCCAATCCGCCGGTTGCGGCAACCCCGCCTCGCTCCCTGGCGGAGGCCAAGGCGCTGGCTGGCAAGGGCAACTTGGAACAGTCCTTAGCCGTGCTGGACGCATTGGCCAAAGTGGAACCGGAAGAAGCCGGAGTGGAGCGCCTGCGCGGGATGATTCTTTATCAAAAGGATCAACTGCCGGATGCCGGATTGGCCTTGGCGCGCGCCGTTGCGCAGGACCCCACCGATCGCGAAGCGATTGAGATGCTGGGCGTCACCCTCTACCGCCTGAATCGGCCGGAACAAGCCATACCGCTTCTCGAAAAGGCTGATGCGGTTCCCGTGGAGGGTGCCAACGTCGAGCCGCATTATGTTCTGGCTCTCTGCTACACCGACACCAAGCGGTACGACGACGCCCGCAAGGCTTTCGCCGCGCAATTCGGCTTCGATCCCGACTCTGCCGAAGCCTATCTGGTCGCCGCCCGCATGTTCCTCCGCCGCGAGTTTGCGGACGAATCGGCAACCTTTGCGAAGAAGGCGCTGGAGTTAAACCCCGCTCTCCCCGGTGCGCACCAGTTGCTCGGAGAAATCGCTCTCGCCAAGGCCGATCTGCCGCTCGCTGTCAAAGAGCTGGAAGCGGAAAAAAAGATCAATCCCCTGGATGGGTCGATGTACGATCGGCTGGGCGACGCCTATGTTCGCAATGGCCAGTTTGAAGAGGCGCGGCAGGCATTGAACAAAGCAGTTTTGCTCGAACCAAACTTCACCGGACCCTATATATTGCTCGGAGAAGCCCTGATTCGGCTCGGCGAACCAGTCCAGGCGCTGCATTATCTGAATCGGGCCGAGGTCATGGACCCTGGAAACTACGTGACCCACAATATGCTGGGTCAGGCCTACCGCGCCCTCGGCCAAACGGCTGACGCCAATCGTGAATACAAATCGGCCATCGCAATTCAACACCGGGCTGACTCCGGCGAGGGTCCGAATCCCGAGACAAAACCAGCGGGGGCGCATTAAGCATGACCGCGGAACCCTCCGAGAAGGCCGGCGTTCAGTTTCGCAGGCTCAAAATCGTCACCATTGCCGCTCCGCTGGTGATTTTGATCGGCATTTCTATCGGAGCCAGGAGAGCCTGCGCGCAGTCCCAGCCAACAACAGCCCTTCAACAAGCGGACACGACCTTTCGCGCGGGCTACCAAGCCATGCAGGCCGGGAAATTGGAAGAAGCCGGTAAGAATTTTGCCGATGTCGTGCGCCTCGCGCCGCAGCTCCCGGAGGGACACATAGCGCTGGGAGCGATTCTGGTCCAGCTCGGGCACCCGCAGGAGGGTATCCCCGAGTTTGAAAAAGCCCTGGCGCTCAAGCCGGGCGATAACGCGACAGAAGCGAACCTGGCCACGGCGCACGAAACCATCGCGCGGACCCTGGCTGCGGCGGGAAAGTTAAGCGAAGCTGAGGCCGAGCTTCAGGCTGCACTCACCGTTCTGCCTGATGACGCGCCCAACCTCCAGCGCTCCGGCCTCGAAGACGAGTTGGGATCGCTCCTGGCCCAGGAAAAGCGTTGGTCTGAGGCGGAAACCGCCTTTCGCGATGCGCTTCGGTCGAGCCCTCCAGACGATAAAGCCGCCGCTGCGCACATGCACCTGGGCGTTGTCCTGGTCGAAGAGAAGCGGTTTCCAGCCGCAATCGAGGAACTGAGCAAAGCGGCCGAGGCAACTCCCGGCAACCCAACGACTGAGTTTCAACTGGGACGCGGACTCGCCGCGGCGGGCAAGGATGAAGAGGCCGAACCGCACCTGAAAGAAGCGCTGCGGTTGGACCCGCAGCTATCGGGCGGCGCGCAGGAACTCGCCATGGTGCTGCAAAGGCTGGGCCGCCAGGAGGAATCCATCCCCCTTTTTGAGCAAACCATCGCCCAGGAACCCAAAAACGCCCAGGCTCTTACTAACCTCGGTCTGGCCCTTACCGAGACCGGTAAAGCGAAGGACGCAGTTCCGTATCTTCTCCGAGCCTTGGCCGAGACTCCCAACGATCCAGTCGCGCACGAGGATCTCGGTGTTGCCGAGCTGCAGCAATCGCATTTCGACGAGGCAATTACCGAGTTCGACAAGGCGCGAGAGTTGGACCCCGGCAATCCGCAGCTCCATTACGACCTGGGCCTGGCCTATAAATTGAAAGACCGGATGGACGATGCCACTCGGGAGCTGACCAAGGCCGCAAGTCTCGATCCGTCGCTCCCCGACCCTCCCTACACGCTTGGAATTCTCCTGATGCAACTAGGCAAGCTCGACGAAGCCGCAACGCAGCTAAAGATCGCCCTTGCGCTACGGCCTTCGAACGGCGATGGCTGGGCTCTTCTAGGCTCCGTCCTCAAGCAACTGGATCGCCGCAGCGATGCTGAAGCGGCTCTTCGAAAGGCAATCGAGCTCATGCCCGGTCAACCTGGCCCGCACATCACCCTGGCCGGCGTTCTGGCCGAGGATGGCCAGAAAGACGAAGCAGCCGCAGAGCGTAAAATCGCAGCCGCACTCAGCCGCACGGCCGTCAACCGGCAGAGGGCCATGCTCAGCACCAATGCCGGAAACCAATCGCTGCAGCGCGGCGAAATTGCCGACGCCGTGAGCCGTTATCAGGACGCAATCGCAGCCGACCCGGCCTACGCCGAGGCCCACGCGCAGCTCGCATTGGCCTACGCGCGCCAGGGTCGAAGCGAGGAATCGACAGCCGAAAAGGTGAAAGCGGAAAGCCTGCAAAAGGTAAATTGAGCCTCCGCCAACCGCAAACGCACGTGTTTCGTTCGCTACTGAGGCGCCTGAGCCGCAAGCACTGTCTGGGTTAATTGCGCTGCGGCCCGGTTGGCGTCGGACTCCAGCACCTCCAGTTGGGCGCTCAATTCGGCGGCGCCGGGGCCATCCGCCGGAGGGGGTGCGCTTGCGGTCAAATCGGCAGTTGGAGCGGCTGGGATTCCGTCCTTGCCCTGCTTGCTGTGCAGAAGTTGCAGCCCGTCATCGAGCCGCGCTTCGAAGTTATCTTCCATCTCCTGCAAATCGTTGATGTTCATCCTGACCTGGGTTCCTGCCGGGCAATCGCCGCGCTGGCTGGCCATCACCTCCAGCTGATCGAACGCAGGCCTATCCAGCATCAGAACGCTGGTTCCGGCGCTCGTGGTCACTGTCCGGGAAGGCTGATCCTCCGAATCCGGCGGCACCCCCGCGAGGCGCAGCACGTCTCCGGGAGCGAGGTTGCAATGGGCCCGATTGACCAGAATGGACGATGTCGAAGCGTCCGTTGTCGCAGGCGCAAGGGAGACGTTGCGTAGCGAATCCACGACAAAGACGTAGCCGACCTGCAGGAACTGCGGCTCCTCGGCCGGCGCTGCCAGAGCCGCCGTGCTTGCGTCCAGTCTGGCGTCTGGATTCGCACTTGGCGGAGCACTGATGCTGTCGAGAGCAAGCTGCTGCTGCACTTCGCCGGCGATCGCCTGCTTCATCTCGGGCGAAATCGCGGTGGCCGCCGGAGCATACACCTCGTCATCGTCTGCCGGCGCGTCCGGCTGCTGACCCGCGTCTCCGGTCGCGTCCCCGGAGCCGTCATCGGGGTCCTGCATCTCGTAGCCATCGTCGAGCATTTCGCCGAGAAAGTAGTCCGTCAGCCAGTAACTCGCGCTTGAGTAACTCGGCCACAGGACAAAATAATTCCTGTAATAGAAATAAAAACGGCCTCCGATCCAGGTCCACTTATACAGGATAGGTCTCGGCCATCCGCGCCAGGCCCAGCCATAGTAACCGGCGGGGTAAGTCACGCCGGGAAGATAGCGCTTGAGGGTGCGCCCTTTGTAGCTGTAGCTAAGGTAGCTTCGATGCCAGACCCGGTTTCCGCGCAGATAGGTCCGCTGGATGACGTAAGGACGATTGGCTTCGGCCGTTTCGCCAGCCGGGGGCGGAGCCGACTCCAGGTAGCCGCTTCGGCGTCCAGTGCTGACCAGCGTGCTGTGGTCGGGCCGATGCGCGGTGATGACGCGTTCGCCGTGCGGGCCGGATCGCAGCGAGAGTTGCTTGCTGGAAAAGAACGCGAGCCTGCCGTCCGGCCGGAATGTCGCCGACTCGCCTTTGGCGTGAAAGGAGGCGAGCGTTCCACTGGGGCGAAGCGAATAGGAGCGCCCACCGCTCGCCATCACCGTGACACGGCCACCAGGGTTGGCGATGATGCGGCCTTCTGGAATGGGCGAATGGTTCAAGCCGGTGAGGCGCGCGCGTGCGGCATTGATCGACTGCAACCGCGTCTCAGCCTCCAGGCTGCCGCGCATCTGGGAGCGATCGAGCATTCGCGTGCCAGACCGGGTTGTGCCTCCTTCCGAGCCGGTCGTCGACCCAATCCTCCCAGCCGATGGCACGTCCACCGGCGCGGTTCGCTGCACGGCACGGCCCGGAGTTTTCGTCGTCGTGGTGGTCGCGCTGTCGCCGCTCGGTTTCGCCGGCTCGGCTTCGCCATCCGATGCGGGGGCATGCTCTTCGCGGATCGCGGGTTTAACCTCGGATGTGGAAACGCCGCGGCCCTCGTTTTTCCCTTCGGGCTTGCTCTCAGAAGCCTTACTCTCCGCAGGCTTGCTTTCACGCGGCGGGGGCGCCGGTTCCGCCGGGCGCGGCACCGGGACGGGTTTTGGCGTCTGCGCTGTCGCCTTTGGAGCCGGGGGCAGAGCGAGCAGAATTGAGGCAGCGAGAGCGAGCGAAAGCCATCGGCAATTGCAGCGAAACAGGTCGAACAGGTCGAGCGCAGATGCTTCGAGCATGGAGAACTCCGGCAACCATCGGTACATCGTGAAAACCTGACTTGGCTGCTTGGATTCGATTGTGAGGTTGACTCGCTTAATAGACGTGAGTGCGAATCGAATCGCTCTCGCGGAAACGACTTTGATTTTCATGACCTTCGCCGTCGAGCATGCCCCAACTCTCCCCATGGAGACTGCGCGAGGGCGTTCCAAACCGGCAAATTTCCGCTTTACGCCGTGAGGCTCGCACTCAGCAAGTCTTCAATCCGAATCGGCAAATTCCGCACGCGGATTCCCGTCGCGTGATAGACGGCTGAAGCGATCGCCGGAGCGACCCCGGCGAGTCCAATCTCCCCGATTCCCCGCGCCCCGTATTCCCCCAGAATGGGATCGGGATAATCGAGAAAATGCACGTCGATCCTGGGGCTGTCGGGGTTGGTAGCCACCATGTAGTCGGCAAAGTTGGAGTTCAGCGGCTGGCCGGTCTGCGGCATATAGAGCGTTTCCTCGAGCAATCCCATGCCCACGCCCATCACCACCGCGCCGAGAATCTGGTTGGCGGCTGTCTTGGCGTTGATGATGCGTCCGCCGTCGATCACCGAAACCACGCGGCTCACCCGCAGCCGCGCAATCCCCGGGTCCCACTCCACCTCCACAAACTGCGCGCCAAAGGAGTGGGTGGAGAAGTTGCGCGCCTTGGGGTCGGAGCCGATTCCAGCGGAGTTGCCTTCGCCATTGGCCGCCTGCACCTGCGCCTGCTTCAAAATCTCTTCGAATGGCACGCCGGTAGCGGCCGGCTGCGTCTTGACGTGAATCCGTCCCTCGGTGAACGCCAGCGAATCGGCCGGCTTGCCATGAAACGCCGAGCCCGGCGTGCTGGCAGCCGTGGCGATGGCCGTCTTCGTGGCGTTGTCCGTCGCGTCGGCAATAGCCGGCAGCACCGTGGCTGTGGCCGTCGATCCGCCGGAGGTTGGGCCAGGGACCAGCGAACTATCGCCCAGCACCACGCGAATCCGCTCGACAGGAATGCCGGTGCGGTCGCTTACTACCTGCGCAAACACGGTGTAAGTCCCAGTCCCGACATCCTGCGTACCGCAACTGACGCGCGCCGTGCCGTCGTTCAAAAGCGCCACCGACGCCTGGCAAGCCCCGCGAAACGCTCCCCAGCTCGCGCCCGCCATGCCCCAGCCCAGAATCACCTCGTCGTCGCCCGGCTTTCGCATAGAACCAATCGCCGCTTGGCGCTTCGCCCAGCCGAACTTCTCCGCGCCTACTTCCAGGCATTCCTTGTAGTGGCGCGAAGAGAAGGGCTTGTTCTGGCTCTCGTCGGTCAAGGTGTCATTCTTGAGCCGCAGCGCCACCGGGTCCATCTTCAGCGCCACGGCCAGCTCATCCATAGCCGACTCCAGCGCAAAGAGTCCCGGAACAGCCCCAGGCCCACGCATCGGCGTAGGCGTGCCGACGTTGCGGCGCACCAGCGCCGAAGTTACCAGCAGATTAGGCGTGGAATAGAGAAACGGCGTGGCTTCGCCGCAGTTTTCACGGATGTCGTCGCCAAAGTTGGTGTGATTGCGGTAGTCCTGATGCAGACTCACCAACTTGCCGTCCAGCGTGGCGGCCAGCTTCATATGCTGCTGGGTGCGCGGGCGATGCCCAACGTTCTGGAACATCTGCTTGCGATTCACGGAGAGCTTCACTGGCCGATTCAACTGCCGCGCCGCAGCCGCCGCCAGCGCTGAATGCGGCCAGGGAAAGAGCTTGCCCCCGAAGCCTGAGCCAAGAAAGCGCGTAATGATCTGGATATTCTCTCGCGGCACTCCCAGCGTCTCCGCCATCACGTGCTGGTGGTTCACCACTCCCTGCGACGTCTCATACAGGGTGAACCTGGGCGCGTTCCAAACCGCGACCGTGGCGTGCATTTCCATCGGATTATGCGTCTCAGCCGGCGTGGTGTAGGTCTGGTCCACCTTGACCGGAGCCGAGGCAAAGGCCGCTTCCACGTCTCCCCGCTTGGACTCAGTGTGCAGCGGCAGCTCCGCCGTCTGCGCGTCATCCAGTTTGGTGCTTACGCTGAAGGGAGCCGGATCGTAGGCGACCTGCACGGCCTCGGCGGCAGCCAGCGCCTGCTCATAGGTTTCCGCGAGCACCAGCGCCACATACTGGCCCCAATAGCGAATGGTCGTATCCTCCAAAGGCGGCCGCGCCTCGCTGGTCCGTCCGCCGTGGCCGCCCGGAGCCATGCGGAACAGCGGCGGCGTCGCTCCGGCGTAGAGGTTGTCATGGTGCAGAACGGCCAGCACACCGGGCATTTTCTCCGCCTTCGCGGCGTCGATCGAGCGGATCGTCCCCGCCGCGACTGTGCTGGTCACCGGCACGCCATGCACCATCCCAGGGAAGTGAAAGTCGGCGGCGTACTGCGCTGCGCCGGTCGTCTTGAGCGGCCCATCGATGCGATTGAGTTCGGAGCCGATGATGGCGGTCGGGGTAAACACGGGGGTATCGGTTGGCATCTGAGGAAGTCCTGGGGCGTGGACGATCTGCCTGCTCTTACTCTAACTCCGATGGCCGCTTTCCGGGGATGGTTGGCCGCTGCCAAAGCTGGCTGACTAGCAGTCCGCCTAACTGCCGATCTTCCGCGCCCAGCGTCCATCCGGCGCCAGCCAACGCGCGCGCGTGGTCGGGAAGCGACCGCTGCCGCAGTCCGGTGAGCCAGCGGAAGGCCAAGTACAGGCACCAGACCAGCGGCCTCGCCACCAGCAGTCCAAACGGCGTCGCCGGAACCGCGAAGTCCGAGACCACCCAACGCGCCTCCGCAACGACGCGAGGGGTCAGCCGCGCGGCCAGTTCGGCCACTTCGCCCGTCGACAGGCAGTCGAGAAAGAAGTGCGTGACGATCAGGTCGTAGGTCGCTCCCGCATCGGGAGACCAAACGCGCAAATCGGCGGCTTCGGTCGTCACGCGGCCCAGACTTGCCTTCGCAGCGTCTCGGAGCGCCGCAAGCATCCTGGGGCTCAGATCGACCGCATGCACGCAAATCCGAGGATGCGCCTGCAGCAATGCCGCGGTGAAACGCCCATCGCCATCGCCCAGCACCAGCGCGCTTCGGCAGTTGCCCAACTGCGGCAGCCAGCGCACCCGGCACCGCCAGAGAAACGGCCCAAAACTCAAGTATTCGAGCCACCGATACGGCCCGGCCATCCAGTCGAAATCAGGTGCGGCGCTCATCGCAGCATCAGCAGAGGCAGCGGAGTCAGCAGAACCAGATCGGCAGCCATCCGCAGCGTCGTGGGATCGAGCCTACCCCGTAGGCGGTCCAGCGTCGCCAGCGCCCCGCCGCTCAAAGCGGCCGCGGACAGCAGAAGCGCAGTCCGAGGCAAATGCAGCGCCACGCCACCACCCGCAGCCAGGATCGCAATCCCAGCCAGGGCCAGCGCCATGCGAAAGACCGTAGATCGCCCACGCGATTCCCAGGTCTCGATCGCCACGCAGTTTAGCCATGCCAGCGCCGTATAGACCAAAACCGGCGCCACCAGAGCCGCTCGACCCTCCGCCATCCGCGTCCACACGGGCATCGCGCACGCCAGCGTAAACAGAATTCCCACCAGCAGCTCCTTGGGCAGACGCAGCCGTCGCGACGAACTCGGCCGCGAAGCGGGCCGCCAGGGACTGTGCACCGAGGTGAAGTAGGCCATTGCCGCCGCAGCCAGCACCGAGTTTCGCGCGCGGGCCGCTACCGGCATCGAATGCCAGACCAGCCCAATTGCCAATCCTGCGGCCACCGCGGCGACGGGCGCAAACATCCGGCGATGCTTCCAATGAAAATAATGCCGCGCCCGGAGCAGAGTGGGCGAAAACCCGGCATTTTGCCCATTTTCCCTCGGAGCCAGGCAACGGCGGGCATCCAGCAGCCGATCCAAGATGTAGAAAGACCAACCGGCCAGCGCCAGCACCACCGGCAGCCAAAGCGGCAGAGTGATGCGTCCGGCCCAGGCAAACCCGAGGCACCAGACCACGGCCACCGTCGGAGCGTCAAGACTGGTCAAATGCCACAGGCGCAAGGGCGCCGGCGCGGTCATCTGGGTCTGGCTTGGAGGCGATAGTGTGGGCAGTGCGGCCACTCTCTTCGATTTTACGGTGAGGCTGGCCGCTCGGTTGCATGCGATGAAATTCAGGCAGCCGGAATGTTCTTGAGCAAAATGGCTTCGATTTCGCGCATTAAGAGGTAGACAAACAGACTTCCGCGTTACGGGAAAATCCAGTCTCGCGAAACGGCTGATTAAACTGATCTCTGCGATGGCCGATGCGGATAGCGGTCCCGGTGCGGCGATCGGCTATGATTCACCGTTGCCGCATTGTTGGTTCTCCCATGGTTTCCCAGCGGCAGAGACAGGCTCAGAGAATGGATCGAGCCAGGTTCCGCCGAAGTCCCGAAAGAAATGGCGCTCCATGAAAATGCATGTGCGAAACTCGTTGGTGGTAACTTTGCTGGGAGCGCTGCTGCTGAGCCCGGCGGCGACGATGGCGTCCGTCTCGAAGAAGGCTCAAGCCGGCTTTGAACGCGTCTTTCTCGGCAAAGACGTAAAATCCCTGCTGGATATGCCCGCCTACAAAGAGGGCATCGACCTTTACGTCAACCCGAAGTCCGAAAAGCGCCTCGACGAGCGCGGCATCGATATGAAGGACCTTTCCAAGTTCCTCAAAGAAAAGGGCGTAGGCGTCGAGCGCGATGAGTGGGTCACCATCACCGAGATCAAGGTCGATAGCGACCGCATCGAAGTTCAACTCGGCGGCGGTGGGGAAGGCCGCGGCGCCAGCAAAAATGCCGAGAAGAAAGGCGCGGGCTACAAGCGCGCCGGCGGCTCGCGCATCAATTTCCGCTATGGGCGCGACCTCACCGAGGCTGACATCCAGATCGAGGCATTCCTCCCGCTTCTCAACCGGGTTGTGGATACCAGCAAGCTTCGCGGCGTGGCCATCCCGAAAGACATCGCGCCTGAACTCCAGGAAGCGATCCGAGCCGGCGATGTCGTCCAGGGCATGACCTACCAGATGGTCCTCACCAGCATGGGTGAGCCGGACCAGAAAAAAGTCGAAGAAGGCTCCGACGACAGCCTGCGCGAAACCTGGTTCTACCTCAAAGACGGCCACCGCTGGGTGGTCCGCTTCCTCAACGGCAAAGTCGCCAAAGTTCAGGTCTTTTAACCCGATTTTGAGCGCAAAGAAATGGCTTTTCCCAAACCCCTCTGGGAAAGGCCCGGTTCCCTGTCTCCGATACCGACTCCCTTGTCCGCAAGGCTCGAAGCGCGGCTCGAACTGTTTCCGGCAGTCGTCGGCGCAAAACTCATTTTCGTAGCGGCCAGTCGCCTGTTACTCTCGTAGAAACTTGGAATCGCAGCGTTTCTCATATCCACTTTCCTGCCGGATCACTCACAATCCGGGGACAGAGCACGGGTAACTTTCCCGTTCAAACCGCAGTTGGAATGAACTTGCAGGCCCGTTAACTGCCAATTGCGCAATCGAAGGACAAAAGCCCGCAGCGCGCATCGACTTTCTTCCGCTTTTGTCAGCAGAGGGTATCCGGATGTCGGCAGTGCAACCACGAGAATTCTTCGACGCCCAGTTCAGCCTGGTCTACGAAGAGCTGCGCCGACTGGCTGCCGGCGTTCTGCGCAGCGAGCAGCCCGGCAAAGTTACCCCGACCACGCTGGTCCATGAAGCGTGGCTAAAGCTGGCCCACTATCCGCAGGTAGCGGAAACCTCACCGCTCCACTTCCGCCGCATCGCCGCCCGTGCCATGCGCCAGGTCCTCGTGGATATGGCCCGCAAGCGGCACGCCGCGCGCCGACGCGAAGAGCAAATGCTGATCACCTTCGACGAGTTTCTCCCCGGCAACGAACCGCTCCTGCACCCCAGAGACATCCTCGCGCTGGATCAGGCTCTGGACGACCTGAGCCGCATCTCCGCCCGTCAGGCCGCGCTTGTCGAAGGCCGCTTCTTCGGCGGATTGGAGATCGGCGAACTCGCCCAGATGCTCGATGTCTCCGAATCGACCGTCAGCCGCGAATGGCGCTCCGCCCGTGCCTGGCTGGGCGTCGAAATCCGCCGCAGCCTCGGCGGCAACTCCTCAGAAGCCTCGGCCGCCGCCAACTCTCCGAATCCCGATTAGGAAATCCAGATTGGGAAATCCAGATTAGGAATTCCAGACTAGCCACGGAGCCCCCCTGCATGGACGAAAGCAGATGGCAGCAGATCCAGCAAATCTTCGAGCAGGCCGTTGAACTGCCTCGCGATGCTCGGCCATCCGCCGTCGCGACGCTGTGCCGGGGCGACGATGCGCTCCAGGCGGAAGTCCTACAGATGCTTGAGGAAGACGCCCGCGCCAACCCACTGCTCGACTCCGGCCTCGACCACGCCGCCTTCGCCGTCCTCAATTTCGGCGCCCTGCCGTCCCTTGTGGAGCAGCAAATCGGCCCATACCGCCTCATCAAACTGCTCGGCGAAGGCGGCATGGGCGTCGTCTACCTCGCCGAACGCACCGACATCGGCGGAGAGGTTGCCATCAAGCTCCTCCGCGACGCCTGGTTCTCCCCCATGCGCCGTGAGCGCTTCCGCACCGAGCAACTTACCCTGGCCCAGCTCAACCACCCCGCAATTGCCCGCATCTACGATTCCAACACCCTCGAAGACGGCACCCCCTGGTTCGTCATGGAGTACGCCAACGGCCTGCCGCTCAACGAATACTGGGCAAAACGAACTGCCACCGCCCGCGACAGCACCCTCCGCGACTGCCTGCGTCTCATCCGCCGGGTCGCTGAAGCCGTCCAATACGCTCACAGCCATGCCATCATCCATCGCGACCTGAAGCCCTCGAATATCCTGGTCAGCGAATCCGGCGAGGTCAAACTTCTCGACTTCGGCATCGCCAAGCAGTTGAACGGCGAAGAGTCCCAGCCAAGCCGCACCATCACCGGCCTGCGCATGATGACGCTGGCCTACGCATCGCCCGAGCAGCTCGCAGGTGACGCGGTCGGCGTCTATTCCGACGTCTACGCGCTCGGCGTCATGCTCTTCGAACTGGTCACAGGTCAACTCCCCCAGCCCAGTCCTGCTGCCGGCGCAATCGCAACTCCAGCCGAGGTCGAACGGCCTTCCGCCCTCGTCCGCCGGACGCGACCCGAACTTTGGCCGGAACTCCGCACCCAACTCACCCGATCCGAATGGACCGATCTCGACGCCCTTACCCGCAAAGCTCTCGAAGCGGAGCCGCAACGCCGCTACCCCACTGCGGACGCCCTCATCCGCGACCTCGACGCGTTGCTCGAAGGCCGCCCGCTTGAGGCCCAACCGCCCAGCCTGGGCTACACCGTCGGCAAATTCATCCGCCGCAACCGGCGCGCCCTGCTCGGCGCAGCCGCCGCGCTGCTGCTGGTCGCCGCCACCATCGCCTTCTACACGGTGCGTCTGGAGCGCGCCAAAAACGCCGCCCTCCGCGAAACCGCAAGAACCCGCGCCATCCAGCAGTTCACCGAAAGCCTCTTCGACGGCGGCAACAAGTCCGCCGGGCCCTCCGCCGATCTGAAGGTCACTGAACTCCTCGACCGCGGCCGTCAGGAAGCCGCCGGTCTGAGCAGCGACCCTGAAATGCAGGCCGACATGCAGGAGACCCTCGGCGGCATTTACCAAAAGCTCGACAAACTCGACCTGGCCGAGCCTCTCCTGCTCGCATCGCTCGCCGAACGCGAAAAACTCTTCGGCTCGCAGAGCGCTCAATACGCCGAGAGCCTCATCGCCCTCGGCCTGCTGCGCAAAGATCAGGCCCAGCTCCAAGAAGCTGAAAGACTCACCCGCCAGGCCGTAGCCATCAGCCAGAATCTTCGCCCCGCCTCTCGTCAAGCCAACGCCCATGCTCTGGTCGCGCTCGGGTCCGTCCTCAAAGTCGCCGGCAAATACGACCAGGCCCAGCAAATCCTCGAAGCAGCGCTCAAGCTCCAGCCCCAAAACGATGCCGCAACCGCCGAAAATCTCATCGAACTCGGCGAACTCTACTTCTACCAGGGCAAATATCCGCTTTCCGAACAGCTCAACAAGCACGCTCTGGCCATCGACAGCCGCCTTTTCGGCGACTCCAATCCAGCCTCAGCCCTCGCGCTCAACAATCTGGGCGGAATCGAAATGAACCGCGCCAACTACCGCGCCTCCGAGGAGTACTTCCGTCGCGCCCTGGCCATTACCCAGGCCTGGTACGGCAGCGACCACCCCCAGACCACCGCCAACCTCACCTCCCTCGCCGAACCGCTCACCATGGACAACCAGTTGCCCGAAGCCCAGAGCCTGCTCGAGCGCGCCCTCGCCATCCAAACCCGGGCCAACGGGCAGGTCAACGCCACCGTCGCCACGACCGAAAACCAGCTTGGCATCGTCGCCATGCAGGCCAAAAAGTACGATGAGGCCGCCCGGTTCTTCACCCAAGCCCGCGACACCTGGGAGCGGCTTTACGGCGACGCCTACCCTTCCATCGCCGTCGCCGACTCCAACCTCGGCAGCATCTGCATGGCGCAAAAAGACCTTCCCTGCGCCGAAGGCCAGTTTCGCAAGGCCGTCGACCGCCTTCTCAAATACGCCCCCAACACCCTCAACGACGCCGTTGCCCACGTCAAACTCGGCCGCACCCTGCTCCGCGAGGGTCGATTCGCCGATGCCGCGCCGGAAACTCTCTACGGTTACCAGTTCCTCGTAAAAAATTCCAGCCCCAGCGACCAGTTCCTCGCCGGAGCAAGAAAAGACCTTGCCGCCGACTATGAAGCCCTGCACAAGCCCGAATTGGCTGCTCGTTTTCGCGCCGAACTGGATCTGGCCGCGCAGGTAAAACACTGAAGTTAGGCCGGAGATGGAGCTCAACGATCGTGAATTTCCACGGGTTCTATGACTGCCGCTACTTTTTTCCAGAAATTCATTCCCGTGCACCGGAGTGGACCAGTCTCTGCTGCGGCCTCAGCGAGACATCCTGGTACTCCAAAAAAAACCCCGAGGTGCTTGCCAGCAGCGGGACGGTTCGTGAAAGTCCGAAACGCAAAACGACGTTTGACGCCCTATACCGGCTGCGAAGTGCCGATGCAACGACGGAAGTATCAAGGACGAATCGCGACGAATCGCACAGTCTCGAAGAACCTGTGACATCGTATGGAATGTCTCCAATGGGAACAGCGTTGCCTCCGGTAGGATATTCAGATGGAAGAATTCAGCCGCATCAAACGGTTGCCCCCGTACGTCTTCAACATCACCGGAGAGATGAAAGTCGCCGCCCGCCGCCGCGGCGAAGACATCATCGACTTCGGCATGGGCAATCCCGACGGGGCCACCCCCAAACACATCGTCGACAAGATGATCGAGGCTACGCTCAAGCCCGTCACCCATCGCTACTCCGTCTCCAAAGGCATTCCGCGCCTGCGCCGCGCCATCGCCAACTGGTATCAGACCCGTTACGACATCGATCTCGACCCCGCGACCGAGACCATCGTCACCATCGGCTCGAAAGAAGGCATCGCTCATCTCTGCCTGGCGATTCTGGACTCGAACGATACCGTGCTAGTCCCCAACCCCAGCTACCCGATCCACATTTACGGGCCGGCCATCGCCGGAGCCCACGTGGTCAGCGTTCCGATCAACAACCAAGGCGAATTTCTGGCGGAACTCGAAAATCTCATCCCGCGCATGATGCCCCGCCCCAAGGCGCTCATCGTCAATTTCCCATCGAACCCCACCACTGAGTGCGTCGAGCTGCCGTTTCTCGCCCGTCTCGTAGAGCTGGCCAAAGAATTCGGCTTCTGGCTCATCCACGACCTGGCCTACGCCGACATCGCCTTCGACAGCTACAAGCCGCCCTCGGTGATGCAGGTTCCCGGCGCGAAGGACGTTGCCGTCGAGTTCTTCACGCTCTCGAAGAGCTACAACATGCCTGGCTGGCGGGTCGGCTTCATGGTCGGCAACCCCACCCTGGTCAACGCCCTCGGCCGCCTCAAGAGCTACTTCGACTACGGCACCTTCACGCCCATCCAGGTCGCGTCCATTCTCGCCCTCGAAGGGCCGCAGGCCTGCGTCGCCGACATTTGCGACAACTATCGCCGCCGCCGCGACGTCTTAGTCGAAGGACTGAACAAAATTGGCTGGCAAGTGCCGCTTCCCCGCGCCACCATGTTCCTATGGGCGCGGATTCCGGAGCAGTTTCGCCATCTCGGTTCGCTCGAATTCAGCAAACTGCTGCTCACCGACGCCAAAGTCGCCGTAAGCCCCGGCATCGGCTTCGGCGAGTACGGCGACGGCCATGTGCGCTTCTCGCTCATTGAAAATGAAGAACGCACCCGCCAGGCCCTGCGCGGCATGAAAACCATGCTCGCCGGCAAAGTTTTCGTATAAAAAGCAAAAGCAATCCTGGAGACACGATGAAGCTTTGGCAAAAAATCTCACTCATCACGCTGGCCGTACTGCTCATCGCCGGCGCCCGCGTCTATTTCGTCTGGAAAGCCCGGCAAGACCCCGGCGTCTTCAAAAAAGGCCCGGAAGCCAAGCCGCTCACGCAGGACGAACTGGCCGTGATGACCCAGTATTACTTCGCCAGCTTCGATCAGGCCAGGCAGCTTGAGGGCAAACCGGTCTGGATCAAGGCCGGCTATTCGCTGCCTTACTACCCCTATACCGGCGGAAAAGTCGAGTTCGCCAAGCGCGCCGGCCTCCTGCCCGGAGCGGAAAAGCTCTCCGTCTCGAAACTCATCAAAGCCGTCGCCCCGGCTAAGGAAGACAACCGCGTCCCGCACGGCACCAAGCAGTACTTCATCGTCTTCACCATCGACGGCCCCGATGCCCGTCCCGGAACTTTTGCCGCGCCCATTGGCTTCGCAGACGGCGCGCAGGAGACGCTCTTCTGCGATCTGCTCTTCTACTACGAGGATCCCAAGACCATCTACGACCACTGGCCGCAGCCGGTCTGGGACGCCGTCGCCAAACACACCCCCACCGTAGGCATGACCGAAAACCAGGCCCGCATGGCCGCCGGCATCCTCATCGAAAGCGACTCGACACGCCTCGGCGACCGCACCGCAACCTACGACGAGGGCAACAAGAAGTGGACGGTCACCTTCGTCAAGGGCGTGGCCACGCAAGTCAAGGAGGGCTAGCGCGTTGACGAAAGCAGATACCGTAACGCTCTACCGGCCTGTCGGCCAAAAGGAGCTGGAACTGGTTGCGGAGAGCGGCTACCGCGCCTTTCCACCCCGGCTCCATTGGCAGCCGATCTTCTACCCGGTGCTGAACGAGGAATACGCCACCTTTATCGCCCGCGAGTGGAATACGAAAGACGAGGGCTCCGGCTTCGTCGGATATGTGCTTCGCTTTCAGGTTCGCTCTGACTACATCGCGCAGTTCACGGTGCAGAAGGTTGGCTCGGCGACCGCGCTTGAGCTTTGGATCCCAGCGGAGCGATTGGCTGAATTCAACGAAAACATCGTCGGCGAAATCGAGGTAATTGCCACCTACCGCGGTAAATGCTGATAGTTCCGCTGCTCCTTCTTTACATCGACCACCGGTTGCCGGGGCACCGACACATCTCGTCTGGCGCGTCATCGCTCGACAGTTTGGCACGCGAAATGCGCAAAATGCGCTCAAAACCGGGGGGAGGGATACTGTTTGCGCCAGTATCCCACTCATTATGAACGAGTTACGCAGATTTTCAGAGCGCGTAAAGGTGGTTTTTACTGCGTATTTGCGCGCTTTTTGGCAGCATTTTGTTGCGTACGGGGCTCTGCCGCGCAGCGTTGGCTGGCGGTGAACCGGGTGCTTTCGATCGCTGATTGTCTCTAGTATGCGCTTGCGGCCATGAATTGTACGCAACTCTCGGCCCGCAAAATTTGCTCACGCAGGAACGGGCGGCAACGGAGGATTGAGCCTTGAGGTGTCGGTTGAGAGCGGTAAGCGCATAGGCAAGGGCAGCGACAGGTCTGGTTTGAGGAAAGCGTTCGACACTTCCGTTGGCCAATGCGCAGGAACGACGGCGTCGTCCGCCGCACCGAGTCTGCTTAGAATCGAGTTGGACCAAGGTGTCGCTTCGTCGAGGAAGTACCTTGGCAACATCGCCGAAGCATCCACTTGACTCGGCGATTTCGATTGGCAATTTCAGAACGAACCGGATTCCTTGAACGGGGGTACTATTGAGCAATGAGCACTCACGCAGCGGAGCCGGCAGTGTCAGGATCGTTCCAAACCGACCAACGGTTTTTGGACGAATTGTGGTGGATTCGTCAGAATCGTGGCCGTTATGCGGGAAAGTGGGTTGCGTTAGCTGGCAACACGCTGCTTGCTTGCGGCGATTCCGCGCGGGAAGTCTTCGACGCCGCAAAGGGAGCGGACGTGACGCCGCTGATCCAATATATTGAGGGCGAAACGCTTCCGTTCGCCGGGTGGTAGCTGGATGCCTTCCGTCGATTTCGATCTGGAATACACCTATCCGGACGATTCAACCGGAGGGATTGTGCTTTCGGTCGAGCTTGAGGCTGAGGGGAGCGTTCGCTTGCTCGCCCATGTGGACACTGGCGCCGCGAACTGCTTGTTTCGCAGCGACTATGCCGATCTTCTTGGGCTGACGCTGGCCGATGGCGTCCCGATGCGGTTTTCCGCAGCTGGCGGCGGGGTGATTGAGGCTTACGGTCACACGATCACGATCAAGGTGCTTGGGCAGGCCGTATCTTCGCTTGTCTACTTCACCGATCATCCCCAATTCCGGCGGAATGTGCTCGGACGCCAAGGATGGCTTCATCACTTCAAGCTTGGTTTGATCGTTTACGACGCGAAGCTGTATCTGGGTACGCGTGGGCCTTGAGGATTCGCACGTTATAGCATTTTCCGCAACGGTGAAGACCGGAACCGCGACTGCCGAGTCGATTTTCCTTAAGAAAATCGACATTCCATAGCTTCAGAAAGTTCACAGTAATTCGGAAAATGCCTTAGCCGAAGCGCATAGCCATTGGAGGCACACGAGAGCAACAGTGCAATGGCGTGAGGGATGAAGACAATGAGGCCTTAGCTTGCGAGGAGATTTGCACGCTCCCACATCTGGATCAAAACACTCGCCAGATTTGGGGCATGGCAAATTATTTTTGTTGACGTTTACAGCTCACCTACGGGGCGGATACTCCGCCTGAATAGGCTGCCCGTGTGCCAGAACCGGACTAAAACGCCCCGACACGGCTGTCAAGCCGCAGGGCGGATGAGCCTTATTGCGGTAGTTGGAAAATCCGGCGACTTAGGATTTGGAACCTTGTAGGTCTCAACTTCATTCGAGTCAATCACTTTGGCGAGCACAGCGCGACACGATTCGGGTTTTTTGCTCCATGCGAAGCCCTTGGCCGGAAGAAAGTAGGTAAGGAACCTCTTCAGTCCGATGAATTCCAAGCTTGAACGCTCCGCCTCCGCAAGGGCGTCGCAAAACTGCTTCTTGTCTAAGGCGGTTACTTCTGCGGGCCCGACGGCAACGGACGCGACGGCAGGCGCCATTTGAGGTGTGGACGGGGTAAGTGGCCGAAACGGTGGTGGCGGATTTGTGGAAACGCCTGTGACGGGCGGGTCGGGGATTTTTTCAAAACCGATGTCGATGTGATCTGCTAGCGGATCAAAGTTCCATGCTGCCGCGCTCGACTTTATTTTCCTTCCATCGCGGTGCCGCAGTGAGACTACGGGACGGTACCCGTCGGGAACCAAGAGCGCCGCCGCCTTGGACGAATCTGAGTTAAGTTCCGATTTTTCCAGGGCTTCCAATCCAGTCCGCAAAATGGATTCGAGGTCGAAGATTTTCAAAGTCTTGTTGCTCATATCGATCAATCTCCTCTAAAGTTCTTGAAATAAAAGAAATTAAACTTAGAGAAATCTGCTGATCCATCTCTATTTCTGAACACTAAGGAAAAGCTAATTTCTCAAGGCCGTTGCTAGATTTGTTTGAATTTGTTGCGTTTCTGTATTGGGGGACTTTCTAACTAATGGCTTCAGCTTAGCACTCGTGCTGCCCGCCGTCAACCTCGCAAATGGGGCGAACCGCGCCGCCTCATTCGCGCGGTCCTGTTTAGCTTACGGCCAACGACCGAAGCACGTATTGCAGAATCCCGCCATGCTCAAAGTAGGCGATTTCCTGGGGGGTGTCGATGCGGACCTGGGTGGCAATGAGTTTGGTGCTGCCGTCTGTCGAAACTACTTTCACGTGAAGGGTCTTTCCTTCAGCGAATTTGCCGTCGAGCATGGCTTTGAGGCCGGGGAAGCTGTAGAGTTCTTCGCCCGTGAGCCGGTGGGATTCTACGCTCTCGCCTGCCGAGAATTGCAGCGGCAGGATGCCCATGCCGACCAGGTTCGAGCGGTGAATGCGCTCGAAGCTTTCGGCGATTACGGCGCGGATGCCCAGCAGCTTTGGCCCTTTGGCGGCCCAGTCGCGTGAGCTGCCGCTGCCGTATTCCTTGCCGGCCAAAATGACCAGCGGCACGCCGCGCTCGGCATAGACGACGCTGGCATCGTAGATCGACATCCCAGTGCCTTCAGGGAGCAGCCGAGTGACGCCGCCTTCCGTGCCGGGGGCCAGTTTGTTCTTCAATCGCACATTCGCAAATGTCCCGCGGACCATGACTTCGTGGTTACCGCGCCGGCTGCCGTAACTGTTGAAGTCGGCGGGCTTCACGCCGTGGGCGCTCAGGTATTGACCCGCCGGGCCGTTGGCCTTGATGCTGCCGGCCGGGGAGATGTGATCGGTGGTGACGCTGTCTCCGAGGATGGCCAGGACGCGGGCGTTGGCGATGTCTTCTACGGGGGCCGGCGTGGGCGTGATGCCGTCGAAGTAGGGCGCTTTGCGGATGTAGGTGGAGTCCGGCTCCCACTGGTAAGTCTCGCCGAGCGGAAACTTGAGGCCCTGCCAGTTGTTATCGCCCAGAGTGACGGTCGAGTACTCCCGGGTGAAGCCTTCGCTGGTAACGCCGAGAGCAATCGCGTCCGAGACCTCGGCCTGGGTCGGCCAGATGTCTTTCAAAAAGACCGGCAGGCTCTCGCTGTCGTAGCCAAGCGGAGTCGCGCTGAAATCATGATCGATCCGGCCGGCAATGGCATAAGCCACCACCAGCGGCGGAGACATCAGGTAATTCGCCCGAACATCGACATTGACACGGCCCTCGAAGTTGCGATTCCCGCTCAGCACCGAGACCGCGACCAGCCCATGCTCGTTGATCGACGCGGACACATCCTCAGGCAGCGGGCCAGAGTTGCCGATGCACGTGGTGCAGCCGTAGCCGACGACGTTAAAGCGGAGCTTTTCGAGATACGGGAGCAATCCAGCCTTGGTGTAGTAATCCGTCACCACACGGGAGCCCGGTGCGAGCGAGGTCTTCACCCACGGCGGAACCGTGAGACCCTTTTCAACAGCCTTCTTGGCCAGCAAACCGGCCGCAATCATCACCGAGGGGTTCGAAGTGTTGGTGCAGCTGGTGATGGCCGCAATCACCACCGAGCCGTGGTCGAGGTAGGTGTCGGGATTGACGCCGAATCGCCCCTTGACGGTGCTGGCATACGCATGGTGCTCGGGCGTTGGCTCGAAGCCGCTGTCCATCCCCTCGTTGCTGGCGCGAGCTTCGGCGGGCGTGGGCTCGGCAGGCAGTTCCGGCGTTAGCTCGCGGTCCAGAACCGCCGTGGCTGCCGACCAGGCTGAGGCGGTGCGTTCTCCAAGAGGCTTGGCGGTAGGGCTGAGCAGGCCAGGCAACTGCTTTTTGAAGCTCGCGCCGGTTTCCGAGAGCAGAACGCGATCCTGCGGACGTTTGGGGCCGGCGACCGAAGGCTCCACGGTCGAAAGATCGAGCGAAAGCGTCTGCGTGTATTCCGCCTCCGGCGAATCGGCCGTGTGAAAGAGCCCTTGCGCCTTGTAATACGCCTCCACCAGGGCAATTTGTTCTTCAGACCGGCCGGTGAGGCGCAGGTAGCGCAGCGTCTCTTCGTCCACCGGGAAGATGCCGCAGGTGGCGCCGTATTCGGGCGCCATATTGCTGATCGTGGCGCGGTCCGCCAGCGGCAGTTCGGCAATGCCCGAGCCGTAGAATTCGACGAACTTGCCCACCACGCCCAGCTTGCGCAGCGCCTCAGTTACCGTTAGCACCAGGTCGGTAGCCGTTGCCCCTTCGCGCAGCTTGCCAGTCAGCTTGTAACCAACCACCTGTGGAATCAGCATGGAAACCGGCTGGCCAAGCATCGC
>Ga0116231_10006104_pt1 | contig 23289 bp, 19 predicted proteins | sample S1TSphgellanicum_2_FD_89695 | JGI IMG/M metagenome (GOLD analysis project Ga0116231, IMG submission 89695) | Host-associated microbial communities from peat moss isolated from Minnesota, USA - S1T2_Fd - Sphagnum magellanicum MG | ecosystem: Host-associated > Plants > Peat moss > Unclassified...
GAGGAAATCCTCGACGCCTGTTGTTCGGCATGGACGGCGCTCCTTAGCGACAAGGGCCGCATCGCAAGCATTGGGGGCTATGCTTGACAGGTCAAATGTTCGAGGAAGCGGTATAAGCCCGCTCGACGCCGTTCATGCCCGGCATGACGACGTGGGAGAAACCACGGGTAACGTGGCGTCGAAAGGATCCACGCGCGCAAAAGAGAAGGTCCAGCGTTGATCACGCCTCGGCTTCTATAAAAGGTTGAAATTGATCACGCGCGCCCTCTTAGGGTTTGCGGTTCATAAGGTTAAGATTAACCCACTGGTCGGGGAGGCTGACAGATGGAGAAAAACAGGATTGAGGCGTTTAGCGACGGGGTCATCGCTGTCGCCATCACCCTCATGGTGATCGAACTGAAGCCGCCCGCCCTTAGCGGCGGGTTTGAAAACCTCGCCGCCCTGACGCCAAGCTTCTTGGCCTACGTGCTCAGCTTCATTTACGTGGGGATCTACTGGAACAATCACCACCATCTCCTGAGCATCGTGCGAACGATCGACGGCGCAGTCCTGTGGGCTAACTTGCATCTCTTGTTCTGGCTGACCCTCTTTCCCTTCTCCACCGCGTGGGTGAGCCAGCAGTCTTTAGCCGTGGCGCCGGCTGCGACCTACGGCGTGAACCTGCTCATGGCGGCTCTGGCCTACTACGCCCTGCAATGGACCCTCGTCCGCGCCCAAGGGCCAGAATCCGTCTTGAAGGCGGCGCTCGGTCACGACTGGAAGGGACGTGCCTCGCCAGCGGCCTACGTCGTCGGCATCGCGGCCGCCTTCTACAAACCCTGGGCCGCCGACTTGGTTTACGCCGGCGTGGCCCTCATCTGGCTCATTCCCGATCAGCGGATCGAGCGCCGGAGCATGAGCGTCACCCCATCATAAGTCGAAAACCACCCTATTGGCGCCACCGCTCCACAAGGCGGGGGCCGACCAGGAGGGCGAGGGCCAGCCCGACGAGGAGACCCTGGACAAAGTGCAGGGCCGGCGCGAACCCGCCCTCGCGCACGCTGTCAAGGGCGTTGATCTGGAAAACGGCGCCGGCAAGGCCGGCGAGGCCTGCGCCGGCGCGCACGTTTGTCTTGCCGGCTAGACAAGGGATCTTCATGGCGCCGCTCCTCGGCGAAGCCAAGGTTTCATTTTCTCGCTAGGAAAGTCAACACGGCCCTCGGGGGCGCATGGGACGGCTCAGGCGGCCTTTGAGGCCGCCGCGGTTTGTGGCATGTCCTCGGGCCCTCGCCCCCCCGGCCGGGCGCAGACCCGCCGCCCGGCGGATCCAGGGCCTCACACGAGACCCTTTTCCAGGGGGCTAAGACAGAGACCAATGCACGATCCCCTCCAGATCATCGCCCGGGGCCCACGCGCCGTCGCCGAAGCCGCCGCCTCCGACATCGACGCGGATCCCATCCTCGAGGGCGTGACCTACTCGATCCTAGAGGAGGACGAGGATCGCGGCCTCTGGCGCATCGACGCCTTTCCCGTGAACGAAGAGGAGGCCCAAACCCTCACCCGCCTTTTGAAGGGCTACGAGGGCCTCACCACCACCGCCGAACGCCTCGCGGACGCCGACTGGCTCGCCATGGCGCTTTCAGGGCTTCCGCCGGTCCGAGCGGGACGGTTCTTCATCTACGGCGTCCACGACCGGGGCCGGACGCCGAAAAACGCTGTGAAACTGCGCATTGAAGCTGGCGCCGCCTTTGGAACGGGTCACCACGGAACCACTGTCGGCTGTCTTCTCGCCTTTGACCACATCCTCAAGCGCGGCGCGCCGCTGAAGGTTCTCGACGTGGGCGCGGGCACAGGCGTCCTCGCCATCGCCGCCGCTCGCACCGGAGCGCGTCACGTGGTCGGCACCGATATTGATCCGGTGTCCGTGCGCATCGGCCGGGAGAACGCAAAGGTCAACGCCGCCGCGGCCCGTTTCGTTCACGCCTCGGGCCTCAGCCATCCCCTTGTCGCCCGACGCGCGCCCTACGACCTTGTCTTCGCCAACATCCTCGCCCGCCCCCTCATCAACCTTGCGCATCCTATCTGGGGCGCCCTGCGCCCCGGCGGGACGGCCATACTCTCCGGCCTGTTGCGGACCCAGGAGCGCGCCGTGAAGGCCGCCTACCTCAGCCGCGGGTTCGTCGTCGCACGACGGATCCATCGCGACGCCTGGGCGACCCTGGTGCTGCGCCGCCTCTGACGCCATCGCGGCGAGGCGCCCTCAGGACCGGGCCGCCTCCTGGGCGCGGGCGAAATCGGGGCGGCGCGAGGGAAACGGCCAGTCGATGCGCTCGCCGGCGAACAGGGCCCACCAGACGAAGACCGGCTGAAACGCAAGGCGCGGGACGTGGTACCACCAGCTCGACGGTAGGCCGGGAACGGCCACGCCTGCGAAGGCGTGGTAAAGATTGGCGGGAAAAACGCAGACGGCGTAAAGGGCCAGGGCCGCCCCGGCCGCCCGGCGCGTGGCGGGAACCACAAGACCGACGCCGCCTAGGATCTCGCACACGCCCGTGGCCAGGACCACCAGGCGAGGCTCCGGGATGAAGGGCGGAACGATCAGGACCAGAACGTTCGTCGCTAAAAGGTGCACAACGCCGAAGGCGGCATAGCCCAGGGCCAGGGCCCAGCGCGCCTGACCCCGGCCATCGCGAAACCCGGGCGCGTTCAGGGCCGACGCCCCAGCGACGATGAGCAGCACAAGCGCAAGAAGGGCCAGGATCATCACCCGCAGGCCGCGCCGCGGAGGGTTTGCGTCCGCCGTCCAGGGGGCATAAATCTCTCCCCATGCGCCAGACCTTCGATGAACACGCCGATCCCTCCTTTGGATCCAAGCACCTGCCCCTGATCCGTCAGGAGCTACGTCGCCAAGGGCTCGACGGTTTCCTTATTCCCCATGAGGACGAGCACCAGAACGAATATCTTCCCGACGCCAACGAGCGCCTGTCGTGGACCACAGGCTTCACCGGCTCGGCGGGGGCGGCGGTGGTCTTCTCCGACAAGGCCGCCGTCTTCGTGGATGGGCGTTACACCTTGCAGGTGAAAGCCCAGGTGGATCCGGCGCTTTTCGACGCCCGCGATCTGGTGCAAGGGGGCGTGCCGCTCTACCTCCAGGAGACCGGCAAGCCCGGTCAGATCATCGGCTACGACCCGCGCTTGCATTCGCCAGACGCCCTTGAGGGCCTGAAGGCCGCCGCCGCCAAGGCCGGCGCCGTCCTCAAACCCGTGGACGAAAACCCGGTGGACATCGCCTGGTCCAAGGAGAGGCCCGCCCAGCCCCAGGCCGCTATCCTTCCCCATCCCGTCCGCTACTCGGGCGAGGAAAGCGGGTCGAAGCGGTCCCGGGTGGGCGCCGTCCTGCGCGACGCCGGCGCTGAGGCGGCGGTACTCACCGCGCCGTCCTCCATTGCCTGGCTATTCAACGTTCGAGGCGGGGATGTGATCCGCTCTCCCCTCCCCCTCGGCCAGGCCATCCTCAGGGCCGACGGAACAGCAGAGCTGTTCCTGGACCCGGTCAAGGTCACCGAGGACCTTCCCGCCTTTCTCGGCAACCAAGTCGCCCTCGCGCCGCCGGAGGCGCTCCCGGCGGCCCTCGCCGCCCTGAAAGGCCGCAAGGTTTTGGTGGATCCGAGCCAGTCCTCAGCCTGGTACTTCGACACCCTCGCCGCCGCCGGCGCCGACGTGGTGCGCGGGGCGGACCCCTGCGCCCTGCCGCGCGCCTGCAAGAACGCGGTGGAGATCGCCGGCGCCAAGGCGGCCCACGTGCGCGACGGCGCGGCCCTGACCAAGTTTCTCTATTGGCTCGGCGGCGAAGCGCAGAGCGCGCTCCCCGACGAGGTGGAGGTGGTCTCACGGCTTGAGGGCCTGCGCGAGGCGACCGGCGCGCTCAAGGACCTCTCCTTCGACACCATAGCCGGGGCGGGGCCCAATGGCGCGGTTGTCCACTACCGTCCGACCTTGAAAACCAACCGGCGGCTCGAGCCAGGGCAGCTGCTCTTGGTGGATTCAGGGGCTCAGTACCTCGACGGCACCACCGACGTGACCCGCACCGTCGCCTTCGGCGAACCCTCGCCGGAGATGCGCGAGCGATTCACCCTGGTGCTTAAGGGCCATATCGCCCTCGCCCGGGTCCGCTTTCCTGAAGGCGTCACCGGATCAAGCCTGGACGCCCTGGCGCGCATGGCGCTCTGGGAGCGGGGCCTGGATTTCGACCACGGCACAGGGCACGGGGTGGGCTCCTATCTTGGGGTTCACGAAGGCCCCCACAGGATCGCCAAGGCGCCCAACCTCATCGCCCTCAGGCCCGGCATGATCGTCTCCAACGAGCCCGGCTATTACAAGACCGGCGCCTACGGCATCCGCATCGAAAACCTGCAGTATGTGACCCCGGCCGCCCCCATTGCGGGCGGCGAGCGGCCCATGCTCGGCTTTGAGACCCTCACCCTGGCGCCAATCGATCGCACCCTCATCGAGCCCACCCTGCTTGAGGCGGCCGAGCGCGCCTGGCTCAACGCGTACCACGCCCGGGTCTTGAACGAGATCGGCCCGCTTTTGGACGCGCCCGAACGCGCCTGGCTCGTAAAGGCCGCCGCCGCCATCTAGGGGGCGGCCTCATGAGCGCCGGCGGCGCGCCTAGCGCACGCGCGTCCAGATCTCCGACCGACACAGGGGATAGAAGACGCACCCCGTGAGCTTGAGGGTGTTGGGGTCGATCAGGCGGATGCTGCCTTCGTAGGTGCGCCCGTCTGTGGGATTATAGACCCTGCCTCCGCTCCAAACGGGCGGACCGCCCTTAACGCCGTAGAAGATGGACAAGCCCTTGATGGGACGGCGGCGCAGGCTCTCTTCCGCGTTGCGCTCATCCACCTGATCCGGATGCGCCTTTAGACGATCGGAGGTGACGATGCGGCCGCAGAGGGCCGCGTCGCAGGCGAAAACCTCGACAATCCCATGATCATGGCCTGTGAGCCACAGCCCTGCGGCGCCGCCGGCGGCGCCGGGGTCTAAGACCTCGCCGCCCAAGACGGCGGCCATGGTGGCGATAAGGAGCGTAAGCGGCATGGGGTCCTCCTCCGATCCCAAGTCGATGGGGTGGGTTCCCCGCTTGGGTCTAGGGTTGCGCTGGCCTGTCTTCAGGCGGATCGCCGTCGCCGATGAAGGAGAGCCACTCTTCCTCCGACATGACGCGAAGGCCAAGCTCAGCGGCGAGCTTTAACTTGGAGCCCGCGCCCGGGCCCGCCACGACGATGTCGGTCTTTTTCGACACGGAGGAGGCGACCTTGGCGCCCAGGCGCTCGGCCTGGGCCTTAGCCTCGTCCCGGGTCATGCGCTCGAGGCTTCCGGTGAACACCACCGTCTTACCCGCCGCGGCCGTGTCCGTCTTCGGCTTCTCCGCGTCGAGGATCTCGATCTGATCCACCAGATTCTGCACCAGCCGCCGGTTATGGTCTTCGCCGAAATACCGCGCCGCCGCGTCGATCACCGCCTCGCCTACCTGGTCGAGGGCGTCCAGCTCGGCTTTGGCGTCTTCGTCGCCCGCCGCGACGGCGTCCATGGCCTTAAGGAAGGCGACGGCCCCGCCATAGCCCCGCGCCAGGGTCAGCGCTGTGGTCTCGCCCACATGTCTAACCCCCAGGGCCAGGATGAAGCGTTCAAGGGCGATCCTGCGCCGCGCCGCGATAGCCGAGAAGAGATTGCGCGTGCTCGTCTCACCATAGCCCTCCCGATCCTTGATCTTCGTCAAGGCGGCCTTGTCCCGGGCCTCCAGGGTGAAGATGTCGGCCGGCTCCCGGATCAGCCCGTCCTCATAGAAACTCAAAAGCTGCTTCTCTCCGAGCCCCTCGATGTCGAAGGCCTTGCGCGAGACGAAGTGCTTAAGATGTTCGATGTTCTGGAACGGGCAGGCCAGTTCGCCCGTACAGCGCCTCACCACCGTCTCTGCGCCGCTGGCGGTCGTCTCACGCACCACGGGGGTCTTCAGACGGCAGGGACAGGCCTGCGGAAAGACATAAGGGGGACGCTCCGCATGGCCAGGGTCCTGAATCACGCCGGCGATCTGGGGGATCACGTCGCCGGCCCTTTGCACGATGACGGTGTCGCCTACCCGCACGTCCTTACGGGCGATCTCGTCGGCGTTATGCAAGGTGATGTTGGACACGGTCGCGCCGCCCACAAACACAGGGGCCACGCGCGCCACGGGCGTGAGAGCGCCGGTCCGCCCCACCTGGATGTCGATCCCCTCAAGGACGGTGCGGGCCTGCTCGGGCGGAAATTTGCGCGCCACCGCCCAGCGGGGCACGCGCCCCACCGCCCCCAGCCGCGCCTGCCAGTCGAGGCGGTCGACTTTGAACACCACCCCATCGATATCGTAGCCAAGGCCCCCACGCCGGGCGGCGAGGCTCGCGTATGCGCCCTTGAGCCCGTCCTCGCCCTCCACGCGGGTTGATAGGGGATTGACCCGAAACCCCCAGGCGGCGAGGCGCTCCAGGGCCTGCATCTGGGTGTCCGCGAAGGGGGCCGATGTCAGCCCCCACGCGTAGGCGAAGAAGCGCAAGGGCCGGCGCGCCGTGACCGAGGGATCGATTTGGCGGAGGGATCCGGCGGCGCAGTTTCTGGGGTTGACGTAGGTGCGCTCGCCCCTGGCCTCAGCCTCCGCGTTCATCGCCAGGAACGCGGCGGTCTCCATGTAAACCTCCCCGCGGATCTCCACCACCGCAGGCCACCCGCTCGCCCAGAGCCTTTGGGGAATATCAGCCAAGGTCTTGAGGTTGGCGGTGATGTCCTCGCCCACCCGGCCGTCGCCCCGGGTGGAGCCCTGGATGAGGACGCCGTTTTCATAGCGAAGGTTGGCGGAGAGACCGTCGATCTTGGGCTCGGCCGAGAAGGCCACCGGGTCGGCCTCCTCAAGGCGCAAAAACCGCCGGATGCGCGCGACGAATTCATCCGCCTCCTCGTCAGAGAAGGCGTTGTCCAAGGACAGCATGGGCACGCCGTGTTCGACGGGCGAGAACTGATCCGCCGGGGCGGAGCCCACGCGGCGACTGGGCGAATCTGGACGCACAAGGTCCGGGAAGAGGGCTTCGAGGGCGAGATTGCGCCGCTTTAGGGCGTCGTATTCGGCATCCTCGAGCTCAGGCGCGTCCTCCTGAAAATATTGGGCGTCCGCGCGCGCCATGAGCCCGGCGAGGCGCTCAAGCTCAGCCGCCGCCTCGGTCTCTCCGAAGCTCTTTAGGTCGGGAAATTCCTGAAGCGGATCCATGGGTCAGGCGTCCATCAAGGCCCGCGCAGCCGCGCGGGCCGCCTGGGTTATCTCCGCGCCCGAGAGCATCCTGGCGATCTCCTCCTCCCGCTCGGAGGATCCGAGGGCGGCGATGCGCGTGGCGAGCCCCTCGCCGGCGCCGGTTTTGGACACGCGCCAGTGGGCGTCGGCCCGGGCGGCGATCTGCGGGCTGTGGGTGACGAGGATGACTTGGGCGCCCCGCGCGAGGGCGCGCAGACGCAGCCCCACGGCATCCGCCACGGCGCCGCCGACGCCTTGATCCACCTCGTCGAAAATCATGGTCGGCGACGGCCCCTCCCCGCCTCGGGCCAGAACCGCCTTCAAGGCCAGGGCGAAGCGGGCGAGCTCGCCGCCGGACGCCATGGCGCCGAGGGCTCCGAACGGCGCGCCCGGGTTGGTGGCCACCTGGAACTCCACCTGATCGCGGCCGTGGGGTCCCGCCCGCTCAGGCGCGAGGGGTTCGACGGCCACCCGGAACCGGGCCTTCTCAAGCTTCAAGGGGGCGAGCTCGGCCATGACCGCCGCAGCGAGCTCCAACCCGGTTTTCGTCCGCGCGCGGGTCAGCCCCTGCGCCGCCTCTTCATAAAGGGCGCGCGCCGCCGCCTCCGCGCGGCTGAGGGCCTCAAGGTCCGCCTCCAGGGTCTCAGCGCCCGAAACAGCCTTGGCCAGTTCAGCCCGAGCCTCAGGAATAGCTTCCACAGGGACCCCTAAGCGGCGAGCGAGGGCGCGAAGGGCGAAGAGCCTCTGTTCGACGCCATCGAGCCGGTCTGGCTCAAACTCAAAGGCCGACGCCGCCGCCTCGACGGCGGCGAGGGCCTCGTCGGTCTCAACAAGGGCGCGGTCAAGGGCTTCGGACGCCGCCTTCAGGCGCAAAACCACCTGATTGTCGGCGCCGGCCCCGGCCTGCAGCGTCCGCTCCCTCGCCCGGTCAAGGGCGCGCAAGGCCTGGGCGAGGCTGGAGGAGATCTGGTCTCCGCCCAGGGCGGTCTGGGCGGCGGCGATGTCGGCGAGGGCCTTTTCCGCTGCGCCCAGGAGCGCCCGCTCCTCCACAAGGGCCGTCTCCTCGCCTGGACGGGGATTGAGCCGATCGATTTCTTCCAGACGCGCCGCCTGAAGCGCCAGATCCTCGCCGCCGCGCTGCGCGCGTTCGGCCAGGGCCGCCCGCGCGTCCCGTGCGGCGGCGTAGGCGCGCCACGCCGCCTGGGTGGCCTTGGCCGCCGGGGCGACGGCCCCAAAGCCATCCAGAAGGGGCCCATGGCTCCGCGCGTCCAAAAGCCCCACGGTCTCGTGCTGACCGTGAACCTCGATGAGGAGGGCGCCCAGTTCGCGCAAGGCGGACACGCTCGCCGACTGATCGTTGATGAAGGCCCGCGAACGGCCGTCCTGGGCGAGTTGACGGCGCAGGATCAAGGGCTCGTCGGGCCCGCCCTGGAGGCCCCGCGCCTCAAGGAAGGCCCAGGCTGGGTGGTCGGGCGAGAGGGAGAAGGCGGCGATCGCCACAGCCTGGGCGGCGCCCCGCCGCACGAGGGCCGCATCGGCGCGTTGACCAAGGGCGAGGCCGAGGGCGTCCAGGACGATGGATTTGCCGGCGCCGGTCTCTCCGGTAAGCACCGTCAGCCCCTTACCCACCTCAAGCTCAAGGGCGTCGATAAGGACAACGTCGCGGATGGTGAGGCCGATCAGCATCGCCGCAACCTAGCACGCTCCAAGGACGTCTGCGTTATCCGCGCCCGAGCTGGTTAAGGATGGTTCGCCGCTTTTCCTTAGGCGGGATGAGGGGCTTTAGACCCTTGGACGTCAGAAGGGCGTAGGCCTCCGAGTACCACCGGTCGCCGGGGAAGTTGTAGCCGAGCACCGCCCCGTCGCGCTTGGCCTCGTCGGTGAGGCCGAGGGACAGGTAAGCCGCCACGAGCCTGTAAAGGGCCTCAGGGGCGTGGCTGGTGGTCTGGTAGCGGTCGATCACGACCTTGAACCGTCCGATGGCCGCCAGGGGGTTGCCCGATCTTAAGTAGTAGCGGCCGATGGACATCTCCTTGCCCGCCAGCTGATCCTGAACCAGGTCGAGCTTGATCTTCGCGTCCGTGGAATACTCCGAAGAGGGGTAGCGCTTGATGACCTCGCGCAAGGCCACGAGGGCCTGCTCGGTGGCCGCCTGGTCTCGGCCGACATCGTTGATTTCCTCGAAGTAGCAAACCGCCTTCAGATAATAGGCGTAGGCCGCCGAGGGGTTTCCCGGATAAAGACTGATGAAGCGGTCAGCCGCCGCGATGGCGTCCTCATACTTGTGCCCCTCGTACTGGGCGAAGGCGGTCATCAGAATGGAGCGGCGCGACCACTCCGAATAAGGATGCTGGCGCTCGACCTCGTCGAAGTAGCGCACAGCCTCCCCCCACTGGTGCTCGTCGAGACGCTTGGCGCCCGTGGCGTAGAGCAGCTCTACGGGGCGCTCCTGGTACGCGATGTTGGGCTTGGGCGTCTTGGACTTGCCGCCGAGGACGGCGCAGCCGGATGAGGCGAGGGCGGCCGTAAGCGTCAGGGCCAGGAAAATCGGTGTCGAGCGTCGAAGGCTGAAAGGCGGCAAACGCGCGGGTCCCTTGCAAATATGCGGAGAAGCGCCCCCGCATCCCGCCCAGAGCTCGCTTCTACACGAGCCTCGCGGCCGCGCCAACGGCAGGGACGCCGCAGACCTTAAGGAACAGGGTTATTCCAGGCAAACTGCCGAAAAGCTTGAGATTTTTAGACCGCTTCGGCCATGACCGGCGTCAGGGTGCGCACCCGCCAGGCCTGAGGCCGCGAAAGAAGCAGCCGGCAAAGCTGGTTATTAAGGGCATGGCCGCCGCAGATGGTCTCGAAACGGCCGATGAGCGGCGCGCCGAGGGTGAACAGGTCCCCCACCGCGTCCAAGGCCTTGTGGCGCACGAACTCGCGCTCCATGCGAAGACCCTCAGGGTTCAGGATCACATCGTTCTCGATCACCACGGCATTGTCGAGGGACCCGCCCTGGGCGAGGCCTGCCGCCCTGAGCTGCTCGACCTCATGCATGAAGCCGAAGGTTCGCGCCGCGGCGAGCTCGGTGCGGAAGGTGGTCTCGGTGACCGCCAGGGCGACCCTCTGGCGCCCGATCACCGGCGTGGCGTAGCGGATTTCAAAATCCACCTCGAACACCCGCGACGGCGAAAAGGCGGCGCATTTGTCGCCAAGGTTCAGTTCAACGGTCTCGAGGATTTCCATGAAGCGACGGGGCGCGGACTGGGTGCGTCGGCCGGCCCGGTCAAGAAGGTGGATGAAGGGCAGAGCCGATCCGTCCATGATGGGACATTCGGGCCCGTCGATCTCGATCAGCGCATTGTCGACCCCGTAAGCCGCAAGGGCGGCCATGAGATGTTCGATGGTGGAGACGGTGACGCCCTCGGCGTTGCCGATCTCCGTATTGAGTTGTGTGGGGCGCACCCATTCCGCGAGGGCGGGAACGCGATTGTCGCGATCCTCTATGTCCGTGCGGACGAAGACGACGCCCGTGTCGCAGGGGGCCGGCTTGACGGTGATGCGCGCATGGCGACCGCTGTGGACCCCAACGCCAGCGCAGGACGCCGCGCTCGCGACAGTATGTTGCCACACGTCGATTGTCGTCACGAGTTCACCCTCACGAGGGACGCCCTTGAGCGGCCATCTCTCCCGTACCATTCCACTTAGGAAGGAATGCTGCAATGCCGCAAGACAACTCCTGTTTCGGAGTATTTCTCGCGTCGGGCGACCCCACGCCGTCGGGTTTCGAGACGAAAAACCCTGTTAGCCCAGGGGTTAAGAGCAAAAACCCCGCCGGCGGAAAAGCCGACGAGGCGCTCATGGCGCAGAAAGACCGATTAATTAGCGAGACGACGCAGGAAGGAGGGGATCTCCAGATCTTCCTGCCCCTCGTAGGCCTCCGGCTCCGGCGCGTGCGCCGCCGCCGCGCCGCCGGCGCGAGCGGGGCCAGGATAGGCGCTTGGGGCGTCGTAGCGCGGCCGGCCGCCGAAGAGGCTCATCCACCCCCGCTTGGGCTCCGGCGGAATGCGCGGATCGGGCAGGGGATTGGCCGGCGGCGCGCGACGCTGTTCGGTGGCCGTCACCTTAGGATAGGCCCTGGGCTGCTCGATAGCCGCCTCACGGCCCCGGCCAAGGTAGAGATCGTCCGCCACGGTTTCGTCCTCATCCGCCACGGAGGGGTCGACGATGCGGATGGTCCTGGGCTCAAGCGCCGCTGACGCGACGATGTCCGGCGTGCGGGCCGGCTGAATGATGGCGGGTTGCAGCGCAGGCTCCGGCTCGGGCGCGCGCGCGGCCTGAGGCGGGCGTTGGGGCGCGCGTTGGGGCGCAATCGGGGCCTTGATCTGAGCGGGCGCAGCCGCATGCTGGACAGGCTGCGTCGTCGCCGCCTGAACCGCGGCGCGCACGGTGGGCTCGATGGCCGCCTGAGCGCCGGCGTCCATGCCCGTAGCCACAACGGACACCCGGATGCGGCCTTCGAGGCTCGGATCGAAGGCGGCGCCGAAGATGATGTTGCCCTCTGGATCGACTTCCGAAGAGATGGCGTTGGCCGCCTCGTCCACCTCAAGCAGGGTCATGTCCGGCCCGCCGGTGACATTGACGAGCACCGCCTTGGCGCCGCGTAGGGAAACCTCGTCGAGAAGCGGGTTCTGAATGGCGTTTTGGGCCGCCATGAGCGCGCGGTCTTCCCCAGACGCCTCGCCCGTCCCCATCATGGCCTTGCCCATTTCCGTCATCACCGTGCGCACGTCGGCGAAGTCGAGGTTGATGAGGCCCGGCAGCACCATAAGGTCGGTGATGGAGCGGACGCCGGAATGCAGCACCTGGTCGGCCATGGCGAAGGCCTCGGCGAAGGTGGTGCGCTCGTTGGCGACGCGGAACAGGTTTTGGTTGGGAATGACGATGAGGGTGTCGACGTAACGCTGCAGCTCGGACACGCCCGCATCGGCGAGGCGCATCCGATGACGCCCTTCAAACTGAAACGGCTTGGTGACGACGCCGACGGTGAGGATGCCGCGCTCCCGCGCCGCCCGGGCGATGATGGGGGCGGCGCCCGTGCCGGTCCCGCCGCCCATGCCGGCGGTGATGAACACCATGTGAGCGCCCTCAAGGTGCTCGCCGATCTCCGGGATCGACTCTTCCGCGGCGCTCATGCCGACTTCCGGGTGGGCGCCGGCGCCGAGGCCCTGGGTGGTGGTGATGCCGAGCTGGATCCGCCGGTCCGTGCGGGAAAACTGCAGCTGCTGGGCGTCGGTGTTGGCCACGACGAACTCGACCCCTTCGAGGCCGGCTTCGATCATATTATTGACCGCGTTTCCTCCCGCCCCGCCGACGCCGAAAACGACGATCCTTGGTTTTAGTTCAGTGGCGCGGGGCGCCGAGAGGTTGATCGCCATGGTTTGACTGTCCTAACCGTAGGCCTTGCGCCGAACCCGCGCCGCGCCGGACGCTCATCGCTTCGGCGGGGGTGATTGAAGGCCCTTATCCTTAATCCGTGGTTAACCTGAATAGGCCGAGTCGCCTTTCAATCTAGGGTTCGCCATCCGATTTTCGGAATGATCCAAAGGTTTTTCATCTCACGCCGCGTCCTGACGATTCGGAGACGCCCGTCAAGGCGCGACGGCACGGAAAAAGCATTAAAAAGCGGGCGCCTAGGACATGCCGCCTGGGCCCTAAAGGTTGGACCGAAGCCATCCGGCGGCCCGCGCCAGCATGCCCGCCCGAGGATCCTGCACGCTGGGGACGTGACCGGCGCGCGCCGCCGTCATGGCTCGGGCGGCCACCGCTTCGCGCGGGCCGAAGGCGGCGCGGTGCAAGACGCCGGCGGCCGCGCAAAACGCGGGGCCTGAGGCCGCATCGGCGAGATGCGGCGCCCGTTTGGGCCGGCCCAGGCGCACGGGGCGGTCGAACACCCGCACCGCAAGTTCGCGCACGCCCGCGAGCTCGGAGGCCCCGCCCGTGAGGACCACCCCGGCGCCGCTGTCGAGGGGGCACTGCGCCGCCTTCAGCCGCTCGCGCAGGAGCTCCAAGGTCTCCTCGACCCTGGGGGCGATGACGCCCTTGAGGAGGCTGCGGGGCGCGATGACCGGACCTGCGCCCGGATCGTCCCCGCGGGGCGGCGCCTCGATCATCTCCCGGTCCTCATTGGCTGACGCGATGGCTGACCCGTGCAGCGTCTTGATGCGCTCGGCGCCCTCAAGGGTGGTCGACAGGCCCCTGGCGATGTCGGCGGTGACGTGGCGCCCCCCCACGGCGAGACTATCCACGTGGATCAGGGAGCCGCCGCAAAACACCGCCACGGAAGTCGATCCGCCGCCCATGTCGATACAGATGGCGCCCAGGTCCATCTCGTCCTCCTCAAGGGCCGCCAGGGCCGAGGCGAAGGGCGCGGCCACCACCCCTTCAAGCTGGAGATGGGCCAGCTCCACGCAGTGACTGAGGGTGGCGAAGGCCGTCTCCGCCATGGTCACCACGAGAAGCTCGAGGCCGAGGACCCGGCCGAACCCGCCACGAGGATCGCGCAGGCCTCTTTGTCCGTCCACGCGCCAGGCGATGGGAAGGAGGTGAATGGGGCGCCGCCCCGGAAAGCGGGTCTGGGCGAGGGCCATCTGGATGGCCTTGGACAGGTCAAGGTCTGTGATGGGCTTGGTCCCCAAGGAGACCTGGGCGGAGACCCTGTGGCTCGTCAGCTGACCCGCGGCCGTGGTCAGGGTGACCCCCGACACGTGGACGCCGGCCATGGTCTCAGCACGCTCCACCGCCTGGGCGATGGCCTGGGAGGCCTCCTCCACGTCGACGACCGCACCCGCCTTGACGCCGCGGGAGCGCACATGGGCGACGCCGGCCACCTCGATAAGGCGGGTGTCCCGACGCGCCCCGTCCGCGCGCATGATGAAACAGCCGATCTTGGAGGCTCCCAGATCGACCGCAGCCACCACGGGCGCCCGCCCGAGGGCCTTCAAGCCGTCCCTCGTATCGCGCCGATCATCTAGCCGTGACATGCCAACCGTCCCCCATGGATCCCAAACCCCGGCGCGCCAAACGACCGCCGCCCCCCCGCCCGATCACTCCGCCGCCGCCGTTCCGGCCGCCGCCGCGGTCAAACCCGCGCCCGCCGCCGGCGTCGAAGCGCCCGCCGGACCCGGCGCAGGCGCCGACGGCGTGACCGCATCCTTGGGCCGCACGGCGACCATTTCCGGATCGCGCAGGTCGATCCGGTCAAATCCGATCTCCAATAGCCGCGCCTTCTGCTCCAGCTGGTCGAACTGAATCAAAGCGCTGTCCTCCCCCTTGGCGGGGAGTTGAATAAGGGCGCCGTCCTTGAGCCTCAGGTCCCATCGCCGCGCGTCGACCCGCACCAGGGCCTCAAGTCGGGCGTAGAGGGAGGGACGGGCCATGATTTGCGGCAACACCGCGGCGGCGGCCTCATTGGCGCCCTCTCCCACGATGAGGGGCAGATCTGGGAAGGCCCCAGGGTCGGCCTCAGGAATGATCTGGCCGTCCTTATCCACCACATTGATGACGCCCTGGCGCTGCCAGACGGCAAGACGGGGCCGCTCCACCACCCAAATGGCCACGGCGTCCGGCAGGAGGCGCATGACCTTGGCCGACTTGATCCAGCCCACCTGCTCGACGCGCTCGCGCACATCTTCGAGGTTGAGCCCGATGAGGGGCGTCCCCTGTGTAAGGCCCGCCGCCTTCAGGACCGCGGGCGTCGAAAGGGCGGAGCCGCCGACCACGGTGACGGACTTCACGCGAAAGCCAAGGGCGGCGAACTCGCGGTCCACCGCCTCGCCCATGCGGCCGGCGAGGTGCTGAAGCCGAACGCCGGTGAAGAGGGTGAGCACGAGGACGAAGAACACCAGGCCGAACGCCGCCCACAGGGCGGCGCGATGGTCGAGACCCACCGCGCCCACGCCCTTAAGCTTGGTGGGCGAGTAGACGGCGCGCGCCGGCGCTTTGCGCCCGCCCCGTCCCTTCGGCGCTGATCGGATTACCGCCGGCATGAAGCGTCTTCCACCATCCAGAGCACCAGCTGTTCGAACCCAACGCCCCTATGGGCCGCCTGCTCGGGCGCGAGCGAGGTCGGCGTCATGCCAGGCTGGGTGTTCACCTCCAGAAGAAACAGTTCATCCTTAATGGGGTCATAACGGAAATCAGAACGGGTCACGCCGCGGCAGCCGAGGGCCGCGTGAGCGGCCTCGGCCATGGCCAGGGCGGCCGCCTCGGCGGAGGGCGGGATGTCGGCGGGAATGACGTGGGTCGAACCCCCGGGGGCGTATTTGGCGTCGTAGTCGTAAAAGCCCGCCGTTGGACGGATATCGGTGACGGCGAGGGCGCCCAGCCCCCCGCCCGGGCCGTCCATCACCGCCACGGCGAGCTCGAGGCCGGGAATGAAGGGCTCGATCATGACCTTCGCGCCGAAGGCCCAGTCCGGATCCCCGAGGGCCGCGGGCGGCGCGTTGGCGCCGTCCTGGACGATGAAGACCCCGACGGAGGAGCCTTCCGCATTGGGTTTGACCACATAGGGCGGCGCCATGACATGGTCCCGGGCGGCCTCGAGGCGGTCATAGAGCCCGCCGCCCGGCACACGGATCCCGGCCACGGCGAGAACCGCCTTGGCCTTGGCCTTGTCCATGGCCAGAGCCGAGGCCAGAACGCCGGAGTGGGTATAGGGAATGGCGAGGGTCTCAAGGACGCCTTGAACGCACCCGTCCTCCCCCCAGGCCCCGTGGAGCGCGTTGAGCGCCGCGTCCGGCCTGAGGGCGAGGAGGACCGCGGCCAGGCTGCGATCCGCGTCCACACGGCTGACCTGCGCGCCTAGGCGTTCAAGGGCCTCGGCGCAAGCCGCCCCGGACACCAGGCTCACGGCCCGCTCTGAGGAGAGGCCGCCCATGAGGACGGCGATATGGCGGCCGGCGAGCGGAAGAGGCATGGAGGGCTCCGGGCGGGGGACGGCCTCACCTTGGCGCCCCATGATGGCCAGCCGGTTAATAGCCGTAAACCACGTAGGCCCTTAGGCGTCCTGCGGCGGGTCCCCCGGGCGCCCGACCCGGCGCACCTCCCAGACGAGCTCGACCCCGAACTGCTCGCGCACAGAGGCCCTGACCGCCTCCCCCAGCCCCTCAAGCTCGGCTGCGCTGGCCCCTGCGGCGTTGATCAGGAAATTGGCGTGCTGGGGCGACATCATGGCCCGCCCGAAGGGTTTGCCGCGCCAGCCGGCGGCGTCCACCAGACGCCAGGCTGATCCTTGGGTCCCGTCGGGAAGGATGGGATTTTTAAAGGTGGAGCCGCCGGTCTTCTCCCGGATGGGCTGGGTGGCCTCGCGCCGGGCGGTGATCTCGGCCATGCGCGCCGTCACCGCCTCGGCGGGCTCGCATCGCCCCTGAAAAAGGGCGTTGATGAAAATCATTCCCTCCGCCGCATCCGCGCGCCGATAGGAGAACCCCATGTCGAGGGTCTTGAGCACACGACGGCGGCCCTGGCGGTCGAGGGCTTCCGCCTCAATCAAGACGTCCCGCGTTTCGGCGCCGTAACAGCCGGCGTTCATGGCCAGGGCGCCGCCCACGGTTCCGGGAACGCCCGTGTAGAACTCAAGCCCCCCCACCCCGGCGGCGGCGGCCGTGCGAGCGAGCTGGAGATCAAGGCTCGCCGCCCCTGCGCGCACCCGCTCTCCCTGCGCCGTCACAGCGCCGAAAGCGCGCCCTAAACGGACCACCACACCCTCGACCCCGCCGTCGCGCACGAGGGTGTTGGACCCCGCGCCAAGGACCAGGATGGGAACGCCCGGATCGAGCCCTTCCAGAAAAGCGGCGAGGTCCTCCACATCATGGGGAAGGAAAAGGACGTCCGCCGCTCCGCCCGCCCTCAGCCAGGTGAAGGGCGCGAGGGGGGCGTCGAAGGCGAGGCGACCGCGGACGGCGGGAAGGCGCTCACGCCAGCTCACGCCGCGATCCTCACGCGAGGGCTTGAAGCTGGGCGGGAAGGGCGTAGGCCCACTGGGTGATGTCGCCGGCGCCAAGGCAGACGACGAGATCCCCGCTGCGAGCCTCGCCCTTGACGAGGGTCGCCAGAGCGGCTGGACCGTCAAGGGCGAGGACGCGCCGGTGGCCGAAGCGGCGCAGGCCGGCCACAAGGGCGTCCCTGTCCACCCCGGCGATGGGCGCCTCGCCCGCGGCGTAGACATCCGCCACCACGACCGCGTCGGCGTCGTTGAAGCAGGTGCAGAACTCATCGAAGAGATCCCTAAGCCGGGTGAAGCGATGGGGCTGCACCACCGCCACCACCCGGCCCTCCCCTTCGGACTGGACCTCGCGCGCCGCCCGCAGGACGGCGGCGATCTCCACCGGATGATGGCCATAGTCGTCCACCACCCGCACCCCGTCGGCGAACCCCACCGTGGTGAAGCGGCGTTTGACCCCGCCAAAGCCCGCCAACCCCTTGGCGATGGCCTCCGGCGAGACGCCGAGTTCGTGAGCCACGGCCACCGCGGCGAGGGCGTTCAGGACGTTGTGGCGCCCGGTCATGGGCAGGTGCAAATCAAGATGCAGGGGCGCCTCGCCGTCCTTGCCCGCAACCGCCACGTCGAAACGGGCGCCGTCGGCGCTCATGACGATGTTGGAGGCGCGCACCAGGGCCTGGGGATTGGAGCCATAGGTGACAAGGCGCCGGTTGGTCACCCGGGCCGCCATGGCCTGCACTTCGGGATGGTCGAGGCACACGGCGGCGAAGCCGTAGAAGGGGATGTTCTCGACGAAGTCGCAGAACGCCTTCTTCACCTGCTCGAAATCGCCGTAGTGGTCGAGGTGCTCGGGGTCGATGTTGGTGACCACGGCGACGGTGGACTTCAGGCGCAGGAAGGTCCCATCGCTCTCGTCAGCCTCCACCACCATCCACTCCCCGCCGCCCACCTTGGCGTTGGCGCCGTAGGCATTGATGATCCCGCCGTTGATGACGGTGGGATCAAGCCCGCCGGCGTCCAGGAGGGCCGCGATCATGGAGGTGGTGGTGGTCTTGCCGTGGGTGCCCCCGACGGCGACGGAATAGCCGAAGCGCAAGAGCTCGGCGAGCATCTCGGCCCGCCGCACCAGGGGGATGCGCTTCTCCCGGGCGGCGGAGACCTCCGGATTGTCCGCCTTGACCGCCGAGGAGTAGATCACCGCCGATGCGCCCTCCACGAAGGCGGCGTCATGGCCGATGTGGATCTGGGCCCCCAGCTTGGCGAGGCGCTCGGTGTTGGCGCTGGCCTTGGCGTCCGAGCCCTGAACCGTGTAGCCGATCCGCAGCATGATCTCGGCGATGCCGCTCATGCCGATGCCGCCGATGCCGACAAAATGGACCGGTCCGAGGACGAAGGGGGTGGGGCGCTGGTTCATGCCGCCTTGTAGCGCCGTTCAATCACGCTGCAACCTGCTCGACGAGGTCGGCCAGGCGTTCTGCGGCGTCCGGACGCGCCACCGACCGCGCCGCCGCCGCCGCCGTCGCAAGGGCGGTGGGGTCCTCCACCAGGCGCAGGATCGCCTCGGCGAGGCGCTCGGGCGTCAGGCGCTTTTCCGGGATGGTCTCGGCGGCGCCGACGTCGCTGAGGAGGCGGGCGTTGAACCGCTGGTGATCGTCCATGGCGATGGCGAGGGGCACCAGAATGGAGGGGCGGCCGGCGACGGCCAGCTCGCAGACGGTGGAGGCCCCGGACCGGCCGATGACGATATGGGCCGCGGAAAGGCGTCCGGCCATGTCGCGAAAGAAGGGGGAAAGCTCGGCCTCCACCAGGGCGTTTCCATAGATTCGCCGGGCGTGTTCCATCGAGTCAGGGCGCGTCTGCTGGGTCACATGCAGACGCAGGCGCAGATCTTCGGGAAGCTGGGCTATGGCCGCGGGCGTACATTCCGAAAGCAGCCGCGCGCCCTGGCTGCCGCCAGTGACCAGGATGCGCAAAGGCCCCTGGCCGGGTTCGGGAAAGGGCCGCTCATAGAGGGCGCGGATCTCCGGACGGACGGGATTGCCCACCACCCGCACCTTGGTCCGGGTGCGGGCGCCGGCCTTCTCAAGGGTGGGAAAGGCGCATGCGACGGCGGACGCCCGGCGCGCCATCTGCCGATTGACCCGCCCGAGGACGGCGTTCTGTTCGTGGATCACCGTGGGGATCTTGCCCGCCGGCGCCGCCAGAAGGGCGGGCAGGGAGGGGTAGCCGCCAAAGCCCACCACCACCGCCGGTTTCAGACGTTTGAAGGCCCGGCGGGCGCGCGCGACCCCGGTGGCGATCCTGAGGCCGGCCCGCGCCATGCCGATGGGATCGCCGGTGCGGAAGGTCGCCGCATCCAGGGCCAGGCGCTCGTCCGCCGGAAAGTTTGCCGCATAGGCCGCGCCGCGGGCGTCGGTGGCGAGAACGATGCGCCAGCCCCGGTCGGCGAGCTCTCGGGCGAGGGCCTCTGCGGGGAAGAGATGGCCGCCGGTGCCGCCTGCGGCGACAACGGCCAGCCTTGAGCCTGTCACGCGACCACGCCCGCTGTGAAGGGGTGGTCCTGCGAGGCCGCGTAGGCGCTGGGCCGCCGCCGCGTCAGCGCCAGCGCCATGCCCAGGGTCAGGCCCATGGCCAACATGGATGATCCTCCGTAGGAGATGAACGGCAAGGTCATGCCCTTGGTTGGGATCATGTTCAAGTTTACGGCGACATTGATGAAGACTTGTTGGCCGAGGAGGACGAAAAGTCCCGCGGACGCCACCTGTTCGAAGGGGTCCGTCAGCTTCATGGCCCGGTAAAGGCCGCGCACCACCAGCAGGGCGAAGAGGCTGATCAGCATCAAGGAGAAGACCAGGCCATATTCCTCCGCGGCCACTGAATAGATGAAGTCCGTATGCAGGTCGGGCACATGCCGCTTCATCACGCCCTCCCCCGGACCGCGGCCGAACAGGCCGCCGGCGGCGATGGCTTCGGCGGCCTTGTCCACCTGATGGGTGTCGGCCTTGTCCGGAGAGAGGAATTTGTGGAACCGGGCGGCCACGTGGGAGAAGGCGAAATATACCCCCACAAAGCCCGCCAGGGCCGTCGCGGCAAGGCCGATGACCCATTTCAAAGGCACGCCGGCCACGAAAAAGGCCGCGCCGAAGGCGATGGTGATGAGCACCGTCTGCCCCACGTCCGGCTGCATGAGGAGCAGCGCCACGGCCAGGCCATAGAGGCCGAAGGCGATGGAGACGCCCGGGACCCCCTGCCCCTTCTGCCCTTCGGCGAACATCCAGGCCGCGAGGGTGATGAGGGCGGGCTTCATAAACTCCGAAGGCTGCAGGGAAAAGCCGCCGAACTCCACCCACCGGTCCGCGCCCTTCGCCGCGTGGCCGAGGAACGGCAGGGCGGCCATGATGAGGATGGAGACCGCATAGACCCCGAAGGCGACCCGTCGCACGCCCCTTGGCGATAGCATGGAGACGCAGGCCAGGAGCCCCGCGGCCCCGGCGCCGAACAGGCATTGACGAACGGCGAAGTGAAACGGGTCGTGCAGGCCGATCCGCGCCGCCGCCGCCGGGCTGGAGGCGAAGGACAACATCACCCCGACGCCGATGAGGGCGGTGACGCCCCCTAGGAGCACATGATCGGTGGTCCACCACCAAACGCCGAGACGCGATCGGTCGGTGCGGGCGAAGGCGTGGGTCTGGCGGGACATGGTCAGAGGAGGGCTCGCGCTCTTTACGCCTCGAACGCAGCCCGGGGCGCCATGCGCCCGGTCCGCCCCAGAGGCCTAGGTAAGGTGGCGTGACAGGGTTAAGCGAAGGTTGCCTTAACGCCCGGGGCGCCGAGGCTCGCGACAATGGAGCGAAAGGCCTCGCCCCGGGCTTCGAAGTCGGGAAACTGGTCGAAGGAGGCGCAGGCGGGCGAAAGCAGGATCACCGCCGCCTCCCCGGAGGCCGCCGCGTCCGCATAGGCCATCTCCGTCGCCGTCTGCAGATCCCCCGCCACCACCGAAGGGGCGCGCCCGTCCAGGGTCTTGTGAAACGCCTGCGCCGCCTCGCCGATGAGGTAGGCCTTGGCCACCTTGGGGAACAGGTCCTCAAGGGGCTCGATGCCCCCGGCCTTGGCGCGGCCGCCGGCGATCCAGTAGAAGCGCGGAAGGGCGCTCATGGCCTGGCGCGCCGCGTCGGCGTTGGTGGCCTTAGAATCGTTGATGAACCGCACGCCGCCGAGGGTCGCGAGGGTCTCCATGCGATGGGCGAGGCCGGGAAAGCTCATGAGGCCCCGGGCCGCATCCGCCGGCGAGACCCCAAGGGCCAGGGCCGCCGCATAGGCCGCCGCCGCGTTCTGCCAGTTGTGGCGCCCCGTGAGGGCGCGGGCCCGGGCGAGGTCGGCCACCTCCACCGAACGCTCGCCTGTGGCGTCGTAGAGCATGCCTGAGAGGGCGTAGATCCCCCGCCCGATGGCCCGGCCGGCGGAGATGGGACGGATGGTCCGACGGTTGGCCGCCGTGATCTCGGTGCAGATCTGTTGACCGTAGGGGTCGTCGACGCCGATGACGGCGGTATCTCCCTTGACCTGGTTGAGGAACACCCGCCGCTTTGCGGCCACATAGCCCTCCATCCCGCCATGGCGGTCCAGGTGGTCGGGGGAGATGTTAAGGAGGACCGCGGCATCCGCCTTCAGGCTCGCGGTGAGGTCAAGCTGATAGGAGGAGAGCTCAAGGACGTAGACCGCGCCCCCGTGCATCTCTCCAAGGCCAAGGATGCCGGCGCCGATGTTTCCGCCCACCTGAGCGTCCTTGCCGGCGGCGCTGAGGATGTGGCCGAGGAGGGCGGTGGTCGTGGACTTGCCGTTGGTCCCGGTGATGGCCGCCACCTTGGGCCGGCGGATTTGCGGACAGGCGTTCACCGTGCGGGCGAAGAGCTCGGCGTCGCCCAGGATCTCCACCCCGGCCCGCTTGGCGCGCTCCACGGTCCAATGCGGCTTGGGATGGGTGAGGGGAACGCCCGGGGAGAGCATGAGGGCGTCAAAGCCGCGCCAGTCCGCGGCGGCCAGGTCCACCACCGGCAGACCCTCGGCGGCGGCGGCGGCGCGGGCGGCGGGGTTCTCGTCCCAGAGGGCGGCGCGCGCGCCACCGGCGATGAGGCTGCGCGCTGCGGTCAGTCCGGTCCGGGCCAGACCGAACACGGCCACCGATTTGCCTTCGAAACCGCGGGTGGTGATCACACTCTCCCCCTCCCTAGCGCAGTTTCAACGTGGCGAGGCCGATGAGGGCCAGAACGATGGAGATGATCCAGAACCGGATCACCACCGTCGGCTCCTTCCAGCCCAAGCGCTCGAAATGGTGGTGAATGGGGGCCATGCGGAACACGCGTTTGCCCGTGAGCTTGAAGGAGGCGACCTGGACCACCACCGAGACGGTCTCCAGAACGAACAGGCCGCCGATGATGCCGAGGACGATCTCATGCTTGGTGGCCACGGCGATGGTGCCGAGGGCGCCGCCCAGGGCCAGGGAGCCGGTGTCGCCCATGAAGATTTTCGCCGGCGGGGCGTTGAACCATAAAAAACCCAGACCCGCTCCGATGAGGGCGCCGCAAAAGATGGCGATCTCCCCCGCCCCGGGAATGAAATGGACCTGGAGGTAGTCGGCGAATTTCACATTGCCCACGATGTAGGCGATGAAGCCAAAGGCGGCGGCCGCGATCATCACCGGGGCGATGGCCAGGCCGTCCAGGCCGTCCGTCAGGTTGACGGCGTTGGAGAAGCCGCCGATGACCACCATGCCGAAGAGAATGTAGAACCATCCCAGGTGCAAAAGCGCCTGTTTGAAGAGCGGGAAGGCCACCGAGCTTTGCAGGCCCGCATCCACGGGGCGATAGGTGGCGATCATCACGAGATAGGTCGCCAGACCCGCCACCCCGAACTGAATGACGATCTTCATCCAGCCTGAGACCCCGGCGGAGGTCTGTTTGGTCACCTTGGCGTAGTCGTCCAAAAACCCCAGCATCCCGAAGGA
>Ga0116231_10006105_pt1 | contig 23289 bp, 22 predicted proteins | sample S1TSphgellanicum_2_FD_89695 | JGI IMG/M metagenome (GOLD analysis project Ga0116231, IMG submission 89695) | Host-associated microbial communities from peat moss isolated from Minnesota, USA - S1T2_Fd - Sphagnum magellanicum MG | ecosystem: Host-associated > Plants > Peat moss > Unclassified...
CAAGTCATCCATGGTGAAGGTGGAAAACTAAGGTTTGTGTGAGCTCAATACCTAAGTATGCAAGTCATCCATGGTGAAGGTGGAAAACTAAGGTTTGTGTGAGCTCAATACCTAAGTATGCAAATCATCCATGGTGAAGGTGGAAAACTAGATCATTTTCATTGGCAAAATCAAATAGTGCAAAATCATAAACAATGTTCACTGGTCCAAAGTCCTTGCAATAGTTATCAAACTTGAAGCTTGATTTTCACAAGTTTGTAACATCCAAACTCCAAACTCCCAACACAAATTACTTAAGTAGCAAGCTTAATGCAAGATCCTAATTCCCAACTTCAACAATAAGAAAACAAATAATCACCAAACCTAAAGCTTGATTCTCACAAGTCTACAACATCCAAACTCCAAACAAAAATTACTTAAGCATCAAGCTTAATGCAAGATCTCGGCTTCAACAACAAGAAAGCAACAAAAACAAACTCAATTTGCAAGGAAGATTTCTATTCATCTTAAACCTCCAAATCTGTGGTCATTGTGCAATAGCCATTGTGCATCAATGATGGCTAGAATGTCTAGACAGTTGATGTTTAAGAGCTGCCAATAAGAAAACTATGACCTAAACAAGTAGAGGCAACATTGTGGTGGAGTTGATCGAAAAGGGAGTAGCAACATTGCAATTCCATTCTACAAAACCTCGCAAAAACAAAAGTGCTTGCAGCAATGCTATGACAACTTGTGACGTGCCTGCTTCAAAAGGCGGCGTCTTGCAGTCCTCTTGCATTGTACAAACCAGCAACCATCTCTGCCATTCATAGAAAAGGCGGCCTCTTTTTTCTAAAGGAATGTCAGATGGCAGCAATTAGGACAAAATACCAGCCCTGATTTAGGACAGGGAGGTAGAAAGGGTTTTTTTCAGGTTGAAAATATGCAAAATTTCACCTTGAAAAAACGCTGTCCTCAGTGGGCTGTAGCAGTTTTGCACAAGTGCTGCTACAAGTGGTGACCTAGGAAGGGCCTAGGTCTAGATGTGGCTAATTTAATTATTCTTATATCAAAAAAAGGTGAAAAAATCCCTAAAAATCAGAAAATTTTCATTTTCTGAAAAAACATTCACCAAAAAAAGAACACTGATGGCAACCCACTGATTTGCTGGGTTGTCCCAGTGACTGTCACTACATACACAATTTATGCAGTTCCATCATTTCTCATGATTTTGTTTGAACCTGCTCATTACACAATTCTGTAATGACCTGATTGTTTTTACTGTCATTGACATGCTACCATTAGCAAACAATTATGCACTAGTGTTGCTGCACCAACACAAATTGGATAATTGATCCCATTTAGTCAGGCTGAACTTTTAGCATTTTGAAATCTGTGCTTTTGACTTGTTTCAACAGATTCAACATATTTAAGTATGAGCGAAGGTAGACTTACCAAATAACAAGGAAGGAGTACCGAACACAAACTTCCCACAAATCCATTTGGAATTTTGGTAAAAGAACGCTCTGAAATATAAGTTTGAGATCATCACCAGATAACATGGAAATGGGTTGTACACAGTCATTGTGCAACAAATGCTGCAGATATCAAACAAATGTACCTCTGTTTCCTTTGTGGTGGTGAAAAAACTGCAAGCATCAGATGAAACAAAGAGCTTAACTGTGATGGAAATTCTAATATTGACAAAAGTTACCTCTTATTTCATGTTACAATTCGGAGTTACAGCGGTTTGCTAGGAAAAACTATGAGGCAGTAGTTTCTTATAAGTCTTGGTTGACAAAACAGGGCAAATAAATATCCTTACTGCCCAAACCTGAAACATGAAAGCTGGCATCCTGTAAAGAGCCAAGGAAATAATGAGCAGCTCTGTTTTCTTCCTGCCTTTTTTTGACCAAAAAGGTATGGAAAAACAATAATGTCCATAATCACATGGAAATGCAGTCAATGAGATTGTGTCCTACCAGTGTATTAACAGCAACATCTAGAATGAGTATGTCATCAATCAGTAGGTGAGAAAGTACAACCTTACACCTACTCCAGATTGTCTTGGGGTTTGGGTGAGGTGAACATGGCAGTGTACAATCGTAGCCGGTCTCTTTGAGACTGTGAAAGTGTTGAGCCCCTCAAAGCATTGTTTGGAGCAAGAGAGACCTCTGCAAAATTCAAAGGTCCAGAAGTATTGGGAGTGCGGCGGGCTTTGTGGCGTCGCCATGCAAGCTGGAGAGTAACAGCTGCCCAAGTTCGCCAGCTGGAGGAGTAGAATCGCACAGTGCGTTTCAGCTTCTCGTTGGCAAACTTGTAGCGGAAATGTTCAGTGATGTACTTCAGGTCTTGGGCATCCAACCCAAATACCTCAGTCATGTCTACTGTTTTTAAAGTTACTTTTGAGAGGGGTAGGTTATCCTTTAGGGGTGTGCTAAGGCACCATGAGATAAGTTCATCCCCACAGAAATTGCCTGGGCCCAGCATGCAGATGCTATTTGTGTTGTTGTGCCGCAGCCGATATGAGCTTTCCATGTGGCCCCGTACAATGAAAAGCATTCGCCACACTGGGTCTCCCTCACTCAGCACCTGCTTGTGTCAAATGTGTACATACCAGTTTCAAGCCACCAGTTTTAAGCTCCATCCTGTTAATCCTTACACTTGAAACTATTATATACTGAAAAATGCAATATTTGAGGGACAAAATTCCCTGCTATCAATAACGCCAAAGCAAGAAACAGCAAGACAGTAAAAGTAGGAAACAAAACATGCACTTGAACTCCATGATGACGACATTTAAGTTGAATTGATCATATTTGATCTCCAGGGGACACCCTTAAAAACACCCTGTTAGTTAGACCCATCATGGAAGACATCAACACACCAATTACTATGATCTTTTGGGTTAAGGGACCAACCGTCTCATCCTTGATAAAGAGACCAGGCTTAAGGCGCTCGCAGATGTTGTTGAGCACTAGATCATCCATCTGCTGGAACAATGGCACCTGCACAGGCAACATAGAGCATTTGCCAGCAATGAGACAATGCTATCCTTTCTTCACTTCTCAACAAAGTACGTGATCCTGTATCAAAGTGAGGAATGAAGAAAAGTCATATTACCTGGCGGACAAGGTCAAGGCAGAGGTGGCGCTTTATGTCCCGACGAAGGCCCTCAGGCAGGTCTTGCACAGTAGCCTCTTCGTCTATACCACGAGTTGCTGCCCATTTCTGGCGTTCATACTTGCAAACCCGCTGACGCAACCGAGCTGGCAACTGCCGCCTTCGCATCCACCACTCTAAATCACGGATCCGTAATTGTGACTCTTCTTTCTTGGCAGTCATTGAATGAAGAAATACCTAATGAGCCAACATCCTGAAAGTTATTGAACAACCACTTTCCTTGCCACTCATATCTAAGCGAAGTCCAGGTGAAAGGTCAATGGAGCAAAATTGGGCAAGCCATGATTCAAGTGGGTGCAGTTGTCTGAGAGCTGTAAAAATGGGAAAAATGGAACCAATGTGCAAGGAGAAATAAAGCCCACCTGGATATTTCCAATCAGCATGGTGAACAAAAGCAATCCACAAGTCACAACAAGGATGCTAAAGGCCACCTCAAGTGTGTGGTCCGTGGGTGTCAATGCATTGCCAAAAGAGCTGCCCCACCACAAACCATATACAGTTGGCAATACCCAAGACTAGACTGGCTTCAATTCTCTAAAATGTGATACTAAAGATGCTGATGAAATAGAAAATGGGAGGGCTGATATCTTTGACACCCAAAATACTGTCAACTTCAATCATTGAATGAGAGCTGACATACCTCATTGTCATCACACCCCAGAAAAGGGGAAGCAGAATCTTGTTCACAGGAATGACATCAGTCACCAGTGGTACAGACAAACTGTAGATACCAAAGCCAAAATCATCACCACCATGGAGGCAGCCAGTAACATTGGGATTTTGTGCCCAAGCTACTCTGAGATCATCAAGGGGCTGCTTGCTAAATGCTATAGGTACTGGACAACCCATGTATGAATAGTTGCAACCTGGCATGTTCTGACACTGAAGGTGTATGCATGACTCAACTCGCTGCACGGTTAGAAGGTACCAGATAGAACCAGCAACCTGAAGAACAAAGCACATGAGCTTCAGTGTAAACGGTCCAGAAGTTTTCCATACCAATATTAGAGTGAAAACAGGGAGATATTCAGCTACAAAAAGAGGGAAAAGAAGACAAAAATCTTTGCAGAAGTATCAAAACTGTGATTGCAGGTTATTAACACAGATGGAACCTTGAAAATCATGTTTAACAGAACAAACAGGAGGAAGAATTCTTCAAAACTTTTTAACTTGATACTGCCAGTGCATAACAAGAGAACTGCTGTCTGAGTTGCAGAAGAGTCAGAATAAACAAGGGAAAAGGTTTTTCTCTCACATGAGCAGCACAGAAGTAAGCTGCCAAGTTCAACACAAAACCCCAGAAGGCAGTGCCAAAAATGTAACCAGTTACCCTTTGCAGGCGCCAACCAAGGAGAACAAAGTGCAGGAGCTTGGGAATGTATTGAAACAAAAAAGCAAGTAGTTCAAAATGCATTATCCGCATTGTTGATCCACCTTCATTCAGTAAGTAGGGCACCACGAACAGCACCATCACCTGGTTTCCCACAATTTGGAGAACAGTCATAACCAACAAATCCATCACCACATCATCTCCACCCACAGATTCAGCTCACAGTTTCTACTTGAGCTGGAACAGAGCAATGAAACCCTGAAATCATTTACCCAATATCCAGAAACAAGGTTGCTTACCTGAGGCACTGGAAGGATGACAAAGACATCAAACCAAAATCTTCGCAGGGGGCGAAGATAGTGCCAAGCAATCTGACGTGGATCCCACACAAGTTCACCCCGTCCAAGGAACAAGGACTTTTTGGACACATATGCCAGCTTTAATTGCAGCCACATATGCCACAGATACATAGTGTCCACCAAGCCCCGCAGCAAGAGTACTGCAAGTGCGTAACCCTTCTGCACATACAGACACGCTAACTGTGGGTGGATAGCAAGAACTGACAGAAACAGCGGATCAACTGCCACTCCAACAACACATGAAATCAGTAACCATCGGTTGTATCGTCGGATGCTGCTGCTGCGTGGATTCAACACTGTGCCAAATAGCCATGTCGGTGGCTTCCGCTTGATCCTGTACCAAGAGAGAAATCATTCAAATCACAGAAAAACCCATGCAACTCAGATCATGAACAAGATCATGAAATCACAGAAGCACAAATATGATTAATAAAAAACCTCAACCAGCAAAGCTGTGTTCAAAAAAAGTGCACAGGATTGAAACCTAGCATTGATTTGCACACTGTCGGTGTTTCAAGATCCATTCAACATATTCACACTTTTGCAGGAATACATATACTAGCCCCTGACAGGCCTTGAATGCTATGCAAAAAATTACTTAGAGCTTGTTGGGTCATTTTTCTCTTGAAATGACCCGCCACCAGCTTCCAAAGGCAAACGATTGCTCTTCTTGCAATTCACAGAGTGAAAACGTGGTGGCCCTGATCCAGCACATGCAGAGCATACATTCTCCTCAGATAAACTTCGATTCATTTCACTTGAGCCCGAACTGTTAAACCTCTGGTACTTGATGCTTCGCTTTAATTTGACCATGAATTCAGACACTAATCTGCAAAACAAATTTAGGGCACATGATTACAACAACATGGTTGGTACTAGCCAATCATCCAAACAATTACAGTAGAAAATCATCAGCGGTGTCCAAACATTACAGTAGAAAAAAATCATGGCTTATGCTGTAAGTGCCACCAACAAAGCAAAAAGAAGTAGAAGGCGGCAGGTTCACATCCCAATTAATACTGGACTGAGCTAGACATCATCAGCCACCCAGGGACACAAAAACTACACAACAAAAGAGAAGATTCCTTGTGTGTGTCAATCTCTCCTTCTTCTTCTGTGTGTCCATGGTCCACCAGGGCAGAAGAGCTGTGCAGTTTGAGTGGAAGCATGGAGAGAGAAATGCTCAGAAAGACCAGCTCCAGTATATGTCCAACTGATGGAGAACATGAATCGGAGCTTCACTGCAGCCATACTCTGTGTTTGTTTTTGCAATATGCACAAGAATCTCGTGAGAATTCACAATTCTGATCTCACTCTTCAGGAGAAAAACCATGGAATCAAGCTCTGCAAAATGCACACAAATAGCTTGTCGCATGCCCAGTGCTGCAAGACTTACTACTCTAGCATGAAGATATCCTGAAGAAGAATGGCTCGCAAATAAGGGTTGCGACCAGTTTCTTCTCTCATCGTCTCAAGGCGGTCTCGGCAGCCACAACAAATCCATTTCAGATGCGCTTCCGATCTCTACATCATCGTGCTAAACATCAAGCAATTCTTCTCCTATCGTCTGCTGCTTCCAATTCTTCCAGCAAAACAGATCGCATTTGTCCAGCATCCCGTCATTCTCTTGTTGTTTCCAGGATCGTGAACTTTCCTGTGAGAACAGAAGAATTCCAAAACGAAAAGAAGAATAAGAAGAAACAAAGTTCTCCTCAGCAGCGATGCGGACATGAGAGAGTACCTGGCACCAGGCCGAGCGTAAGCCCTAGCAGAAGCATTCATGTTGATGCGCCTTGCAGCAGCAGGAGAATCCACGCGTCCCTCACTTCTCCACACGACAACATAGGTAGTCCTCGGAAATCTCTCTCTCGCATGCCAAGAGCTGAAATCTCTAACACTCTTCTGTGAATCCTTGTTCTCCTATACGGAGGAAGTCGCGGCAACCGGAGCAAAGCTCCCGGAAGAAGGGCGAAAGCCGCTGCGCAGATAGATATTGAGACAAGAAGTGTAGGTTTTCGAGATCTCCATTATAACTTAGCTGACGAAGGACGAGCGTCAGGAATCCCTCGATTCCGAGCCAGCCAGCGACGAATCTAATGGCAACAGCGCTTTCTTTCGCTCGCTTGCTCGCGCGACGACCACCACAACAGTGCAACAAATGATTACCTCTTGTTCTTCTCTCGCGGCCGCCGCGGAGGAATCCGGTGCCTCCAGAGGGTGCCTGATGATCCTGATCCCCCAGGTAACCAGAAGTGGCATTGTAGAGAAGAAGAAGCTTTGATTCGGCTGCTGCTTCTTCTTCTTCTTCTTCTTCTCAGATCCTTTGGCAGTGGCGGTGGTGGCGCGATAACAACAGGTATTGGAGAACGGAAACCAAATCAATCCTTTTCCTTTCTTGTGATCCTGTTAGGGAATATGTTTGCTTGGTTGTGAGTTCTGACAGCCTGCTTTGCATCCAGCTCTGGAGAATGCTGCATGGCTGACTGTCTGTCTGTCTGTCTGTATTCAGAGGATGTGATTTGATCATAGGTGGTGAATTTCAAACTTATGTTCTGATTCTCAAACAGAAGAAGATGATGACAAAGGAGGATGCACTCTGGCTTGAATTGAAGCAGAGCTTGCAAACAAATACTTGTCAAGAAGGCATGATTCCTGACCATTTTTCAATAATACTATGTGCTGGTTTGCAAGCAGTTGTTGTTGAAGAGGGCAGACCAACATTCATATGCAAATCCATGTGCAGAGTGGCCGTTGTGAGTCTAATGTCTGTATTGGGTACTAGCCTCCTTTGCATGTATGCTAAATGTGGGAGCAGATATGATGCTTGTAGAGTGTTTCAACAGGATGCCCACCTGCACTCAATGCGGTCACTTGCAATGTGAATGATAATCTGGACATTGTCAAATGGTGGTATATGGCATTTGAACTCTTTTGACAAGTGCAATGTGGATGGTGGCACCAGTTCTGTCACCATCACAGGTATCTGGGTTTTGATTGCATGGTGCCAATTTATGTAGCAGCAACACAATGAAAAAGGCAGTTCATGTTTATGAACAGGTTGTTGAGAGCAGTCACAGGTTCGATGCTTTTTGTATGCAATTACCTCGTGGACATATATGCCAAATGCAGGGAGCAAACTTGAAGCAAACTTGGAGGGTGTTTCATAGGAGTGCCACAATTCTGGCTGTCACTTTTTGAGGGGGTTCTGAATGTGGCACTTGAAGATGGCAGGTGCATCCATACGTAGATCTTTGGAAGTGGTTGTAAGTCTGATGTTTTGTATCTTGGACATACATGTATGCTAAATTTGGAAGCATAGGCAGGTTGTCTTGTGAGTGTTCTATAGAATTGCCAGATGCCACATGTTCTCATTGAACGGTATGAATCTTGGATATGTGAATTGTGGGAAAGGGGCTGAAGGTTTTGGACCTATCTCAACAAACACAACAAGATTGAAAGTGGGATTGAATATTTGCAAGGATGGAATCCTTGCCCAAACAGGACATGTCCATGAGGCAGAGGGTACAATCATTATTTGTCTTATGAACCAAATCTCCATGTGCAGAATGCCATACATGGTGGTTGCTGAATGCATGGTAATATGGACATGGGGTGATTGCATTGAGAAATGAGTTCTAGTGTGCTACTAGTAACCATCTGTGCTGCTGCAGCTGGCAGGTCAGATCTCAATGCAAATCTTCAACAACAAAGAAAGGAAATGGGAGTGAAGAAACAAGCAGTTTGCACCTGGATTGAAGTGAATATTGGGTGCATTCACTGAGATGGTTTTCCAATGATTGAAAATCTGTGCAAGATTAAAGGAGTTGTTTGGGCATATGAATGGATTGAGGGGTATCAAATGCATGATGTAGTTGAAGAAGAAAAGGTTTTTTGTATATATATTCCACACATCTTCAGAAGTTAGCCATTTCATTTTGGCTCATCAACAACTCTAGTTACCCCACCTTCCATTGTTCAAGAAATAATGGGTATGCAATGATGGCATACTTCTGCCAAATTCAACACAAAGATGGTTGAGAGGTTCAAGTGTGGTAAGCGATGTTGATCACTTCCCATCACTATGAAGGTGGTCTTTGTTCTTGCAAGGCTTGTTGGTGATCAGATGCCACCAATGTTTTGACCCATGGCTGTGGGTTATGATTTATGGTTGATTACATGGTGACTGTTTTCATCACACTGTGAAATTGGCAAGTTTACAGTGTGGTTGATAAGGCAATCCATATGCTAACTACTCGCTAACAAATTTTACTCTGGGCTTTCATCGAATTGATTAGCTTCCAACATTACAAGTACTTCCTAACACACAAGCTTCCTAAACATAAACTTCCTAACACATTTCTGTTAACACACAAGCTTTAGTGGATAAGAAAAGTTACTTTTTTCAAACAAGACTGACAGAGTTCGTTTGAACATGATGGCTGTTTTGGAATAATGAGCTGAAAATTTGGAAGAATGTTCATGCATTTGTTAACACTTAGCTTTCCCTCCCCCTTAAGTAGAGCAAAGCACAACCTTGATACAATCAGCTAGGTATGTGAGCTTGATATCTACTTAAATCACACCTTTCATCCAACCATTTAAATAGGTTTAGAAGACAAAAAGCCTCACTTAAAATCAAATTCAATAATATGATGCCTCTTTATTTGACAATTTGAGAAATACCATCACATCACATTGCAATGTGGGTATGCAATCGAGGAGTTGACATTATGATCTCATTAAAACATATGATGGAAGAGTAGAATCCAGAAATATAGCTTAGCAACAAACAATGTTTACCCATGTAAACATTTATGAACACAAATTTATGAATGACTTGAGGGACATTAACCCCAAGGTGTGTTTAACCTTGCTTGCTTAACTTATAAAAGCCATTTCACACATAAGGGTTCGGTATTGATAAGTTAGGGTTATAGTTAGGTGAACAACAAAAGTTAATGTTTTTGCTTAAACCTATTTAGGTTATGGCATTAGTTATTGTTAATGCGATATGTCATTTTAGATGTTTCTAGAAGGTAGATTTTAAATGCCATGTGTTAAATTTTAGTAAGTTTCTATTCAAGATCAATGCAAGATAACAATGGGGTGGTTTGCTTTATGCTAATCATTTCAGCTTTCATTCCTATTCATTTGTTTCATCATTTATTACTCATTTGGTTTCATTTCATTGTTTATTCTTCAAGGTTATTTTGCACTACATCAATAGCTTCAATCTATGCTTACAATTGGCTTGTTTACCACATTACAACCTATTCATTTGGATTAATTTCATTTTGTTATGCATTTCACCAATTTTGTTTTATGCTCACAAACTATTTGTTGATATATTTTTAGAATTGTCAAGCTTCTTTGACCAAGCCTTTAACATGAGACCATTGAAGGTGGTTTTGTTGATACATTTCGTACAAGTCCTTCTACAATGACTTGTGATTTGTGACATGAAATTGAAATCCAATTCAATGTGTAAATTTATTTTCCAATTTGTAGAAGGTAAAGTAAATTTTCATGCAATGATAAATTCCTCAATTTTACCTTAATAATATAGATTGTCATGTCTTTACAATGAGTTATTCAACCAAAACATTGGTGATTGGATGAAAACCAAATTTACAACATGGTACTCCTCATTCTTTTAGGAGTTAGTATAATTTTTTCATTGGAATGTTTAGTTCAATGAATGATGTTAAGATATTATGTCTTTTTAGTTTGTACCAAAAAACCTTCAATCATTGACTTGTTTTGTTTGAACTTTGATGAACAAGGAATTAATTGATGACAAAGGTTACCCTTTGCTTTCATGGTTGATGATTCCAAAAGACAACTTGGTAATGTTCAATATACTATCATGGAAGCATTATACAACAAACATATAGGGTGAGGAAGAAACATTGTGAAAAATGCATTTGGGATTTTGAATTTTAAATTTTTTTAAATTATTTTTAAAAACTTATAGCCTACATGTTTTGTTTCTACCTAATCTAATGGTTCGGTGTTGTTTTTCACAACATGATATTAGATGGGAAGGATCTTGATGTTAACATTTTAATGACTCAATTAATGTTGGAAAACATTGTCAACTATGTGCATAATTTGACACAAGGTCAAAAGGAAGATAATGAACAAGGGATTTTCGAAGATAATGCAATTGATAATGATGTTAAACCAAATTGCAAGATTTTGAAATGTCAAAAATAGGTTAGCAAATTATTTTTGTGCAGTATCTCAAAAACAAGCTATGTAAAAGCTATTGATTTCATCTAAAATTTGATTTTCACTTTTGCAATCCAAATTTCAATGAAATGAAAAATTGTCAACTTACATATTCAATTGTTTTATGTTTTGTTAAATCAAATGAATAGTTGTGTTAATCTTGCATCCAACTTGAACTAGCCAACTACCTTTGTTATGATAAAAAATCAAACAATTTATAAATTCACCTCATGATAGACTTCATGTTGAATCATGATTTCTTCTTATGAATCTAACACCAAGTTCAAAAGTGTAGGTAGGAGTGATTTTTAGTGAATGAAAGCATGACACAACGCAATGGTTAAATTAAAGAAAACATTCACCATGTCCTTGATTGTTTTGTGAATATTTTTACCTTGTTATTTGAGTACTTCAAGTGATTGTTAATAGTTTGATCCTACATCTTGATTCAACGATCTTTGATTTCCAATTGCATATTGAATTTTATGTAATCCAAACCTTCCATTATCACCAAGTGTTGCCTTAATGTTGTTTTGATTTGTTATTTCTATTATCTATGAAAAAGTGTTTCAATGCTTTTGTTTGACCCTTGTGGTTTCAAGTGTTATGTTACACCTAAGTGAAATTGGAGTTGTTGGAAAGCTACAAAAGCACATCACATTTGGTTGGATCATTCAAAAGATTAATGAAATCAAAGGTTGAATCAAAGACTAATCATCATAATCATCTAAGTTCACAACATTCACCCAAGCTTGTGGTTACATTATAGTTCATCTATTACATAATCCTTGCCAAACAATGTGTATGCATGTTTAGATGCGTAGAATCCTATTCCTTTTGCATGTCAATTTCAAGTAATACAAAAACATAACTTTTGTCACATTCCACTAGTAGATCTCTCACATGGAGTGGTGCACTAATGATCAATGAACTCCTTGAAAGGTTACAAGTGCTTCAAAAAATTAAAATTTTGTTAGATTCCCAAGGTAAATGATTTTTGTCATGTTCATTTACAATCAATTCTCAAAATGATGTGTGATTTTTGATGCATTTGTAAAACTTCGAAAGTTTATTGTAATTTGAATGAAATTTGTTCCACTTATCCTTACACATTTTGTTGTTTATTGGCACCCTAGAATGAACAAGCTTTTAAAGTTTGTTCGCAATCTTGTTCCACTATTATGCAATAGGTATCATCTGCATTATTGGATGTAGCAATTCCTTTTGAAAATGCATATTCAACATGTTTACATTTTATTAGCACCATTACCTTGTTTTGTTCCTAATTTCCCTACCTTAGACACAACATTTGATTTCTTTTCCTTTTAATGATCCTCTTCCACCAATTTTTCCACATGTTCCACTTGTTAACATTGTTGTATTGCCTATGACATTGTCAATTTTTTGTTTCATTATAAACCATGGGACAAAGGAAAGGTGCGATTAATATATAAAAAAGTGCATGCAACAAAAAAAAGGTGCAATAGAAAGAAAAGGCGTGAAGGTAAGTAAGCTTGTTACATTATAAAATGTTTTTGGCAAAAAAAAATTTTAATTGAATTTAAAGAGCATTTTGGTGATGGTGGGCAAAGCTTTGTGGATTTAAAAATTTTTTGGGTGATGGTGGGTAATTTGATTAAAAATTAATATCTTATTAAATTAGCTTTGGTGGTAACAACTTATAATAGTCAATAGAGGTGTGAATCTTCAAATTTGAAAGATTTTACAAATTGTTACACTAATTTATCATCAGGCTTAACATTTTGTGACAATGCCAACGATAACTCATCACATAGACATGTTATGCAAATTATTTACCTATGAAACATCTTAAGTATGAACAAACCTTGTTATTTGTGACATTACTAACACCACAATCTACATGTGTGAATGACTAAAGTGACATTGAACTATACAAATGAGCAATATTGCAATAATATTAAAGTTTGGAGCACCAAATCCCTCTCTCAACCCTTAAGAACCTAAACCTTTTATACACTTGTTGTACCTTTAATTAAAGCTTTAGTTAGAAATATGGTCCAATCTAATGTTTTTTTAATAAGTTTTATGATGTAGTATCATTAATGAACATCTAAAAAAATTAATTAATTGACAACATGTTTGTAAAGAACTAGCAAAATTTGTCTCAAAATTAAAAACTATGTCAAAATGTGGCAAAATTTAACTTATTATTTCTAGAAACACTTCACTCATAAGTTGAGCTACAAGACTAACTAAAATATTAATGTAATATGCATCCCAATAAACATTATATATTGTACATTGTGATGGATGAAACCACAAGGTTTACCTCACATGTGTTGGCCCATAAATGTAAAAAAAAGCCAAATAATATTGTATTGGACATTTCACATGTGATTACAATGCTAGTTTTGATGATATATGTGCATTAAAATGTACAAAATTATCATGTAAGTATTTCTTCAAATTAATTACTAAAACAAATGAAAATATTGTGGTTCTCATATTCTTAGGTTACTTACATTTATAAACATGATTTCAAAAACCTATGGAATGGTAAAATTAAATTTATAATTATGTACTTCGCACTTTTCTTAAAATCAAGTCTAGACTTTTTTTCTGGCCATATTTCACATTATTGTGAAATCTTCGAATTTCTTTGTCACAAATTCAATGGTGATTTAAAAAGTTGCCAAATTTTTAAATAAAAAACCAAAATTTAAATTTTTTTGCCAGATTTCTATATACAATTCAAGTAGGTAGCCAAATATATATTTAAGGATGTTGGAAAATTTCCTTCCACATTTTGTAGCCAAATTTGGCTAAATTGGCTATGGATGATCACCACCTTGGCTACATCAAAAATTTGAAAAAGACAAAAGACACGAAAAGAATTATTTTAAAATTCATAAAGTAAATTATTTATTTATTTATTTATTTATTTAAAAAACTGGTCTGGTTTCTTTGAATAAAATGCTGGGTATAGGTTAGTGTTTTTGTTCACATTCTGAGAAACTGAAAGGATGTGTCTGCGAAGGTGCTGCCTGGTGTTTTGTGACGTGTTCACCACACAACGCGCTTCTCGCCTCTCTCGTCCCTACTTCCCGCCACCTGCTCTGTGCCCTTCCTTCTTTCCTTTGTTTTTCCGGCGATGGCGTTTGTTTTTCCGTCTCCTACGCCATCGCCGATACGCGTATCAGTTCCATCAACTTTCCCCTCTTCCTACTACTACTACGCCTTCGATGGTGTGATTGCTATTTAAGTCTCTCGACGACGGAGCATGGCTGTCAACTCGACATCAAGTTTATTTCTCTAATTATTCATTTTTCTCGCCCCCTCTTTTTTTCCCTTTTTTTTCTTTGCCGAGGACATTCGATCTAGGTGTAGTGTGGACCTGCTTGGCGCCGTTTCACGGGTTGTTGCTTAAGGTAGCCTCGTCGCAGACAGAAACTTGCACATCCCACTTTTCTCAAATATTTTACTTGTATATTTCTTCCTCGCTGCGGTGTTTTCGGTATTGATTGTGGGGAAAGGCTCTTGAACTTATTGTGGACAGCAGCGCGGGCCGGACAAGAAGAGTTTTTGTTGTGCGATCATCGGACTTGACGCGTTTCTGCTGGTCTTCATAATAAATGGGGGTGATTCCAGAAGCGAGTGATGATTCTTCAGGAGTGCCGGGAGTCACGGCTCCAAGCGCTGCTGCTGCCAGTCCTACGGCTCGCGAAATCATGTCACGCAGTCTCGAGTCCATTCGAATTGCGCTAGAGCCAAGGCGACCATGGGCGGAGATGACAGATCTATCAGCATTCAGCAAACCTGAATCGCTGAGTGATGCAGCGGATCGCATTCGCAAGAATTGGTGGCATTTCCGTCTCAATTACGGCATAGTTATAGCAGCAGTGTTTGCATTGAGGTTGGTGGTGCATCCATTTGACCTCTTGTTGTTAGTTTCAATACTTGCCGGATGGACTTACCTCTACTTCGTGAGAACGAATGCTGTGGTTGTATTCGGGAGGATGCTGAGTGAAACGGAGCTTCTTCTCTTCGCGACTCTACTCTCGGTTGTGCTGCTGCTGATGGCAGGCATTGTATCACTTCTCATAACTTCCTTACTCATAGGAATCGGCTTCACTTTGATTCACGGTGCTTTCCGAGCTGTGCCTGATGATCTCTTCCTTCACGACCAGGATGCTCCAAGTGGTTTCTTTCCATTCTTTGGCTCTGCAGGAGCCCCCGTGAATCCACCTGTTTCATCTCATGTATAAGATATGCACCGTATCTATAACTTCTCATACTGGTAGGTGGTTCTTTTCTTAATCTCTGGAGCAGGCTGACAATGCAATCAAAATACTGTTCTCTTCTCTCTCATTAGCTGCCCAATTGATTGCCTTTTAGAAGCTATCTCGTATTGAACATAGTTCTTGCTTGTTTCCTTTCTTGCAGCCATATCATTAGTCAATCATGACTAGAGAAGAGGTGTTCCTGACAGGTTATTTCAGAATGCATTGTAATGTTTCTGTGTCCAGCACTCTCAGGATGACATGATTTTAGGTACTCTGCAGTTGTGCAGATGTTGCATTTCAGGAATCCTAGAACAATGACTGTGCCATTCGGCTCCTGTATGTTGAGCTCTTGTGATGTCTTCACAAATTTTCATGATGCAATTCGTGATGAGGAGTTTGATGTTAGGTTTATAGCTCCATGCTATAAATATATATTGTGGCACACAAGTGGTTGAATACTGGAAGTGTAGAATCAACCGTTTTGTGCCAGAACTTCTCTCTTGAGATGATTTCAAATCACCTTCCATATGTCAAACATTTCCTTTGAGGAGATGTGTAGTTCACCATGCATCAAGCTTCAAACCCTAACCCCTAAACCCACTGTGGTTAAGTTGTATGTTTGAGTCACCTCAGTGTGTCACTGCCTGTGGTGCTTTTATATGCTTCAGTATGCGCTAGATTGCTGGTTTATTATGTACAGCAAGTCTTGCCTTCTATTCCGTGTCTTCAATCTGTTTCATTTGTTCTGCATTCATTGCATGAAATTCCTTAATAGTTCACTGCTTGCATGGTGGACTGCTCTCACAAACGTCTGTTGTGTTGATTCTGCCCTTTGTATCCAAGGTAGGGTTTTGGATGCAAATTTTTGGCAAGAACTGGAACCAATCTGCAGGCAATAAAGCAATTTGTAATTCCCTTCTGAGTTTATCCCTCACCTGCGAAAGGAAGCTCCACTATTGTGGAGGTTTCAAATATGGTAGTTCCTTTTTCAGATTTGGGACTTGGGTGCTGAATAATTTTATTTTTTTCAAAATCCACTTCGGCAGTCAAAAAACAAAAAAGTTTCAGCAACATATATAGGGAGCTTCTTTGTCATCTAGACTCTGAATCTTTATCATAATAAGACCTTCAACAACAATTTCCATTGCTTCTTTTTGCAAAATTGGGGATACATAGTTTTCCACCAAATTATAGGATAGAGAAATATTGTCAATTATCAAATACTTGCTCTCCAAATGGTGCATTCCCCTGAAGCAAGAAGCTCCTGGGCTCCCACCATTTTTTGTATTTTGCCCTCCTTTGTAATTTCCTTAAATTTTTGCGTTTCAGACAAGTATTTCTATAATTTTTTTGGCATTTCCAGAAATAATTTAATTACCAACTTGCAAAACCAGGTGCCTGATGAAAAGTGGAACCAGCAGATGACAATTTGTCCCACTTAGGGCTCATGTTGGGCAGGTACCCAGTTTGGTATCTGGTTCCAGTTTGAAAGAACGGAACTGGATCCAGGTCTTATTTGGAACTGAAACAAAACTGGAATTGGAATCAGATTTTATTTTCTTAAGAAACCGACCTGGAACTATGTTTTGGACGTGGACTCAAAAGTGGAACCAAGATACATGGTTTTGAAACAAAAGTGACTAGAACCAAGGTCAACTAGAGGTTAACTGCTGGTTCTGATCCAGGTTAGTAAGAACCATTGAACTGGAATGAGTTCTGATTTTCAGAGCTGGATCAGATTTTACTAGTGGGTACCCATGACCTTCGGACACTGTGAAGTCCCCTGGTTTCTTTAAACCAAGAGAGAGACACAGAAAGGCGCAAAGCAGTTTTTTTTTTTTTTTTTTAATTTTTTATTTTTAAAAAATCCCCCATCAAAATATCCAAGGGGGGAAACACTATAAAAAAATTTAAATTAATTTGTGGATTTTTTTTTTTTTTTATTTATTATTATTTTTTTTTTTGTGAGTTTTTTTTTTTTTTTTTTTAAATTTCTCATTTTGCCACTTCCGAAAGTGGTGACCAGCCACAAGAGGATTTAGCCAAATCTGACTACAAGACAAATAAAGAAGTAGAAAATCTAGAATTCCTATTACATTTTGACAAGTGAGCCACTAGAACCTATTAGCTAAATATGGCGATTTCCTTTTTAAAATTTAAAAAAAATAGCAAGCCAGAAATCTGTCCAAATCTTCCAAAAGCAATGAGAACACCGGTTATATAGCAGAACTGGGTCTTTGGTTTTTGATAACCATGGTCATATATCAGAACTAGAACCAGTCACCAACCCTAAGAACCGCCCTGATACCCGAAAAGTGAGGTGCAGTTTCTAATAACCCCTAGAAACCTAGTAATTGCCTATTTTCCTACCTATCTACCTACGTATATATGTGACCTGCTGCTTCCTTGCAGAATGAGTGAGTTACCAGGATGAAACCAGATGTTAACTCAGTTGAGGTTCATCCACAACAATTGAGTCATAACAGGCATCCAGTGGATGTGGTGTGCAACTGGTTCTTTTCAGGCCTTTTTTCATCTAGGTACTCAAGTTGATACCCTCTTACGTGGCTGGAAACAGGGTCCATCTGTCATCACAGGTTCTTAGGCAGGGTTGGATGGGTATTTGAAATGGCGGCACCAAACCCCCCACCAGGCTCGGTTCTTTAGCCTCATAACCATGGTTCTTATATATATATAAGCAAGCAAATGGGTAACTGTTTCTGATATCTAGCCATGGTTCTCACAAAATCAAATAACCGGTTCCAATTTGTCACCACGGTTTTCAGATAATCAAATAACCTTCTACAAAACTTTGCCAATCTTTCATAAACTCACAGGCACCAGATGTTCTTTTAAATCAGTGATTTTTTTTTAAATGAAAAAAATGGAAAATTTTTTTTTTTTGGAAAAATGTGTTCTTCTAGTGTAAATTTGAAAAAAAAATTTCTTGGAAAATTTCGCAAAATTTCGCAAAATTTCACAAAATTCAAAAAAAAATTGTAGTTCTTTTTATTCTGAAATATTTCAAAAAGACTAGAACTGGATTTTATTAACAAGATTAAATAACTACTCAACATTGGTTTGAGGCCATTGTAACCAAATGATATGTGAGTGTTATTGTGCACCAAACCTATGGTGGTAAGTAACCTCAAGTTTTACATGGACACCATGCTAGCATCAACTAAACATGAGTGTTGGGTGTAGTGGCAACTTATATCTGAGAAGTCTAAGTATCAATTCATACACCAATGATAAGTTATGACTTGTGTGATCATGAGAAATGAAACAATAATTCAGTTGATGCCCTAACCCTTGCTCATGATCTCCTTTACCATTGCCATTCCTTACGATGCACAAAAAGACTTGTTGGAACAATGGATTTGTATGAAGAACAACTCAATCAAACATTGGAATTCAATGAAATTGTCAAAATTGATGCAATTCATTTGCCAAGTACACATGCTGTGATCAATTTCAATTGCATACATTGGTGTGATTTTAATCAAACTTGTAATTTTCAATAAAATCCTCTAATCGCATAATTTTCTTTGTACTATAGATCAAGAAACCATTTACAATCGACATCTCTTGAAGGCAATTGACAAAGAGGTTATGCAACACATAAAGTTAAAGGAAAAATTAAAAAAAATTTGCGAATTGATCAAGTGAATGTGAAATTGTTTGAATATAAAAAGCATACCAACCAAATTGAAAATTGGAAAAGGTCATCTTCTTAATCAAAGTTAAACATGACAAACATTTTGCAAGTCTAAATTAGGTGGACCTTGGGATAAATTTGAATTTGTAATGAGAAAATGAAAAAAGATTTATGAAAGTAGATGGAAATTTTACACATTTCTACAATAGACATGTTCGTAAGGACAAATGGGGAGCATTATATGGGGACTTCAAAAGGATTTATGAATATTTTATAAGAACTATAGGGCATGGGGATACTCATTGGGATTTAACTCTACATGATAAAACACAATTCAATAAATGTTCATCATTTCTACAAGTACAACATCTATAATATGATTGAAGTTTTCATAGAACAATGACTTATATTTGTTCCAATATGCATGAGAGTTCATGAATGAAAATGATCATGTTTATATGCAATTAAATGATTTTACTAATACAAGTTTTCAAGAACATAAAACCAAATTCAACATTGTTTACCAATTTGGTCTAATTTGGCTCCCACACCCAATCAAAAAACATCCAAGAAGAATGACAAATGCTAATTTTAAAAGATGGATCATGACCCAATCTTTTCCTACATGATTTAACAAGGTTGCTCCCTTCAACTAAGTCCAATAAGATTTAACTGAAAACATTTATGAATTAAAAAACTACATGATTATAATTAATAATGTGTAATTCCAAACTTTTATGAATGTTTCATTTCAAATTCTTGTGAATGCTTATATATTACATTGAAAATATCATTCTTTGACTAATCCTTAACAACTATACTAGTTGCTTATGTCATTTGTAGTTGATTCAAACCCATCATTTATGCCATTTTTAATTGTTTATCCACTTGTAATCATATAGGATTAGACATAAAATGGCATTTTTGGTGTAATGTCACTACTACAAAATGCGGGTGCAATTCACTAGTCCATGTTCACCAAACTAATGAATTCATCGTTTCCCAACTAAGTCCCATTCATTGCAACTAATGAATTCATTTCCAATTTAGTGAAATCACTTGGCATATAGGGACACCTTTTGTTATAGTGTGTTAATGAATATATATCATAATGCATTTTAATATATTAATGTAACATGTTTATAAAATTTTTAAAATGTAATATTTGCATTAGTACAAAAATGGGGTGCAATCCACTAATCGAAATCATTACAAGACTTTCAAAGTGAAATAATTTCATTCCACTTTAATCATTTCATTTTGATTGAAATTATGTCACTAAATATCACTATATACATCACAAACTTAGCATATCATGATTTAGTAATAAAAATTGTGTAAAATTTGTTCATTTGTAATTTGTACATTTTCATGCATTAATATTATGCATTGAAAATGCATTTGACTCATAAATTTATAACATGCAAAATTTTTGTGATATTTGTTCATTCATAAATTTGTATTTCATCCATCAACACATTTATCTATGTGTTAAATGTGTTTTCAATGCATAATATTCATTTGTAAATGTACAAACTTTTGAATGAATAAACTTTGCACAATTTTCATTATTAATTTGTCACATGTTAAATTTGTGATGTAATCACCATATTTCATTCCTAATTGACATAATTCATTATTAATTGAAGTAATTTTCATTAAAATAAATGGGTTTTTATTATGTTTTTGATTTAACTACCTTACATTATTCTAAATTATTATACCTTAGTTAAGCTATATATTAAATTATTTTAAGTTATCGTAATCAAAATACCAATATGTGTTCAAATTCATTATATGTTTCACTAAATTTTGAATGAACTTGAATAAATTTATCATGGTGAAAATGATTAACTTCTTAATGAACAACAACCGGTTATATGAACAAATGAATTCATTGATAGGTAATCAAATTCATTAATAATTAATGACATTCATTAATAGTTAAATCATTAATACTCAATTAAGAACCCAACCTAACTTAAGTCATTTAGTTTAATCTCAAAACCTAACCAATTTAAATCATAAACTTAGGGTGCAAGTGTGAAGATTTAACTTTGAACCCTTCACCTCCCTTCACATCCATGCCTAAGAAACAAGTCCATAACCATTCAACCATTAATAAATGATATAATTTATCACCATATATTATTATGCACATTTTTTTTTTCCATTTTGTGTAAATTACCCTAAGTTAAGTTTTTAAGTTATTCTTAGGTTAATATAAAATATCTTATGTTATAATACATAGGTTATTTTACCTAGGTTATTTTCATTATTTTAAGTTATTTCACCCTAAGCTATTATTGGTTATTTTATTCTTAATTATTCTTTGCTATTTTAAATTATTCCACTTTAAGGTATTTTTTGTTATTATACCCTAAATTATTTTTAGATATTGTAAACTATTCCACCCTAGGTTTTATATTTTTATTATACCCCAAATTGTTCTTAGATATTTTAAACTATTCCACTTTAGGCTATTTTTGGTTATTTGTGTCTATCTTAAGTTATTCCACCTATTATTCCAACTATTTTTTGTTATTCTACCCTATTTTATCTTAAATTATTTTTGGTCATTTTAGTTTATTCCACCTTAAGCTATTTTTAAATATTTTATCTTAAGCTATTTTTGGTTTTATCTTAGGCTATTTAAGCAAAAAAAAAATTCTTGTTGCATCGAAGCCTGGAAAGAAGATTGCCTAAGACCTATGCATTCATCAATGCATGGTCTTGACAATGCCACCCCTCTTGCCAATAGATGGGCACTTGGGCTTCCCTAATTCCATGGAAAGACCATGCTTTCAATGCAAATATTTCGTCGAATATAATGCATTGCAAGTTTCAACCTTGCAAAAACCTATGCCCATCTTTCTCTCAAGTCATGCCTTCCTTGGCAACCCATGCAACACATTTGCCCCTAAACCAACAAAACAAAGAAGATTAAGAAAAAATAAATCAAGATAATTAGATAAATTATAAAAGACAAAGGTATTGCATTTCATGATGAAAGATACGACAAAGGAAATGAGGGTATTGCATGAACACCAATGACTACTCTTAAGATTATTACATATGCAAGGAGTGTATTGCATACACAATAGTGACCAACCAATGATTACAAATACGATTAAACGTTTGGCAACTAGGGTATTACTAAAAAAATTGGCCAAAAATAACCGCACCCACTCTTTCAATGTGAGATACAAGTAGGCCAATGAATTAACATAAGTTATAAACTAGTGTTAACATGTGGGAGATTGAAAACCACAAGTGCCTATTGCTTTTGCATTTGATCTTTCATTGTATGAACATTTGCTTGTTGGTGTTTTTCTACTATGACAACATCTGAATGCACTTGTTCATTTGCACCAACAAGTTCATATGAACCAATAGCTTCATTTGCCACACTTGTTTTAGCTAGTGATGCCTTTATTCTAGCCAATGTTGTATCTTCCATCATAAATGATGCTAACTTGTTGATTACATTAAAATCACCTTCAACAAATGGCTTGAATTTTTTGTGAATTTGCATAAAAATATTTTAAAAATCAATAAAATTAAACTTCATAAAAATTTAATGAACACAATCAAATCAAAATGAAGAAATCAATGATAGAACCATTATTAAAATTATGATATGCAACAAAAGGAAGACAACCAACAAGAACACCATAATCAAGATGATTGGCAAGAACTAAAACAAAATAGGTAAACCCCTCCTTTGTGATCAGGACAAACCCCAACACACAAAAGAAGTGTTTACCTTTGTCCTACACACACATGCACACACACACACAAAACATAAACAAAAAGAACAATTAAAATTAAAACCAAAAAAATAGTTTTGAAAAAACCAAAAAAAGGGGGAAAAGAAACAACAGAAATAAATAAGATTTTCAAAAATTAGAAAAAAAAATAAATCTGAACAAGAGAAGCAACAAAACTTGAAAAAAATAAGAAACAAAAACCAGAAAAACAGAAATTTAAAAAACCCCCAAAAATTTATTTAAACCCCATTTAAAATAACAAGAAAAAAGAAACAAGATTGAAATGTATATATTTTAAAGTGCAGAAAGTGAAAACCAAAAAAATAAATATAAACATAAAACCAAAAAAATTCAAGAAGTATAGAAAGAAAAAAGAGGAAAAGAAAAAACAAGAGGAAAAAAACCAGGAAAAGAGAAAAGAAAAAACACAAAAAAACAAAAAAAAGAGAAAACCAAAAAAAAAAAAAAAAAAAAAAAAAAAAAAAAAAAAAAAAAAAAAAAAAAAAAAAAAAAA
>Ga0116231_10006106_pt1 | contig 23288 bp, 14 predicted proteins | sample S1TSphgellanicum_2_FD_89695 | JGI IMG/M metagenome (GOLD analysis project Ga0116231, IMG submission 89695) | Host-associated microbial communities from peat moss isolated from Minnesota, USA - S1T2_Fd - Sphagnum magellanicum MG | ecosystem: Host-associated > Plants > Peat moss > Unclassified...
AAAAATAAAATGTAACACACCCTTGGGTGAACCATCACGTCCACTTGTAAAAACCCCAAAATCCATTTAAATTGCTTCTAAATAGTATAGATCCCGCTGATAGACCTAAATGGGGGTTCATGAGTCCGAGTCTAACATTTCACAAAGGATTTGAATTAGTGGCCCCTTTGGCCAATAAAAGTTTTTTGCCTAAAAAATGACAAGAAGGTACCAGTACTCTTGGGTTCTTTTATGCACACTTGGGCATGTACTAATAACTCACATGGTGCAGCTTGTTTATACCATAAATACAAATACAAGAATATAAGAACAAAAAAAACTGGCTTTGATATATTTGTGAACACAAATGTAATTATTTAAGTTGTATTTTCTTTAGCTTTTAAAAAAATGAATGATAAATGTTTGCTTTTGCCTTCATGCAAAATTAGTTTCCCACTTCCCTTACATTTTTTCATCCTTTTTGCACCTAGTATCTAAATCCAATAATCCTTCATCACGAATGAAGGAGAGTTTTACAAAATATAGATAATCTATTTGTTCAAATAATCAATTGAAAAAAGAAAAAAATAAATTTGGAAAAAAATAGAGAATTTTTTTACATTGTGTATTAAATTAATCAATGTCTAATTAGCTCATCTTTCTAAAACACATGTTTATGTCCTTTGCAAAATTGACATCCAAGTAAAGTATATTTTTTGAAGGTTTTTTTAGTTAAGTACAATAGAAAAAATGACCCTTGTTTTAGAATAAATTCCATTTGAACATTTATTACTAGTATTCAAACTTGGCTTCTTTTGTTGCTTGCTATAAATTAGGAGTTAATTTTTTAAGTTTCTTGATGTTTCCAAAAACCAATTTGCCTCACAATTTACCATTTGCTAAAACTAAACAGGAATGGACATTGTCCTATACTAGTTACCATTTACCCTAGATACAAAAGTTTCTCATTTTAGGATTGAACCCTAACCATTGTAATGATCATGGTTAGGAATGTTATTCCTAGAATTAGGTGAAGGTGATTAGCATAATTTTTCTTCATAGTTTTTCAAACCATGTTAATATTCTCATAACTATGGGCAATTTGTTGGTATACATCCATCCACGTTGCTAGTAGGGATGATGTTGAGGTCATGATGACTTCACATCCATGGCTAAAGGTCATAGTGGGATGAATGATTCCACTATGAATGAAGCTTAAAGTGATCCAATCATATGGAACCTACCTTTTAGAAAGGTTTTCTTATATATACCACATAGAAAAGCTTGGCTAGTATCAATTTCCAAAGTTTGTTAGGAATCACGTGGATCTCTTGGGTTCTACTATATAATAACTTTTGATAAGAACATTTGTACCATTTATGGATGTCTTATTCCCTTGTACTTCTATGCTTTTAACTTTTGAATGAACCAATGAAATGGTTACAAATATGCCAAAATTTGGCCAATTAAGGTTCTACATGTGGTGTTAACTCCATGCATGCCTAGGTTGTCCATTGTGATAAAGTTAAAATATAGTATGACATTCCATGACCACCATTTGTTGAGATTTTTCACATGCAAAACTAATTATATTGAATAATTATAATAAAAAATTTGAATGTTTGATTAGATGAAATTACACCAATTCCAAAATTCTAAGGGCATGCCTCCTCTTTGAATCATGTCTCAAACCAACCAATTGGATTCGACATTGTGAACATCATCACTAACGAATTGACCAAAAAGTGGTCGGTCTATCCAATACAATATTGGAATGGATCCATCCAATTGAAATGCCCAAGTCAACATCTGTTTATCAAAATTTTCATGAGATTGAAGGTTTACAAATGGAGCTTTATAAATCATCAAGAAACATATAAAAGTTCAAAATCGAAGTTCATTGTGTATTGTTAATTAGATATTCTAGTTTGTAGTCATGAATTTGGACTCACATTACCAAGCATATTTGATCAAGGTTTTCAAAAGGGATGTCCTTAGGCTAGGGACATCCTATGGATGACATGGGTTATTTAAAAAAAATTAAACCTAATTAAAATCAAAATTCATGTGAAGGTTTGGACTTACCTTCTTGTGATGCAATTGTTGTTCTTCTCGAATTCTTTCAATGTATTTCATGACACACTTGACATCCTCGATGCCTTTCGTGGCACTTTTGCCATCCCCAAGATCCTTTTTAGCACCTTGGTTGTCCCTCAACATAGGTACTTTGGAACACCCCCTATTCATGCCCACAAAAGAACCCTTTTTCCTCCTTTTCTAATGTCCTCCCTCAAGACCTTACATCAACATTGAACAAGTGATATTCTCATGTGTAGTAGTAGAGCATGGGTTGAAAGATGTGCTGTACACTTGCATGGTACAAGGTAGGTACTTCTCATGCAAAAATGGAATAAAGTGTAACCATGTATGTATGTATTCTTGTTTGTTTTCCCCAACATTACATTATATGTGTACATGTTATTTTGCAGCCCAGGCAGTACAAAAGTACTTCTGCTTCTTTTTATCCCTGATTGGCCTTTTGCCTGTTCAAAGATGATGCATCTAGACGTGATGCCCAGACACATCTTGGTGCTGCCCATACATAGTTTGGGTCATGTTACGTGTGCATTTTGGGCTTTTCATCCACATCTAGTACATATAACATGGGTCCAAAGTGTGTCTGGGCTGCTGGCAAGAACAACTATGTGCATATACCAATACCAATAATTTTGAAGGTGTTTGTTGTTTAGGGTGTGATGCATGGTTGTTACTTTTATGTCTTGGGACCAAAAAGCCCGTCCAATTGTGGTTGTTTGTTTGCATACATAGTAACATTGTGACAACCCAATGTGTTGAATTTTTAAAGGCCGCACACATACATCGATGATATACAATGTAGAGTAAAGTAATTTCCAAACATGGTGACTTTCAGATTTCATAATCTTTGGGGAATTCCACAATTGGACATATGGGCATACCCCATGTGTTTTGCATTCGTTCATGAATGGAACCAACAATAAACCATGCTCAACCATATACGTAAGCATATGGCTACTTATTTGTTTTGTGTTGTTGTCATGCATGTTTATTACTTTTATGTCTTGGTACAAAAGCGCGCCCACCTCATTTACTTGTTTGTTGCATGGTATGTAATATCACCTTATAGTTGTGTTGGTTTTTCGAAGGCTACAAGCATATATTATGTAAATACACATGAATAACTCTAATCTTTGTGACTTTCACGTTTCATGCTCTTTTGTGATTTATTTTCTTGTGGCCCATCCCAAAGTGTGGAATTTTGTGAATGGACATAGGGTCAAACCTGATACGGTAAACCACCATCCATTTGTTCATGGATGGAAAAACAATGAACCATGTGATGGATTATGTAATGTGGAGAAGACTTTTTGAAAGTTGATGGATTGGAAGGTTTCCACGATGGATGGAAGTCATTAAATTGTCTAAATCCATTCTCCATCAATAAATAAGCAGCATTGTAGAATGTTTCAAATTTCAAAAGAAAAAAGCAAATCAAAACATGATGATGACTTAAGCATCCTAAAATACATGCTTTTTTAGTTTGCATTATGTGAATAAAAAAAATTGGCTTGTGAAAGTCCTTAAATCAAGGTTTGAAGAATCAATTTCATAGACATGAATTAAAAGTAGGAAATGTTCTGACCCACAAACTCTAGTTAATAATAGATTCAAATGTTTGCTCTCAAGTTAAACTTGACTTTCCCATGAGTTAGAAACCAACCACAACCCTTATATATGTAGGGTTTTATATGTATATACATAGCACAAACAAATCAGTTAGAATAAATGACTACATCATATGTGGTGTAAGGTAAGGAATCTCCCACATCCCTAAATTCTAATAATATAGGCAACAATGATTGTCATGGATTCCTATGTTATATTTGTTTAGAAGACATAAACAAAGACATGTCCGAAAATGGTGTGTCATACATGCTTTGAGGGGTAGTGAGCTTAATCTCAAAGGCCAATGGCTTAAGCTAAGCATTAATAAATAAATCATTGGATATCAATTGACTCCAAAATATTTCTAGATTTCAAGATTCTAAGGTTCTTCTACCCATCACCTAATCTTCCACAAAAAAGGTTTTGGGTCACCATTCCAACCCTAAATTTCCTTCAACATGAGGTCACTCACTAGGCCACTACGGTGGACTTTACTTTAGCCATTCATATAATAAGGTTGTCTTTAGTGATGAAATATCTTTCATTATTTAGTCAGGTTCTACACAATATTCAACAAAAGTTCAAAATTTTTGGGGGACTACCACTCAAACCCTAACTTTTAAATGACCTCTCGGGCATCACACATTGGTGACTTTTACTACCATTCAATTAAGTAATAGAGTAGACTGGCTCATCATCGATTGTTTGCCTACGACCAAACATTTATTTATATCATATGTGCTTCATTTTGAGTGATTTAAAATGTGATTGGAGCACTTCCTCAAGCTTTAGAAATCATATTTGAAGTCTAAAGGAAAAATAGTAATGAAAAAATAATAAGGAAAAAAAAAAACTTTTCAACTTACAAAATGTGTTTTTTTTTTTCCCCTCTCTTCGGACCCTTGCTACTTTTAAATTTCATAACTTTCTTTTTTTTATTCATTTTAAATGATTTTAAATGTTATAGGAGTCCCACCTGAAGTTTAACAAATCGTGTTTAAACTCTACTAGCAACAAAGCAACATACAAGGAATTTTTTGAGTGTTTAGAAAATTGGCCTTTGTAATGTTTGGTGGTTTGTTTTGTTGAGTTCTTGACAATCTTTATTTTTGTAATTTTTTCGTTTCTAATCCGTTTTCAACGATTGTTAGTGTGGGTCAAGTGTGTTAAGAGGAGGAGGGGTTCAAGTTTTGTTGGGACACCAAAAACAATGGAACCCTCCCCTTGGATCTAGCCTTTGCGGAGAGCTTAAATGAATGTCTGGTCACCAGCTGGTCTACCCTAGATTTGGGCCTTTTGATATCTTGATTTTTGAGAATCTGCCCCAAATTTCAAAATTCTTTTTTTTTTTTTTTGGCAAAGTGTGAGAAAATGATCAAGCTTTTTATAGCTCCACAAAAGTTGATATTTAGGGCCTACCACGCAACCCCTAAATATCTCTCATCTATCCATTTTATTCATCCGTCATAAAAAAAATTTCAAAAAAAAGATTCCACCTACCAAAAAAGAAAAATTCATTTAAATTTAGAAAAAAACATTAAATTTATTTCTAAACTAATCAGGTATCTAGAAAGAAACGGTGAAAAAAAGTAAAAATAAAAAAATAGAAGAGACTAGGTATATTTTACTTAAATTTTTTTTCTTTTGAGCTTACATAACCCAATCCTAAAAGTGACGTAGAACCCAAGCCTGCATAAACACGAAAACGCAGTGTCTCAAGAGCCCCTTTCACAAAAGAGAGCAAAAAGAAATAAACCTCCCCAGCCCCCAAAAAAAACTTCGATACACTTTCCGACACACCCCCAAAGAAACAGAATAAGCCAAAATCACACCCACCCCACTTACGTCCGGTCCGGTCCGGTCCGGTCCGTTCCCCAACGCATCATCCATTACTTATTTCCCCTATTCCCGCCACCCCATTGTTGTGTTCTCGTTACATACTAACTCCTCCCTTCCACAGAACAGAATATTTCATCCATACTATTTAAAAAATAGACCCTTCCTCAACTCATTAACCCCCGGTCCACCTAGCCTGGTACCAACGTGTGCTGGACGGTACCAGCCCTGGTGGGCCCCTGTTTGCGTGCAACCATCCATTGGTGCCCAGTAGCACCCTCTACCCTAGTTATCAATAACCTTACCCTAATGTTACCTGACTGGCATATTACCTTGCCTCATGTCCCTCGTGAAAGATTTTTTTGTTTTTTTTTTTTGGCACCCCCTCCCCTAGATACAATTTTTTGATATCCATTTAAATTTTTTTTTCTTGGCCTATTTTTTGGGGGCTTTCATGAGGCCACGGCTCTGTCCCCAGTTCTTGGGACCAAGCAACCATTCATAACCCGACACAATTGCAATACATCGTGTAAAGAAGCAACCAATGAGAATATGGCACCCGGCACAATACAATACATCATGGTGTGTTTTTTTGTTTTGTTTTTTTAGGTTTTTTTGGGGGGCTTTCCTTGATCTTATTGTTGGGAAATATCATAACTAAGTGTGACGGAAGCAAGCGACGATGAGAATATGGCACATGGATGCAAAGACCCTACCTACCACTTTTTCTTTTTTTTTTTTTTCACTTTCGGAACTTTTAACTTTTATTGTGTATCCAAACATCCATTGAGAATATGGCACGGATGCATTATAGTGCGACTCTTTTTACTTTCCTATCTTAAAACTTTCTTAACTTTCCATGTTTGGTTTTGTTCGGTTTTGTTACAAATATCATCGCATTGTACAAAGTGTATTAAAAGCAGCCATTGGGAACATGGCAAAGATGCAATACCGTATGCCCCTTTTTTCTCACTTTCCTAAGTTTCTTTTCTCACTTTCCTAACTTTAACTTTCCTAAGTTTCTTTTTCTCGGTTAGTTTGGTTTTTGTACATTTGGCTCTAAGTGTATCCAAACGGCCATTGTGGCACAGACATGACCCAATAGCATAGCATATAGCATATGGCTTCCTTGGCTTTTTCTTGTCAGTTTTGGTTCGTTGAGAAGGAATATTGTGTATTAAAAAGGTGTTGTCAAAGCAGCCATTGAAAATTTGGCAGCTATACGAGGGTGGTGTCATCTTCAACCCAGTGAGGAATCAAAATATACAAAGGAAAAAAATAATTGCTATGATGCTTTATTATGCATGTGATAATGCTTCGTGTGGTTGTGTTCTTGTTCGTGGTTTTTTTGAAAATGTTTGGTTTCAATTTTGTCATTGTTTTCAAAACTAGTTTTCACCCTCCAATCCAAGTTTCAACGAGTTTTTCTTTAAGAATTTAAATGCAATGTTCCGTATTAAAAGCATCTTCAACAATAATAACAAAATGGCTTGATCGTCAAAGTTTGCATGAAGTCAATATATCATAATGGTGTGAAAGTGGATTTCCCCAATGAAAATTTGTTCAAGATACTTGAGAGTACAAAGATTCTAGAAAAGAAGACCTTGGGTTATGGTTGATTGGTCACAATGCATGGGTTACACAATGATTCTTACCCATAGCTTGGTCATAGTGATTGACCCATGTGTGGCATTTTACTTTCTATATGTTGAAGAACAAACAAACATTTAACATTGAATTCGATTGTCCTACATATATATATATATATATATATATATATATATATATATATAGTCTTAAATAAATATAGTGCTTTCTTTGGATTTACTCTAGGGTCTAGGATTTTCAATTCTTAAAATTAAAACCCATAGTTGAAGGAAATAATCAAATAAGTTGGGTTCACATTTCTAAAACATGGTTTGGTTTGCTTCTCATTCCATACATGATACAAGTATCATGAGATTGGAGATTGTATAAGTATGAATGAGGAATTACATCACATTGAAGGTGCATTTGCACTTGGTGTTAAGGACTCTAGTGTTGAGTCCCCTAATGCCATGCGTTAGTTATTTAGGACTTAGACCTACTTACCATGAACATTTTATGTTAAGCTTCACATTCACTTTAACATTAAGCGATCACCCATTTAACATTGGGTGATACCTAAAATGCCACATAGATTTTCATTTCACAATGACTTAACATCAAGTGTGAATGCACCATGAGAAGTACAACTCACTTGAAAAATTTAAAGATAAGTAATAATCCTTATTATTCTAAAATACACAAAAAGTAGTAGGTACTTGCTTATCTAGGAAATCAAATTTTAAAAATTAATAATTAAGGTGTACAACCAATTTTCAATTGATAGAAAAATTCAAGCAAGGGGAACCAATTTAGACAAGAAGACATTAAATTGGCTATGGGTCCGAAAGTAGTAGTACTATTGCATGATTCTTTTTTGCCCAATCCATCTTTTTCTCCAAAAAAAAAGGATGATGCCCACACACGCTTTGGACCCATGTTATGCATGTAATGTCAAACATTAAACAAATAAATTATTAATTATTTTTTTATGAATAATTTTCTTTTCAGTGTTCAGAGGTAGCCACAATTTGGGAGTAGCGTTTTCTTTTTATAAAATTTGATACCTCAACAATAAATTTTTTAAAGTTGTAGCACAAGGGTGGCTTCACCACATGTTTGCTGAATAATTAATTAAATTTGAAGATTCCATTTTCAAAAATAAAATATTTCAAAATATTTCAAAAGATTCTTCAATTTCCTTCACAAAAAAAATTGGTTTTTTAAAAGAAAAGAAAAAACTGAAAATTTCAGCATTTAAAAAAATAATATAAAAAATTCGTGCACAAGCCACCAAGGTACTGAAGTGTAGTGTGACGGCTACAAAGACTTTTTTGGAAAAAAATGCGCCAAAGTTGCCACATTTTGAGGAAAAACCCTTTTGAAGCTGCCATATTTAGACAATATTTTCTTGAAGGTCGCCAAAACAAAAGGATTAAAAAAAAAAAAATCTTCTTTCCTCTTTGACTTCTAGGCACATTTTGCTCATTTTTATACCTTTTTAATTGGCCTTTTTGGGCGTTTGTCGTCGATTCTTGGCATCATTGCGGTGTTGAGTAGGAGAACATAGTTTGGGCGATCACTATTAAATGCACTCGCCACAATAGCCATGGCAGCTGCCATTCCTCCCCCCCAATAGCCAAGAAAATCACATCCACAACACCCATGGGACATTTTCTCTCTCTTTTTTTTTAATAATAAAATTTCACCACATGAAAGGGTGATAAAACAAAGGGGAGAGTGGTTTTCACCACAATGGATGGGTCCCTTGTGGGGGTGGATATTTTTAAAAAGAAAAAAGAAAAGAGGTCCCATGGGTATGGTAAAAAGGGGTGTTTTCTGGCTATTGGTGGAGGGACAGCAGCTGCCATGGCTATTGTGGCTAGTGCCTTTAATAGTAATCACCCAAACTATATTTGCCAAATTTCAGTATACCACATGCGTATTTGATTGTGGAGCTGACACGTGGGAAGTTGCCCAGAGTTGAAGGTGGCGGTTCCCATCTTTTTTGCCTAGCTCTTCACTAGTAAGCCAGTTTTTTTAAATGATTTTTTTTGTCGCCAAAATGGCTATCATCCATAGGAAGATGTAGAAAAAGTGGTGATCACCCCCAGGAAGATTTAGCCACATCTGGCTATAACCTAATATTCTCTTACATTTTGGTATATGGACTGAAAACCAAATAAATGGACATCTGGGGATTTTAATTTAATATTTTCCTCACTTCTTGCTATTGGAAACCTCTAAAATCACTTCATTTTCGAATATTTATTATTTATTATTTAATTTCTCTTTTGGGTGAAATTTCGCCATTTAAACAAAAAAAGGCTGACGCTATCTTAGTCCTTTGTAGTGCTGAAGTTGTCACTTCCCATCTTTTCGCCTTGCTTACTGCTGAAAGTGGCGCCGCCCATCTTTTACGTAAAGCTACCGTAGCCCTGCCTAGCGCAGCCCTGCATAGAGGCTAGCGCTGAAGATGGCATTGCCCTTCTTTTGCGTAGTGTTAGCCTAGCGTTGCCTAGAGGCTGAAGATGGCGTTGCCCATCTTTGCTTAGCGTTCGCCTAGCGTTGCCTAGCGCTGAGGCCAAGAACAAAGAGCGCGCTTCTGGGCGTGTGTGCGCCGTCGTCTTTCGTGCTCCTCGTGGTGTCGATCGATCTCGTTGCAGCTGTTGCAACGGAGTGGAGGGGGGGAAGGAGAGAGTTGTAGTCGCTTGCTTGCTTGCTGTGTGGTTGCTGTGTTTGTTGTTGTGCATCGAGCTGAAATGGGGAGGGAGAACAATAGTCCCAACTCGCAGACATCGACGAAGAAGGGAGCTTTTTCCACTCTCAAGTCTCTCGGACTCTTGTCGTGCTTGCGACTTGCGTCGTCGTCCAAAAACGTCGTCGCTGGCACTCTCACCTCCAATGGGTGGGTATTTTTTCCTCGGAGTCTCGCTCTCTCTGTCCCTCTCTCGCACACACACTGCACCGCACTTGCGTTTTCTCAAATTCCTCAATTTTTTGATGTTCCAGGAATGATTTGGAAGAGGAAGAAAAGCCTCGTTTGGTTTTGAATCTTGTGTGTGTGCAGTGACGCAGTGTTGTGAATGAAGAAATCTCGTGCTGCTCGCTTGCTCGCATGCATTTTGTGTGTATGTGTGCTGACGTTTTCTTTCTGGGTGTGCTGCTTGTTATCCAGGACCAAGCTAACAGCAGCAAAAGGTGAGGTGAGAACAGAAGAGGAGAAATCTCGGCATGGAGTAGTGAAGAAGGAGCAAGCATGGATGCGAAATGGCAATCTGGATGTGGCAATCTGGAGTGCATTACCAGAGGAGCTTCTTGACCACATTCTGGCCTACTTACCTCTCCCCGCCCTCTCCCGTCTTGGTACAGTGTGCAAGAGATGGCAATCACTTCTTCATTGCCCTCTGTTCCTTGAAACCCGTGCTGCAGAAACCGGGTCTTCATCTTGGCCTTCTTACGGTCCGGTTCGCTACAATGTCAAGATGTCAGAACATGGGGAGTTCCATTGGTCAGGCTACTGCAAATCCAGCAACAAATGGCAGAAATTGCCACCTCTTTCTCTCCCTTGTCTGGCAGGGAAGAAAGTGTGGTCGGGTGCGGGAGGGCTTTTGTGTTTCTACAACCGTGACAACATGGGGAGGCTCATTGTGTGCAACCCAGTGACCAAGAAATGGAGGGAGCTTCCTCAAATGAACCACAAGTGGCGGTGGCCATGTGTAACGCATATGATTGTGGATCAATCCACAAAAGCCTACAAGATCATCATGGCGGGGAATGAAGCTTATCCTCGAAATAGCAGCACATATCAGTCCCATGGCACTGAGGTGTATGATTCTGTCTTGGATTCATGGCAACTATCAGGAAGTCTTCCTAAAGACCTCTTCCTTGATACACAGGATGCAGCTCTTCACAATGGGCTTCTTTACTGCACAGCCCAGAGGACATGCACACAGACTTCAGATGCGCTTTCAGCACATGATGCACTGATAGCTTATGATGTGCAGAGTGGTGTGTGGACTGAAGTCACATCTCAACTTCCTGACAGTAGTGCATACCAAACACCCCTTTTGTGTGGAGGCCAGATGGTGATGGTGGTAGCACCTCTGGACAATGATGGTGCTGAGGGCAGAATCTATGTCTTGGACATGACAACAAAGAACTGGAACCTGTTGACAATCATGCCAAAGTCACTCCATAAGAAGCTGGGCTTTTGGGGTGTTTGTGTTGCACATGGAAACCAGATTTTTGTTGTTGCAGACACAAGCATGTTAGTGGTGGTGTATGACATGGGTGACGGTACATGGCGGGAGTTTTCTTCGCATCAGGCAGACTCTACATTCCACTTCATAACACCCACAATCTTCTCTCCTGATGTGAATGCCATCCCCTGATGGGAGTGAAGAGTTCAAGCAACCATGGACCAACCTGGAGATCCTGTCACCAACTGCCAGGGATCTTGTTACCTTGTAGCCAAGTTCTTCAACAATTCCCCCAATCCTGTTTGACCATCAGGTGAGCTACAACACAATTGTGCTGAGAATGTCTTCTGTCCATTGGGAAGATATGGATGACCCGGTCCAAGTTTCCATCAATTTCAGAGGTGTCCAGTATGGTGATATCATTCAAACAGATGGCTGGCGATGCAGATGGAGTAGTGATGCTCTGTTGGCAATTCATGCAGCAGTTTTTTTGTGACCCGTCTTTGTTACGGTCATTCATGTGAGCCACCATGATATGTACACAACTGTTGTTGGTGTTAGGAGCAGTAAGGTGGAAATTCATCTAAAATTCACCCAGTCAAAATTTTATCTCTTGATCATGCAAGGGATATGCATCCTTCTGTACAACATATTTGTGCTTAGCAATTTGATCCTTTGCCCAAGTTTTGCCTTCACAGCAGTACAAAGTCAGACAACTTATTTCTGCAGTAGTAGTGTGAATGGCTTTTTTCCTTCTCATTACCTTAGGATTGCATGAAGCTAGCAGTTTTTTCAAGACCTGTTGAAGTTTTGATATACTTAGGGAGATCATCCTGAGAGTGGGTTTTGTAATTCTTAAGTTCAAAATAGAAGAGGAGTATTTGGGTTAAGACATATGTATAGATATATATATGTATATCACAGTGGACATGACAACAATGAGATTAAGATTACAATGACAGTTTTGCTTCTTTGCAACTCTTTTTGGATTCTGGCTGCTGTAATGTTGATGACCCAATGATCTCTGAGCCATGATCGTCTCTTGAGTGCCAGTAACCAATCCCACGGCACAAAGTCTTCTTGTTGCTTCTAGAAATGTGACAGAAACACAGGAGGATACAGAGGTTTGTTTGATTTTTTTGCTTTAAGTTTTGGATTGGTTATGATCCATGTTTCTGCACCCATTGTTGGGAGCTGATCTGATCAAGTCAATGGGGGGGAAACTCATGGCACCATCATCAACCAATGCTCTTAAAAGATTGCAAAGGACCTGTAGAACTTTTCTACCGTGTGTGGAGGCTTGACTTATCCTCCTTTTATATATTTTTTCCATGTGGTACCTGCCAGGTATCACCCAAAAAACAATTAAATTATTTTTTGGAGTAGGTCTTTATGTTCAGTAAAGCCCTTGGCAGCTGGCTTTACCAGATTGGGGCCTTTGCAACGGTTCTCATCACATGGGCCCTTATTCTGGTAAGGCCTGCTGCCTCAGGCTTTACCCTACACAAAATCCTATGTTTATGCCAGGTAAGGACCTTGAATGGTGCTGTTAAGGGAATTCAGGTCCCACTCCACCTCACATGGGCCCTTATTCCAGTAAACCCAGCTGCCTGGTGCTTTACCCTACACAAAACACTATGTTTACACCATGTGAGGATCTCAAAGAGGGCTGTTTTGGGTATTCAGGTCCCACTTAATCTCACATGGGCCCTTAATCCAGTAAAGCAGGCTGGCTGGGGCTTTACCCTACACAAAATGCTATGTTTACACGAGGTGAGGACCTTGAACAGGGCTGTTTTGGGAATTCAGGTCCCACATTTCGGTCCTGCCTTGTGAGGGGGGGCCCTTGCTCACAGAACAGCCCCTTATCTGTCCTTAACATACACTTAATGTTTACTTGATTTACCACATTTAAACAAATATATACATCAAGTAAACATTAAGGGGCAATTTACACTTGAGTGCTTGCTTTGGCCATTGCTTGTGAAACCTTAATAGTGACCAACCTTTTGGATGGGACTGTGGCAAAGCCCTTGAGCCATGGCCAATGAGCCTTTGTTCTTACTATAACCCTCAATTGGACCAAAGACTAGACCCCAGGAAACCATACAATTGTAGGTGTAGTAATTTTAGGGGGGAAGCAACCAAAAGCTCCTTCTACAATTCACCTATGATTGCATAATTTCCAGTAGATTATTTTTTGTAATCAACTAGTTTATATGGCAATATTATTACTGGTTTTGTTATTTGCTGCATGGAACAGTGGATTGGTTCATGACAGAATCAGCCTCTAAAGAAGGCTGTTTACATCATGGAATGCTTGACACGCCTCATGCATGCCCTTGCCCTATTTTGGGCTTGGCCTGTGTGCTCAACCCAATGTGCACGCTTGGATGGGGGCATGCACATCACCCAACATGCACGCTTGGATGGGGGCATGCACATCACCCAACATGTACACCTGGAGCTCACTCTAGACTCCACCTGCACCTTATCTCATATGACAAGTGTCTTTTAAGTCAAAATTGAGAAGAGTTGATGATTCTGTTGCATGATTCTGGTGCATTTTCTTGGGTTGTGTTTTGTTTGGCTCCCTCCTCTGGATTATGCAACCTTTTTCTACCATCTTGTGCAGAAGTCTTCAAAATCAATGAAGGCAAGCAGCCAAGTTCTTTCATCCATGTGTCGACATGACATGGTCAGTGAAGTGCTTCAAAGGGCTTCGAAGGTCCTCCTTTTTTTATACATTCATTTTATAGGCAGAGGGTGCTAATGGCTTTTCAGAGAGTTCAGGTTGTCACTATCTTATGTCACAGTTGCGATAGCAAGAGTGATTTTTTTTAGGCTTGGTGTCCTTTCAGGTTTTTCGTCCATCTTCTTGCACGATTTGCTTTGTGCTACTGGTGATGGGTTAGGTCCTAAGTTTCGTGTTTTCTCCTCTTAGGGCTCCCCATTGTGGGTTTTACACTTTGGGCTGTGATTTTTTGTTTGGACTTTGATCCTTTCTTTTTTTTCTTCTCTTGTTCCCTTGCTGGGTGTTTTTCCTTCATTTATTTAAAAAATGAAACCTGAAATTATAAGGTAAAAGCACCCAAAACTGTCAGTGTACCTTAAACCAAGAATTTTAAAATGGTCTCCCATCACCACTTGGTATAAGGGTAGAAGAGCAAGAACTTCTGTTGTGATTATGTGTAATGTGAGGTGATAGGGCTCTCGATTCATTGATGATGTTATAGAATCCTCTGTGAGGAGGCATTGACATCTTATTTAAGAATGCAAATGCTTTGCATATTTGCTGGATAATTCAAAGAACTTGTGTAAGAAGAAGTGTCACGGATTTACCACAATGTGAGAAAGTTCTTGAAACTAAAGAACCATTGTCTGTAGCTGTCTAATTGTTTCTAACTTCAGATTACATAGCCTCCGTGTAAGGAACCTTCACAATTGAAATTGAAAAAAGCTTGAACTCAACAGGCTTTTTGATTGAAATAGAGAAACAATTTCTCAAAAGACCCCATGGCTTTCATGAAAGAACCGGTAATAACCATCCAGTGGTTATAAAAGATCATTGGACCTAGTTTTCCTTTTAATTCTTTCTTTGGGAACTACAGCAGCGAACTCTAAGAACCGAAATGATAACCGCCGGTTCTCTGACCCCCCATTATCTGGGAACCGTCCAACACAGGGTCTGGTCTGTTGTTTCTGACTGCAGTTAGTTCACTGGGTCATTGGACCTCATCCAGCTTCCAGAGTTGTTGCACACAGAGGAGGTTCAGATGGACTTGTAGCCAGGACATCACTCGAAGATGGCTGCTACCTAGACTCAAAAGTTCATGGAGATCTTGCTTGAATCCTGCAACACCTTGTTCTGTGTATGGATCAAGAATCACATCAAAAACCACTAGACTATCAAGATTCCTGCCTCAGAGATTCAACTTGCCCCACCCAGCTCAAGAAATTCCACTACAAACAATTTACTGTGTCAAGATTCTTGCCTCAGAGAGTCGACTTGCCCCCAGCTCAAGAAATTCTACTGCAAAAGGTTTGTGTCAAGATTCTTGCCTCAGCTCAAGAAATTGAAGAAGAATAATTTAGTTTGGATTTCAGAACCACACTGATCAGTCAGTTAGTCCGTTTGCAGGAAAACTCGCTTAGAAGCAACAAAATTTGCTGCAAATCAGATGCTCATCTTCCACGATCTCATCAGAAATATGCATTGTAGCAAGAGGTACTACTCTCGGTGGAGTCTCAAATTATAATGCGTTCTCTGTAATCCGTCAAGCTGCTTTTGTTTGTGTTTAGAGCTACTAAGTTCTTTCAATCTGGGTTTAAGCTTTTTGTTCCCATCCGGTGCTAAATTTCCTCCCAAAGAGACAAAAAGAACTAAACGCCCGGGCACTGTCACACTGGACCCACTTCGAGGATTTGATCAGTGCCACAGTACTGACAGATTTGCTCCGGCGATTGCAGCAACGAGCCTTTGTTTGATTTGTACACGTAAGGTATAAATTTACTCGCTGCTGCAGATCTCATCTTTTGTGCACACGCGTCCCCCGCTTGAACCCTCCCACTCTGAAAGCGACTTCCTAGTATCTCATGCACAAAAGCCGTCGTTTCCCGTTCAATGTGTCATCATTCATACCACTTCCTCAGCTGTGTAGTGCCTTGTTATCTCATCAAGATCTCTATTTTTTCTGTGCTCGCTCAAGTGTGTGCAATTCCCCTTTCATTCCAGTTTCACTCCAGAGATTTTGCTTCAAAGTAATTGTGTTTGGAACTAGCCAGAGAGAGACGCAGAGAGAGAGAGAGAGAGAGAGAGAGAGAGACACGCACACGCACACATACATAATTTCGTGAGTTCAGGAAGTTGTAGCGATCATGTTCGGCAACAGAAGACCCGAGTATGAGGAGGAGGCTCCCGTGTACCCATCGGAGGGATATGGGCCACCAGGAGGAGGCGTTTACGAGGAGGATCGTCGTCGTGGTCCTTACGAGCGTCAAGAGTACGTGCCCGGTGAAGGCCGTCGCGAACAGCTCTACGAGCAGCGCGAGCGTCAAGACGAGGAGTACGGGCAGCCAGTAGGCTACGGAGGAGGAGGAGGAGGAGGCGAGTATGGACGCGAGCCGGGCAGCTACGGCGGCGGATATGGTGTGCCGCCTCCAAGAGGAGGGGAGTATGCTGGTGAAGGAGGCTCGGATCTGGGTTTGGGTGCCAGAGATTCTGGCATTTCCGATGGACGTGGTTACGAAGCTGCAGGATATGGAGCTCGTCCTGGTGGGGGTACCTATAACGGAGGCCAGGACGACGTGAGCGACAACTCTGCTACAATCAATCCTGTTGCAGATTTGTTGTTGTTGTCTTGTGTTTTCTGCGCTAATTCGTGCTCCAAGTATCTTGATGGCTAGCCTGTGGGTGGGAGACGTTGTGCAGGCTGAAATCCAGCGATTGGAGCAGGAAGTAACGAAAGAGAAGAGGCGTGAGAGAGAAGCAGAGGCGGCAGCAGCTGCAGGCGTTGGATTCGGTCTTTATGAGCATCATGAGAAGAAAGAGGAGGAAGAACAGACAGGCTATGGTGGCGAGAAGAAACACCACGGATTCTTTGGCTTGTAGATCATGAAAAAGAGGTACTTTCCAACTTCGTGATTTCTCAGCAAGAATTGCAGCTCTGTGACAAGACAACCAGCAATCTTCCTTTCATCGTTTCTTCTCAAAACACTTGCCCAAAAAAAAAGGTTCTGAATCGGATTGGAAAACAAAATCTTTCATCACGACTACTGTGGTGGCACTGTGCAGGTTACCAAACAACCCGTCTCTCGATCGACAATGTCAAGCAATCTGTCGACCAGTTGGGTTGTAGTGTAAGAGAATTCAATGCAATTGCAACTCCACAGTTGTACGGTTATACTTAAGAATAATTATACAGAAGATCTAAGTATTTTGTGTGTGTGGACACAATGTCAAAGCTCATGATCATCAAGTGTAGAATTGTGATTTGCTTGAGATGAGACCTGTACCGCATGTCGATTTTCATCAGGCATAATTTTCATCTATGCATTCTTCCTCTCTCTTGCTGCAGTTCACTGAAGTGAATATGATAACGATTATCCTCTACTTTTCTTAGACACAGGAGCAAACTTAGACTGCAGATTTGAATCCAACTCTTTCTGTGATCTCACAGCACAGAATACTGATCCAAATCCTAGTAACTCTTTCTGAGACACAGCAAACTTGAATCCCTATAATTAATTTGAAACCTACTCTTTGAGACATAGCAAAGATTCGAGATCCACATCCTACTCTTTCTGGAACACAGTGGCAAAGAATCTCAATCCAAATCCTACTCTTTCTGAAACACAGTTGCAGAGAATTATGATTGGCATCCTACTCTGTCCGAGATACAGCAAACTTGAATCCCCGTGTGATCAGAGGAGAATTGGTGTGGCAAATGGTAGTAATATTGCAACAATGTAATCTTGAAGCATCCTTCATCTCTCACTAAAAACTAAAGATGTCCACTGGGATGTTATGAATATGAAGTTTTTTTTTTGTTAAGCTGCAAGCAAAATCCACACAAAAATGAATCTCTAAAAGTAAAGCCTTTGAAGCATTATTCCAAGCTCTTGATGAAGGCAAAAAATTGTACAGCAATTTCTGCAGAAGTCAACTGGATGTATTTTACCTAAAGTCATCAAGCTCGTGAGAGAATGAATCGACCAAGTTCTCTCCACTTTGCAATCCCATTTTTCTTAGAAAGTAAAAAGTCTGTGCGAGTCAGGAGAAAACATTTCCACAAAATCCCAAGTTGCATTGTCACTTCAAGAATTGAGATTCTTCAAGATTACAAGGTATGTCAAAACCTGAATCCAAAACCTTAAATCCTGAACCTTAAACCCTAAGCCCTTGAACTATAGGGTACCCTAAACCTTAAATCCTGAACCTTAAACCCTAAACCCTTGAACTATAGGGTACCCTAAACCTTAAATCCTGAACCTTAAACCCTAAACCCTTGAACTATAGGGTACCCTAAACCTTAAATCCTAAACCTTAAAACCTGAACCCGTGAACTGTAGGGTAAGGAACAGCTTCGAAGCTCTTACTGGATTTGAGGGCCAGCTCTAAATTTTAAACCCTAAACCTTTGAACTATAGGGTAAGGAACAGCTTTGAGGCTCTTACTGGATTTGAGAGCTTTTCATCCATTTAAGTCTTTCTTTTTGGGCCAACACCTAAAAGCCTAAACCATTGATTTCATAGGAGTGGATTTGGATGTTCGGCTTTTGATGATGGCCTTTGGTCAGTGAATTGGTGGAAAAATCCTTTAGAGGCCTTTGGCTCTTCAATGACCAACATCTTCAGTCCCGGAATGTATTACAAGTGTTGTTTAATTTTTGAAAGGATGAATTTGGAATTGGAGATCGAATGCCATTGTGATCGTTGTTTGAATTTTTGAAAGGACGAATTTTGAGCTAGAAATCAAAGAGTTTCGTGGGGATGCAAGCTTGAATGCATTCTCAACTCTCTATTCTCAACAATCAAATTGAATCTTGCAAAAAAGTAGGGTAGTGTTTTCTATTGTTGGAAATATGTGTGCACATTTGTTTTCAATTTTCATCCCACCTTCAATTTTTTCTTTCAGTTTTTCTAACATAATGTGCTTGAAATCATTAAGGACACTTCCTTTTGAACTTCATGGTAAGCTCATGGATCATACTTCATAAGTGCATATGAGTGCTTGAGGGTCTAGGGTTACTTTTGTCTTAAGTCTTGAGGTGACTTTTTTATATCAAAGTGCTATAATAATTCTAATCCTTAAGTTGTACTTAGTCTAGTCACAATTCAAATTTTAAGTTTGCTTGTGCTTGTAATCAACAAAAAATTCTCGAAACCCAAAACCTAGCTTATGATTTAGAGTTCATTTGTGTCCTTTCCATTTCTTTTTTCAATTCTTTCAACATTAGGACAACTTGCTTATGAAATTCATCATAAGTTCATGTTTTTTCTTTTGTCTTGCTGGGGATTGTAAATGCTAAATGGAAAAAAGACAAAATAAATGTAAAGTTCAATGAACTTCTCAAACATTGTTTGTCTCCCTTTCCTTCCCTCCTCATTGTTTTGTGTTAGCTTAATTTTTTTATTGTTTTTTGTGCAATGAAATTGTTTACTTTTTTGAGTGGCAAGAAGATTGCAAATGCATATGATAGTATTGTTCTCCTTTGGGAATAAGGTGAAAACTTTATTTCTTATTTCAACCAAATTGTGTACTAGAAAAGTTGGAATTAGGTTTGGGAATAAAGATGGACATACTTGGAATTCATGCCATTTGTGTTGAATCCTCAACACCATACAATATAATTTGTTGAATTTTTGGAAAACTAAACACAACATTCATGTTGAGTCTTCAACTTCATAATTTCTTTAAGATTATTATTGAATTCTCAATCTCTTTTATTTTAATTTGTGAAGATTTTGGAAAAAATACCTTCAGATTTAGCTTCTTACTTTGCTATGGGTTAAAAAATGTTCAAATTGGTGATTGGACTTTGTTGTTGTCACCTTCAATTAGGAAACAAATGAACACAATTGCTTTTGATTGATTTACATATTGTTGCATTAACTAAGGAGAGTGATTCCTTAGAGAGTTGCAAACAAACATGCTTCAATTTTTTGATTTTGTGTTTGCATTTTGTGTTTTGTTTGAAAGGTCCACCAAAAGTGTTACATGAAGATGAGACAAAATCCTAATTGGACTCATTGAAGATGGTGAACATGTGGTATGTTGGAGTGTCTTGTTCTTTTAAAACTAGTCTTGTTGAATATTTTCTAGAAACTATTAACATGCATCAAAAACAATGTGCTAAAGTAAATAAGGGCCTTATTGTTGTGATGCCTCTAATGACCTAAAATTCTACTTTGATGTGCATCTCTTTATATTTCATAAAAATGTAAGCAAGCAAGTTTAACTAAATTGCCTAACATGCATTTGTGATAAATGATCAAGGATCATATAAATATTTTCAAACATTGTGTTTTGTGGCAACAAGGTTCAAGTTTTAAAAGTTATACTCATCTCTAATGCCTATATCCTAAAATTTGCAATATAAAATGTGCAAAATAATTATAACATTGTCAAATTTATGAATAATTTTGGTTTCATTGCAATGATTATAAATGTTCTAATGCACGTTATAATTTGTTAATAAGGACTTGGATTTCAATAATTATTGACTTGAAGATGTATATGGGCTAATTTTTTAATGCAAAATTTGTAAAATATTAAGAGTTATAGACTTTTAAAGTTGAAATAATGGATTATAAACATGTCATCAATTTACAAAATGGTCCAACAATTTGTATTATACATATTGGGAACTTGGTTTTAGTAGGAGAATGGATCTATAAGAACAAGTTTGAAGAGACCTGCATCATGGCAATTGCAAAAAACTATCTATGGAGTAGTTTTCTATGGTAAAAAAACCATAGTTATGAAATTCTTGGTGCGGGAATGTTATGGAAGCCCAAAGAAGCACGAATTTTAACAAATTTTATAGATCAACCGGTGAACATTCGGTAAACATTTGCGGGCACGTTAGGCTTACATTATTAGGCTTATATCTTGGATGGACAAATCAGCATGTCCTAACTTTACCATCAAGCAGATTCGGCAGGACAATAGATACCAATGAAGTCACTCTCTAGCAAATGTTGAACGAATCTTCCTCAAACTTTTATATTGTTGATCAACTTTAAAACATTATTAGACTTTTATCCTGGATGGACAAATCGGCCTGTCCTCACTTTACCACCAAGCATATTCGGCATCATACCACCCAAAAAGATTCAAGAAACAAATGCATGTAGTCAAGCCCTGCATCAGAACTAGTTGAACTGCATACCAGATCTGATTGGACTGCACAAACTAGAAAAAGTTTTGACTTGACTGCAAAATCTAATAGCTTTTAAACTTTCTTGAGTTCTAGCACACCAAATTCACAAAAAAAAGGACACAATTCAATATTTTGCCAAGTTCACCCGTGTTTCACTCTTCCTCCAATTCCTCCTCTCCGCTGTCCCATGCCACCATCTGCTCCTCATACTCGATGTTGTTCACCTTGCTGATCAGACGCAGGTTAGAGAACACCTCCACCAGATCGTTTGCCCTGTCTGGTCGCAGACGATTGCACTTTTTGTTGTGGATAAAGTCGTAGGTGCTCCAATTTCTCTCGCACACAGACGTGCATGAGATCTGGCTCAACACCTTCTGCGCCATGCTTTGCAGCTCGGGGCACTCTAAGCCAAATTCCACCCACCACTTCCAGCCTGGCAACTTCTTAGCACATGCCTTGACAAACGGGCGGCCAAACTCTCCTTCCAAGTTCCTGTACTTAGCTAGCTGTTCGATTGCCTTGACCTGATCCTTAACATCAGGCAAAAGCTTTTCAACAATGTTGTGAAACCCTTGCATCACTTTTACGTTGCTATGCTGCCCGTTATCTGGAGACTGATATTCCGGGTCAAGAACATACCCAGCGGCATGCATGTCGCTGTGCAGCATCTCCCAGCGCTTCTCCCAGTTTGCATGCACCTGTGCATACTTCTGAGCAGAGACCTTGATCCCAGGATAATACTCCGAGGTGCTGTCCTTCAAGGCCTCCAGTTCCTGTCCGTAATTGAACATTGCCACGTAGACCTTTCTTGCGATTGGCACCCCCCGATCGCACTCCCGCAGCAGAGCCACCGTCCCCTTTTGTCAATGCTAGCACCTCTTCTAAGTTCTTCTAGAATCCGCTCCACAAGACACAGTCCCTCACTTCGTCCCCGTCATCCGAATGATTGGACTTCCCGTTCCACTCCTTCCATTCCCGGCCGACAACCAGCTCTTGTAACGCCTCTCTCACCTCCAGCATGCGGTCTAGCATGATGAAGTTGGTGGCAAAGCGTGTGTCCCCCAGCTTCAGCAGATCCAGCACAGACTTCCCGCAAAACAGTGCTTGACTTTGGTGGTGATTTGTGATGAATTTCACCACCGCCTTTGCCTCTGTAACCACCTCTGTAGCCCATGGCAGCTTCCCCACATCTTCAAGGAGCAAGTCCAGACAATGTGGGGTGCACGACGTCCCCATTATCCAAGAGAACTCTTGCTCAACCAGCATGCCAGCAGCTTTGCAGACTGCCGCACTGTCTGTAACAACTTGGATGACATTGTCTGCACCAACCTCCCGGATGCAATCAATCAGCTGTCCAGCAATATAAGCAACGTCCTTTGTCTCACCCCCCGTATCAACCGCCTTGAGGAACATTTCCCCCTTCGGAGAAACAACGAGCAGATTTAACAGAGGGCGCCTACGCACATCAGACCACCCGTCACTGGTAATTGTTGCCCCTGTCAGCTGAAGAGACTCTTGGAAGGAGGCCAAGCCATCCCGACAGAGCTGCTTCTCACGTTCCAGAATGGTTGTTCGCAGCCCGTCCATAGAAGGAGGCCCTGGATATGACTCCCCAAAGCTTGTTGTTGCTGCCACAACTGCCTTGAAATGAGGATCCTTTGCTAAACGGAAAAAGAGCCCATTGGCATAGAATGCTCGACCTCAAAGCTGGTCAAGCTTCGAGCAATCTTGCTTGGAGAAGGCAGCCTTCAGGGTGCTTTGCTTCTTAGGTTTGACAGCCTCCCCACTAGACAGCTTGTCAAGCTGCTCAACCTTATGCTTCTTGAACTCCTTTTCCTTCTTTTCCTTCTCCAGCTCCTCAAACTGGTGTGTAACCACTGGGGGGACTTTGTCACAAGCTCGCACACCAGATCCAATCCACCCTAGAAGATGTGCACGAATCCTGGTTGCTATGGCAGTGAAGACAAGTTCACAATACTTGCATTTGACCTTAGTGCTTTCCCCAGGGGTCTTGGGTTCCTCCTGCTGGACAACGTGGGCATGCTCTGGTCCCTTTTCCTTGACCATGGCGGCTGTCAGATTCCTTATCCTTATCCTC
>Ga0116231_10006107_pt1 | contig 23286 bp, 17 predicted proteins | sample S1TSphgellanicum_2_FD_89695 | JGI IMG/M metagenome (GOLD analysis project Ga0116231, IMG submission 89695) | Host-associated microbial communities from peat moss isolated from Minnesota, USA - S1T2_Fd - Sphagnum magellanicum MG | ecosystem: Host-associated > Plants > Peat moss > Unclassified...
CAATGGCGCAACGGATTGCTCTGATTCTTCTTCCCCTGATGACGAGTCCTCCTCCTCCTCCTCCTCACAAGGCGCCACTAGAGAGGGCTCTGGAGACCGGGAGAAGAACTTCTTCACTCCATTCTCCACGAGATGCATAAGACAGTTTCTTAGATGCGAGGATCTTCTTTCGCGAGTCTCTTCCACATTCAAGCTGCCGATGAACTCCAAGCACCAGCTGGAGGAGAATTTCATGCATTTGTTGCCTTGACCGATGCTAAGTTACAGAATTGGAAGGATTGTCGAAAATAGTTTACAATCTGTAAGGTACATCGTTACATGAGGAAGTCACCAGTATATAATATTTCCGCTATCGGAGAGCAGCAGCCATGAGCATTGGAGGAGGACGGACGGACGGCCCGCGCTGGGAGCCTTATAAGAACTACAACACCTCCTTAGACTCCTCCTTCTCAAGAAAAGTTTATTTGTAAAAAAAACAAAAAATTTGCAGTTTAGGTGAAGCAAAAAAAAGAAAGAAAAGAAAGTTCCAACTTGAGAGAGAGAATAGTAACCACGCCCAGTAGGACAACTACACAAGCTACACCGCACTGCACTGGCGGCGCGGTCGACAGGTATTGGCGACAGCCTGACTCCTAGTGGTAACGGTTTGGTAGTAACCGTTACCGTTCAGCATAGGCTGTCGCCGCGCGCGATGTCTAGCAAATGTTTCACGAATGTATGCCGAATGTTTTGACAAGGTGCTTTGCCACGTAAATTCACGAATTTTAAAGTGCAAAATGACGAATGTCATTACTAGGTTTTGGGATAAGTGTGAGGATGAAACTCACACTCCCAAAAGTGGGAAGTTGGAGTTTGTCGAGACTCCTGAAAATTCAGAGCTCGAGTTCAAGGGTCAAAACACCTTTCATTGACGTGTTCTCTATATCAATGGAAAGGTCTTGAAATGTAGATGCCCAAAATGGCATCGCATGTGCCATTTGGACATCTGCAGCCCAAGTTATGGGCAAAAGAAGGGCTAGGAGTCAAACTGGCAGTTTGACTCCCGACCACTAAAAGTCGGGAATTGACCTCTTCCTGACGTCTACTGAAGGAGTGCGACATGGCGTTGGAAAGCACTCGAGGAGAGCTACAACTTTGGTTAAGACTTCACTCCAATTGGAGGTTGGAGCCGGGAGATATGAGCTCCCAAAGTCCCGGGACTCTAACCCGGGACAGTTTTGGGACTCCAACTTGGGAGTCCCGGGAAAAAGAGCCATTTGGATGTAGCTTCGGCAGAGAGCTGCAGAGAATACTATATGGGGGAAGGTGGTGGCTTCCCCCGAGTTCGGGCCGTGATGAGTCTTGTGTGTCAAAGTGCCCGTGGTTTGTCCTAACACCCAAGGGTGTTCCTGAATGCTAACTAACCCTTTGTGGTTGGTTTTTGGATGCAAATTCAAGTTTGATAATGTAGACTCTCTTCCTAGTCTAATCCCGGGACTTCTAGCACGCCCCTCTACCCCCTTTTAGTGCTGGAAGTCGAGAGCGGCCCCCAAGTCCCAACTTTCCGCAACTCTACATAGTTGGACCCTCAAGTGGGTTCAACAAGGGACTTAGGAGCACGTCGTAGCTAGTAAGTTAAGTTAATATGTAGTAGGTTAAGCTAGATAGGTAAGTATGTAGTACAATAGCTTCCTGCCTAAATACACAACTTGAACCTGGGAGGATTGTGTGTACTTAGCTAGTAGGTGCGCATTTTAGACGAATCACTTCCTAATTGCTTGATTTGGTTGCAATGTTGAAGAAACTGAATGGGAAACGCCTCAATGAGTCCTAGCGATGTGAGATCATAATGAAGTTGAGCAAGACGGATGCTCCTAGTAAAAGGGCTATAGTGCGTGAGTACGATGTTAGTGAAGGAACTATCAAAAAGGTGTGGGACAAGCGGGAGCAAATCCTATAGTGATTTGCCTTAATGTCTGATGAAGCTAAAAATAAGACTTTTTGATCCTATGTTGGTCATTTCATCGAGCTTGAAGACATGCTTTACATCTGGATTAATAACATGCGTTGTGCCAATCTTCCTGTTCCACCATCTTTCGCCATCGCCGAAGCAAAAAGTATTACATCGAGTTTATTGATTCCGGAAACGTACTTCAAGGCATCCTGGCAATGGTTAAGTCGATTTAGAGTGCGCCGAGGGTTGCAAAAGATGTTATTTCACATATAAGGAGCTGAAGTCAACAAATCCGATCCTAGATTGCTCGCAGCTTTAGACAACCTCTACGCGATTATTGCCCAATATGATCCTGAAAATGTCTACAATATGGACAAAACCAACCTGTTTTTTTTGCCTACTACTGAGATATAGCCTTCTAATGCCAAATGAGGACACATCAACCACTAGAGGGAAGAAAAAAAATCCAAAGATCAGGTTTCTTTTATTGTGTGCGCCAACACTGTGGGAACTCACAAAATTCCTTACGCATTGATCAGCAAATCGAAAGCACCTACCTGTATCAAGGACCGCCAATGGCTTGTTCCATATTTCAGTCAAGCTAAAGCTTGGATGGACGTGGAAACGTGCTAGAAGTGGTTCAACAAAGTGTTTCCTCCAGAAGTGAAAAAACGAACCGGACGTTGGGTTCTTTTGTTGTTAAACAATGCCCTTGGACACTTTGAGGCTTTTGAACGCGACAATGTTAGGATCATCTTCTTTCCCCCAAATTGCACAAGTTGGAAACAACCCTGCGATATGGGCATAATCGCAACTTTGAAGAAGAGGTTCAAATATTTTTATTTCAAGGATATTCTTGACTTTTATGAATTGGATGAGGAGGCGAAACTTCAAAAGAAAATGCAGGGGCAGAAATTACGACGTGGTGCTATTAGAATTGCATACAAAAATCTAGTTCACCTGCTCGATGTTGCGAATTATGTCAAAGAAGCTTGGCAATCCATGTCACCAAGCTCTATCAAAAATGCATTTATCAAGGTGGAAATAATGACATTAGAAGTTGATTAAGAAGCAGTGCACCAGATCGAGGATTTAAAAACTGAAGTTGCACAAGCTATCGCAACTTTAAATCTTTCTATTGGGCAAGACGAACTTGAAGAATTTGTTCATGTTGACAATGAAAACAGTGAAGAATTTGCAGCTACAGTTTTGGAAGACGTTGAAGAGTTTTTGGAGACAATGAAGATTGCTGAAAAGAATTTGGACGATGACAATGATGATGACATTCTTACCTCTCAAGCGTCATATTCAGGTTTAGGAAACACCGTTGTATTTAAGGGATTCTAGTCACTTTATAAGCAAGTTGTTGATATAGAGGATCAATTGTTCTGCTTTGAAGTTTGAGAAGAGGCTGAAGAAACATTCGATGATCTTAGAAAGTTGTTTGAATCGTTTCAAAATAAGGTCCGGGATGTCACCTTGAAAGCCAAACGCAAGATTCTTCAAAACTTGCGCCAAATGACAATCCATGACATGTTGAATTAAATAAATCTGAACCCTATTTTTTCGGGAAAGTAATGCATACTTAAATGGGTGCGTACTTAGGCGGGAGACTACTGTAATTAAATAGGTAGATAAATAGGTAGTTGATAATAAATAGTATGCAATAGTTTTGATTAATTATAACTCAACTAAATTTTTTATCCCATAGGGTAGATGCAAGTCATGGTGGTTCATTTATGGGACGAAATGATGTTTTTTCCATGGGTACCCTTTATTCAAATGCATATGGTGATTAATATATCTTTAAATCTATTAATTGGGACTTTGATCTAAATTAACAATTTCATTATGAAGAGAACTATGTGGTTATTTATTGATGAAAAAATCATTTGTTAGTAGTAATGGACTTTTGAAGTCGAAGAATATGGATTAGTTGTTTAACTAGAACATCACAAAATCAAAAAAGTTATATTGATTCACATTCTAATTTTTTTTTTGTTGGGATTCAATATATAATGTAATACAAGATGATAAATTCATATGAGGAATCTTTTCTTTAAATACCTTAACCATTTAATAGTTAAAGAAGTCTTTTGAATGGTTAAAATTTGACCATATTTTCATAAGTCCATATGAATTGCAATTTTTTTTTTTTTTTCAATTTATTTGATCCAAAAAACATGTGTTTTTGAAATTTTTAAATGGGGCATTAATCCTTTGGACTATGTGGGGTTTCCTTTTAAAACTTCCAAATTTAAAAATGACATCAACTACATTAAATACAAGTTTTCGCATAGATTTGGGAAGGTTTGTAAGTGATTGAACATGTATTATTCAAAGATTATAATAATAATATTTAAAAAAATAACAACCATGTCCATTTGAATTATTTTAAAGAATCTTGTATGGATTTATAGGGAGTGTAATTTTTGCCATTATTGAGCCACTATATTGTGCATTCACCCCATATTGTTTGTCTTCCATTTAAAGTTTTTGTAATGTATAAAGAGGTGCATTATGAATGTTGGAGAAATTAAAAAAAACATGAAAATAGTATTGCCATTCAATGTGATGAGCCAATTAAAAAGTTCAACCATAAGGTTAAACCCAAAATCAAATATGATTTTTTAATTAGGTGCCATATGGCTTAGGTTTACGCCTATTTTATGTACCATGTGGCTTAGGTATAAACATAATTTAGGTGCTATGTGGCATAAGTCTATGTTTAGCTTAAGGTCCACATAAACTATTAGGGTTTAACATAGCTTAGGTGTAATGTAGTTTCATTTAGTTGGTGACCTATGTCTAAATGTACCTTAGGCGTACCCTAGGTGGAATTTGGTTGAATTTAATTTAAGTGGCCTACTAATGTTTATGTGCCATGTGGTTGAACTTAGCCTTATGTTTAGGTGGCTTAGGTTAGGTTAGATGGTTTATGCTTAAGTGCCAAGTGGCCTCATTAAACCTTATGTTTAAGTGACTTAGCCTAGGTGCCATGTGGCCTATCCTATGAATGTGAATACCTCATGTGTCATTAAAGTATTAGTTGAACCTTTTTTTTATTTTGTTAAGAAGACCATTGAACTTGCAATTCAAAATTTGATGATGTTGTGCAACATCACTAAATGAAGTTCATCCACTAGTGGGTTACAATTGAAAAGAATCCTTGACTATAATGGTAAATGTTAAATGTAACTAAAGGGGCTATTGTTAATAGTCATGACACATGGTTGTTTTCAATTGCATTGTTGTTTTTGACTTGTTGAAATTTTTTTGGTGTGCAATTGGAAAAAACATGTCTTAGTTGCAAAATTCATTTTCTAACTATAACTTCGTTTTCAATTACATTTATAGTTCAAAATGAGTTAGAAATTCAAGTTGTAAAAGTGAGGTTTTCCTTATAATGCTTTTGGGCCACTCTTTTTGGTTACAAAGCTTCTTTGAATTTGAAAACTTTCAAAAATTGGGAATTAGTAGCTATAATGAAATGAAAAAATCACCCAACACAACCATAAACTAGTGTTGGGCCGTTCAGTTTTTGGAAAAAATTAGAATGGGTCCAGTTTTGGTTCCACAAAAACATAGAACCCTGGGTTGAGTCTCAGTCCAATTTTTGGAAAAAAAAATTAAGTTCCAGTTCCAAATCTAGTTCTGATTCGGTTCTAGTTCTGGTTCCGGGTAACGTAGTCTAATAAAACTGATGGTTAATTTCCGCTTAACCCTCAGTTCCAAACTAACCAAAGGACATGTAATGGTCCAATAAACAAAGGATTCAAACAAAAGGGAACTGAAACAAAATGCAGGACATGGGTAGAGTGTGAGTTTGACATGAAGTTCTTGTGTGGAAAATAGGGCACTTGTTTAGAAAGCACATATATGTGTACTTCTGATTAAAACTAATACAAGACACATACATGTCCACAAACTGACCACAAAAAAATACATGATTTACATGCTTGCTGAGCCATATTGGGGGGGAAAGAAAAATAAAGTGACATATTAAATGCATTCACATTAAATCCAGGTGTCCCTGGGTTTTTTTTGCAATGAAACCAAGAGAATTCTTAATGGGAACCATACCAATCAGTTTCATTTTCATTGTTCAAACCTCAAATTAGGGACCTCATGGCAAGATGAGACAGAGTGACATTGTCATTAGCACATTACAGTATTAATGTATTCATTGAGCTTTCTTCACATGAGGAGTATTTGCACAAACACCAGCCATGGTGAAGGGCTGAACAATTTGTCATAACAAACAAGTGTCCGAAGCAGCAATTCTGCACCACTAGTAGGCTAGTCTACTATGCTTTACTGCCATTATGGCTAGTGCCCCCCTCCCAAAGCTAATCAGATTCAGTGATTGTTTCACTGGAAAATTTTGGTCTGACAAATATGATTTTGACATATTAAAAGGAACTTTAGTTGAATTTATTTGCCAGATTTTTGATTTGTTTCCCAGGACTCTATATTTTTATGGTAAGGTAGCCAAGAGTGTAGAAGGATCCTTCTTTCATATATGGCATAAACCAAATTTGGTTAATATATTTCTGGATGATCACCACCTTGGCTACATCACAATTGGCAAAAAAAAAGGTCTACACTAGAATAGTTGTGGGTTTAGGGTTCAGAGAAATGCTCTCTCACAATTTCACAGCAATACATGTGATTAGAATATGGATGGGTGGATTCCATAGAAACACACCATCATTAGGTATAGGTTCCTCTATTCTCCAAACTCTAAGGATGCTTCCATCATATGTATTAACTATGAGCTTTCTTATGGCTGATGCTTGGAACATTAGAACCTGTTTCCTTTAGGCTTTGGGATTGTGCTGGTTTCTACTGAAGAAAAACCCTGTAAATAAAAATTAAGGATGTGAACCCATCCATCAAAAGTACAAGGCAAATGAGAACACAAGTAAACACAACCCGAATGGTTTCTACTGGAGAGACTGTAGGCCTTAGAAGAATCAAGCGGAATGCAACTAGGAAGACATTGTCTGGCCACCCCATAACCTGATTTCTGAAAGCTAATGTAAACCATGCAGATCTCTTTGGGCACCCCAAGAACTGATCTGTAAAAAGTGAAAAAGCAGCATGTTAACATTTCTGAAAGATATTGGAATGGGGTGGACAAACGGTGAACAAATGGCGTTATAAGTTCTAACCAGTCTTGGGTGGGTATTATAAATTGCCTGAAAACCCTGTTATATATCAAGGCTGTTCTCAAAGTTCATAATTGTGCTTGTCAAAAACTGAAAGAACTGGTTTTGATATATAACCACAGTCCTAAAACAAAATCAAAATCAAATAACCACCAGCTCTTTGCCAGTTCTTTAATGAAAACAGACAGTTCTTTGAGGTTTTTAAAATAACTGGAACCAGTGGTTCTTTGATTCTATTTTTTTCAGAAACTCCAAACCGGAGGTTGTTATTAATGAAGTCAAATATCCACCTGATAGTGGTTCTAACTAACTCCATCATGGGGCCAAAATAACAAGGTAGAATATATGAAGCCCCTTGAAACACAAAAGGAACTACCAATTGTATAGATTTGCTGGACATATAGATGGGTAGAACAGACCAAAGTGCAAAGCTCCACTGTCTCATGTGTATGTAAGTTCAATGTGACGCGATCACATTGAGCTCTAAACATGTGTAATCCACAAAGATCTGCATGCCATGATTTAGATTCCTATAAGCAAAAGGCTGAACATGTCATGATTCTCTGAAAGCTGGACATCTGTTATCATTCACAATGGACACTAAATTGCATGAAACAAGATTTTTAAAGAAAATATCTGTGCACTGGGTGTCAAATATAATTGTTGGTAAACAGTAATGAGAAGATGATGGTTGAAATGATGGGAACCTAGAAAACCCATGGAATCCAAATAAATTCAATTAGAAGAAGCCAAGTATTTAAGGAACATGAATTAAAAAATTATGTTCAAAGGATGATTGGTACCACCAGGCTAACTCTTTTTTTTGCTGGGGATTCCTTGCAGCCAGGAGAACAACACACAAAAGATAGGCATAAATTTTGTGTGAACAAAATATGATCAATGGGAATGAATGGGTACTCAATTATTAACTTATTTGTCATGGCCAAGGCGGCTGTTCAAACAACACAATACCAGACAATGGGTGTGCCTGACCTTCATTTATTTACCAAACCCAATTCATGTGTCTTGTTAGTAAACAAATCACCTTTGTGGAATGAGGGACTGTTGTTCACCACAATTTCTGACCGCTTGATGCAGCACACTGTGTGGAGCTTTCTCAGCCGAGAAAGTTCATTAGTGGTTCATCTCAGGACACCCAGCAATGCATCCCTGCTGTGAAACTACAAACATTGAATCTGATGTTGGGTTGAAAGTAAATACTGTTGGTGTCGAATTCTTGTAAGTGTCAGTGGGTGCAGCCCTAGGGTGGGGTCCTTCTCAGAATAAGGGGCCTAGGATGAGTCAATAGCCTAATCTCAACCCACATTTTGCAAATGCCTTGCACCCACTTTATCTAGCATAAAGTATGCAGTGAAGACTACCATGAACCTAAACATTCTACATTGACATGAGTTGTCTGAGGTAGAGGGTTCTCACTCATAAATTGAAGGCTGGATCTTACACCTGCCTACTCATAAGGAGTGAGACGGATCTCTCCCTTTCCTAAGAACAGAGACATTTTCATAGCTATAAGGTGCCTTCCAAATACATTTGGGAAAACTACAAGAGAATGTGATTTTTCTCACACCAAAGGCTGTTCATGCCACATGTTTGAGACAAGCTTTGTGATTTCATCCATTACAATGTACAACATGTGGTGCCTATTGTGGGATATATTATATTAAAATTATGACTTGACATTAAGGTATGATACATATTACATTTGTGAAAACTGATTCTGCCATTCATAGCTCTTTCTCACTTGCATTCTTCCTGTTTGTGAATGGTCCATCAATGGCTGATTCTATCACGTAAAACCTCTCTCGCTGACTAGCGAACAGCCCATCAACAACTGATTCTGCCAAGTAGACCCTCTCGTGAGTGGCCTGGCAATGCCTGATTCTGCCTGATAGTGATTCTTACAGGGTAGAATCAGCTGTTTATAGCCTATTCTCCAGTTCATAATCAACCCATTAAAAAGGCATTAAAAAAAGGTGCATGCAAATATTATGTTTTAAAACTAAGATCTTGTGGACCAGTGTTTGTTTTGTGGCAAATACGGTTGACAGAAAATATAGGGACTGTGAAGGCCTTAAGGAATTTTTTTGAAAATTTTGCTAGATTTGGAGGGAAAAAGTTGTGAAGTTGCTATATTTGGACTTTACGGTCTATCTTGTTGCCACAACATGAGGGGAATCCAAAACAATTTCTACCTCGATCTCCAAAGTGTAACCAAATTTGGCGAAGCATGGTTGTGAATGATGGCCAACCCACCTACCTCACAAAATTGAAAAATAAAACTTGCTGTTGACCATAACCTGGGTGATTTTTTTACCCCACAAATTTTGTCAGTTCTTTTATCAACAAAATTAGGAAACATTTTGGAATTCCCTTCTCTTTTTTTGGTGTGATTTTGACTAATATTTCTATTTTTGGAGAACCATGCGAAATTTTTTATGTAAGGAAAGTGGAAAAAGAAAAAAGAAAAGCCCAGCTGGGTTTTTATTGTGTTTAAATTTGCCACTTGGCTACTAAAAATAAGGGGCTGCCAATCGTGCAAAGGTTTTTTGGGGGGAAAAAATGGCAAAAAGTCGCCAAATTTGGAGTTGGGAAAAAAAAAAGAGTTGAAAGCACCAGAATTAGACCATAGCTTCTAGGATGTCACCAGAAGATAACAATGTTCCCAAAAAAAATTCTACCTTGCTTAATGACCTGCAACCAAAATTTGTCTAAGTCCTCTTCTTCTTCTTTTTGACAAAATTTTGCCAAATTTCAACCTGAAAAATATGACTTTGACCTATACAAAGGATTTCACCAGATTTTTATCATAAGTTCCAGTAGGTAGCCAAGAATTTAGAAGGGTTCTGGTTTTTTTTTTCTACTTTCATATCTAGTTTGTAGCCAAATCTGGCTAAATCATCAACTTATGAATGATCACCACTTCAGCTACATCACAATTTTTAAAAAAGAAACCCTGATCCTGAGGTCCAGCTACCTCACAAATTTGAAAAGAAAAACCTTAGTTTATGGTTAGGGGGCGGGTGAAAGAAAAAGAAGGAAAAAAAAACGTAAGTAAAAGATAGGCAACAGCCCAAACCGACCTTGAAGAACCAGAAAAACATCACATTGATAACGGACGAGCTGCATCGGATTCCGCGCGCGCGCGAGCTTGCGCTTCATAAGAAGCCAGACACACCAGCTTCAACAATCCTCGAATATCGAATTCCAACTCCATCATCGCTAGAGTCCACAAGTCTGTTCAGTAGCAAGCTAAAATATTATTCTTCTTGCACAAAAAATCAAACTGTACTGAAATTGTCAGCAGCAGTTGTTGTTGCAACTCATCAGGACCTGAGCTGTCTAGTTCTTCAATTGAACTAAATACTAGCTGCTAGTCTTGCTGCTGCTGCTGCTGGTCACTAGAAGCTCCAGGTCCTCTTCATGTGCAGCTAGCTAGCTAACAGCTTGTGGAACCGACGTTTGATACAAGAGTACTCTACTCATGGGAATCTACTGATCTGTGCAGACGTCGTCTCTGAAGTTCCAGGTTTTGTTTTTGTAAAGAGTTTATACTGCATATATAGTGACCGACTGGCTAGTGTGCTGAATATAGCTGCAATCTGTCGTCTCCAGCTGCTTGTTTATAGACCTCTTTTCTCTACCAGCTCCTGGATCTGTTGTTTTCGATCGCATGGTCTGAAGTACGTCTTGATTGGAGGTTTTGCATTATTCAGTGACATGTTTCGAGAGTCAAACGTGATCGTAGTTATACGTCTTACTGTATTATAGCTAGTACCGGAGATTTGCTGCAGTATTGTTGCTTTCGCTAGCTGCGTTTGGGTTTTTCTCGTTACGTGAGTTGCAGGAAGCCGTAGTGATCGAGGCTGTTTTAGAAGCTGCAATGGAGGTGGCGGCACTAAGAGGTAATGCTGCTCATGCTGTGCCTTCCATGAAAGTTTTCCGTGCTACTACTGGCGAGTTGCGCCAGTCGGATTCATTTGTTTCTAATTCCAGCAGCTCGCGGGAAATACGTTGTCGCGGCTCCTACTCCCTGCAGCTTCGCGACATCGTCTTGAGGTCATCACTTGATGCAATGTCGACATTGACTAATAATATCACACGTGCTCTCCAACCTCAGCGCCGGCAGCTGCAGCAACTCACGAGATCAGTACCTAAGTCAACAGCGACGCGAGTAGGAAGGACGGCTACAAGGGCGACGCTCCTGGAACCGACGGATTTGAGCGCGAAATCGCTTCTCGAATTCGGAAAACTCGCTGACGACTTGAATTTCGACCAGAACCCAGTTGCACCTCCCCCCAGCAAATTCGTGCAGCGAAGTAATTCGACGATCATCAGCTCCTCCTGCAACTCTCGCGCGGTCAGAGCCGGCGATGCAGGAAAGACACCGTTATTGCAGGAGCTGATGTATCACAGGAATACTAATTCTTCCGACAGCAGCTTCTCCGGCTCCGTAGGTGAAGCGCTGACGTCCCACGCTAAGCTCCGCAGGTCGAGGAGCTTGGAAGAGAATAAGAGAATGCAGCGAGAGATGATCCCTCTTCACCGACTACGCCAAGGCGGCTTTGTCGAGGATTCCCTCATGTACAGATAGATCTTTGTCATAAGATCTTACGAAGTCGGAGCCGACAGAACGACATCCGTTCAAACGATTGTCAGCCTATTCCAAGTAAATTCCGCACCCGAAGAATCGAGCACTGCAGCTGCAACATTCAATCCCAAACCGCTCAGTCAAAATTAACTACAGTTCAAATCTTAGGAATTCGGAATCGGATCTAGAGGCAGTTGATCGCGTTTTAGATGCGGCACCAACTCCTCGAGCTCTATGTCTAGGCCGCGTAGTTGTTGCTCGTGGATTTGACTTGATCTCTGCAACTTGGACAGCTTCTTCTTCTTCTTCTTCTTCTCAGCTGCAATGTCTACTGTTTTGGGCGTGACAGGAAATGGCACTATGTCACGTCCATTTGTTAGGAGTAGCAGGTGATGGCTTCGGAGCAAAAAGGAGCATGAACCCGCTGGGCCTCATCTGGGTGGTCACCAGAATGCATGTGGAGGTCGAGCGCTACCCTTGCTGGTAAGAGTCCCCGGCCCCCTGCTCATGATCTCCAAACTAAGCTAAAGATCTCAACTACTTCTCGACCATTGCACACGAAGTTCCAACCTCCTCTTTGCGAACTCGCAACCCATTGTCTCGACAAACGTTCTGCATTCATAAGCTAATGATCTGCGGGCCGCAGTACTCTGAAATGCGTTTCTTTCTTTCTTCTCTAAGTTTGGAAGAACGGGAGAAGAAGATCCGCAATACTTGAGATCGACGGTGCACAGCTTTGGACAACAGTTTTCTAAGAAACGAGACTTGAGCAGCACAAAAAGAAAATGAAACGAAACAAGAACAACTCTTTGTAAACATGTCTTGCTGCAAGAAGCGCTGATTGCAAGAGAGTACCAACTGGTGATTTGGTGTGATGGATGTGCAGGCCCGAGGTTGTAGAAATAGACACTTGGGTAGCGCAGGCCGGAAGAAATGGGATGCGTCGAGACTGGGTGATGCGGTGCTATCAGACGGGAGAAGTCCTCGCTCGTGCAACCAGGTACATAGTTCTTGTCTCGACTCTCCGCCCGGTTTGTTCTTTAGAGACTCAAGATTCAGCTGGACAGCCGGTGCAGGCACATGACAGTGTTGGTTTTGGTCGATCCAGAAGCTTGTTCTAGCCTTGGTTGAGGAATTGATTGTTCCAGGATGACATGCTTTGTTTTCTGCAGCTTGCAAGAAAGAAATGGGTTTTTTTTGTTTTGAGGAACTGATATGTGTGGCTCTACTGCAGCACCTGGTGCATGATGCATTCCAAGACACGGCGCTTGGCCAAATTCCCTGACGTTGTGCGTGATGAGATCAACTTCACGTTCATCAACGACCGTTTCGCGTTCCCGCCGCCTAGCAGCAACTGCAGTGATCAGAACATGAAAATCGGCAAGCTCAACAACACCGCGCAATTTGTGAAGTCTGATCTGAAGGTATGTATTATGTACAGCAGCCTGTGTTAGCCTTATATTGCAAGTTCCAAGGAAAGTGGCCACGGCTTACGGATCTGCATCTTGCAGTTCTAACCCAAGTCTTGTACTTGTGGGACCCTACATTGAGATCAGACCATACTTTGAAAACTGTGATTGAATCAATCAATGACGGAAGCTACTAGCGGAAGCTCAATGTATCAGACTCCAGAGTTCTAGACCATCATGTTTTACTGCAAGGTGTGCAGGATTTGACAAAATTGTGATATCTGTTTGTGTGGTTTTGGTCGATATGGTACTGCAGCCAAGCCGGGAAGACCTGGACATGAATCAGCATGTGAGCAATCTCAAATACATCAGCTGGGTATTCGAGGTACATGGAAAAATGTTTTTCTTGATCAAAGCTTTTGTCTACATTTAGTATGCAGTAGTACTTATATGGTGATTGACTTTCTGTCTGTGTATGTGTATGCTTGTGGACTCGAGTGCAGAGTCTGGAGGACTAGTATTTGCTTCTGAAGATATCTGCATGTTTCTTAATCGTCATGGGTAGTAACTCTGTGTGTTAAGGGAAGCTGATGATGTGTATTATGGGCAACTGTTGCAGAGTATCCCAGTGGAGCATTTCCAGAAACACGAACTCCGAAGTATGACGCTGGAGTATCGTCGAGAATGCCACAGCAACGACGTTGTGGAGTCTCTTGGGAGTCCCTCCTGCATAAAGCCTGTCTGTAAATCATCAGACACAAAGTCTGTGCAAGTTTATAATCCAGCAGACACTACAAAATGTGACAAACGTGCAACAGAGTCCCGTGAGCTGAGCAATATTGTCAGCTCTAGCAGTAATATGAATGGCAATGGCGCTTTCAGCTGCTCTCCACCTTCTTCACTGCAAGTGGCTCAGAATTTCAAGGAGCTTAAGAACTCAACGAATGAAATTAGTGCAGCTCATGGGTCACACTCATCATGTGACCAATCTTTTACCCACTTGTTGCGCTTACAAGGTTTGGAAGAAGAATTTCTTCGAGGAAGAACAGTCTGGAAACCCATTATCTTGAAGCCCACATCTGCAGCATGAAAATTCCATGAACTAAGTCTTGCAACAGCAAATCAGAGATCATGGAATCATTTCATCATCCATCACTGGAGTTTACAAGAGACTTTCTAATTCATCAACAACAATCTTTCCGTGGAAAACTTCTTCAGATCAACACTTGTAGACAATCCATGGAATTCTATTTCAAACTTGCAGGAAATCCATGGAATTCTTCATCAACACTTGCAGCAAATCATGAATGGGAATTATCTTCTTCATCATCAACAGTTGCAAATATTCTGCAAGGAATTCATCAACAACACTTGCAAATATCTGCATGGAAATTTCATCAGCAAGAGTAACCCATTTGAGCTAAACATTACCCTGGAGCTGCAGCAGCTGAAAATTCCTGCAATTGCCACTTGAAACTCTGTCAAAAATCTAGTGAAGTGTTTCAATTGGCAATTTGAGGTACACAAATTGGATTATGATTGCTACACTAGATTTTGCATTTTTTAGGTTATCAATTTCTAGTATCTTATATAGGTAAGCACATTATTATTTATATATGTACAGGTTTGCATAATTCCATGAGCAGATAATAATTATATTATGTACAGGGTTTTTGGGAAAATAAATTTTTCACAGCTTTGCTATAATTGTGCTAGAAATATACATAAAATTTTAAAAGCAGCAAAATATTAAGACAGTAGTGTTCTCAATGGTCATAATTTGTAAATAGTTTCTGATTGCTTAACATTGTGTGAGAAAAAGAGAAGAAAAGAAAAGAAAATAGAAATCAAAGCTTTTAAAATTATAATTACATTTTGCTGCTCTGATCAAGTTGGTTATGAATTTGTGATTTAAATCTTGAATCTCTAGTAATTTGTAGATCACAGCATATTGAAGAATAAACTCATTTTATTAGAATTATATCATGCATCAAGCTCAATCAATAGCCTTGCCCAAAAATTTGCAATATTGGGATGTGATTTTGTGCATGACAAGCAACCAAAGAAGTCAATAAAAGATGAATTTGCTTTTACATATTAAGACCTACCATCTATCTACTACAGTTAGAAAGTATGAAATGACAAGTCAATTATGTAGTGTGTTGTTACTTCAAATAAATATCATACCATAAAAAATCATATCCTAACTGAAAAAATCATACCCTAGAGTACCTGATTGAAATCTATCAAATATAGCTCCCATTCTTATATCCCACTCCAAACCTTAGTAGGAAATATACAAGAAATATATTCAATGTTTGGGATGATATCTATTAACACCATTACTAGTGCCACTAACTATTGACGTGAGCAAAAATTTGTTTAAAAAGAAAGATCAAATCTCAGTCAATAGACTTATAGTTTTTCATGCTTTGAAGCATAACAATCAAAGCTAGAATAATTTCAACATGAAGGGACTTTTCATCATATTCAAATTCTCACTATTAGTACCATACTTATTTGACTCCATTATAATCTCATATAGAGTGAACAGTTGAAAGAAACTTTGATGCAACAACAATCATATTTAATTTTTTGTATATTGATTTATATTCAAAATAATGAAAACAAAAGAAAACAATGCTTGATACATTGGCATCAATTTCTACATTGCAGAAGATTTTGGACATGCATGCATGAATTACTAGTTGGTTGTCTTGCTTATTAGTTGATGATTACTCAATTTTTGAGTTGGTTCTGAAGGTTAGTGATTATTAGTGGAGTACTTTGTACTAAGTGCATTTGGCAATTGTGGGTATTGCAAATGATTGTAGGAGATAACTAGGTGTAAGATGCAAGAGGAGATTGTGAATGTTAGAACTTTCTGATTTGTTCATAATTGCTTTACATGTGCATGATTTATTGTTGAGTGAGTGACGCATGGTGTTGAAAGGAGCAATTGATGTTTATTAGTGATTGATGTAAATTGCAAGATTCTTGTTCAATAGGTTATGGGCCCATATCTATGTAGTATTGTGCTTGAGGCATCAAAGTTTAGAAATAGATATTTAGAGCAAAGGTTGTGAGCATTCATGATGATGGATTCACAAGTTAGTGAGCAATAGGATGTTTTCTAGGAGAGAATTACTATTTTTGGAAGTTTCAAGTTCAAGCAATACTTGTTGGAAAAGACTTGTATGGAATAGTTGACTACACAAAAGTTTGGTCTACTAGGAAATGCAACAATATATGGAAAAATAGTCAAGACACTAGTGATTTTGTGTGCAACTATAGACAAGAAAATATTGCAACTATTTATCAAGTTCAAGACAACAAAAAAAATAAGAGAGAAATTTTTTTTGTTGCATACATGAAATGCAACAAAAAATTGTCCATTCTCTTTATAAAAAAGTTCTACAATTTTGATTGCAAAACCTTGATGATCTAGCAACATTCATGGGAAAGATCAAGATGGTCATTAGTCAACTAAAGGATTTGAGGGCTGTTTTATCAACAAGGTTGTAATGACAAAATTGACATGCAATTTGCCATATAAGTATGATTCCATATTTTAAGGCATGGGAAAATGTGACAAAATCAAAGAAGACGCTTGAGAATTTGCATTAGTTCTTGCTTGCATATTAAGAAACACATCATGGAATTTGGGGGAGAAAAGACAACCTTCTATGCTAGTAGAAATGATTCTCAATGTTTTGGACAACAATCAACTTTTGGTTTCATTCAAAATAGATCACAAAAACAATGTTTCATCTAGATTGAGTGAGTTTAAGAAACATTGTTTCATCTAGATCAAGGCAATAGTCACTATGACCAAGTTTGATGTTCAAATAAAGATAGTTAAAGAACATGAGATAATTGAGCTCAAGAAACAAAACCAAGGTGGAAATTATAAAGCATTGATATTTCAAATGTTATGAACCACAAGATTTAGGAAATCAGTAATCGAATGCAATACCATGTATCACAAGGATCATGAACATTTCTAACAAATGTAGATGAGTCATCATAAAGGCTACAAATGTTCATGGCAAATATAAACATTTGTTCAAAACATGCAAAAACATCATAAGCAAACCAACAATAGTGTTTCACAATACATGTTTGACCACCAATTTTGGTTTTACAATTTTACACTTATCTCACATGGAATACACTACAAGGAATTTGCATTTAATGATTAGTTTTTTGGACTAATTTTCAATCATAAATGTCACATGTGACCACAATTTGCTCTACGCACTTTAGACAAGTTGCATAAAATTCCAATTGCAAAAAAAAATACGTTAACAATACATGACACCAATTCACAATGGTAATCGCATGAAGATGTGACTTACATGAACATTTCATCCATCCAAATTAGCTTACGTGGTGTTGTCATTTTGTGATTACTTTTACAACTAAACAATGTAGTCATATTAATTATATAAATATTTTTTAAATATTTAAAATAAAAATATTATTTATGTATTTATATATATAATTAATCATTTCATTAATTTCAATTTATAAGTTGTTGACATGTGTCATTACCTAGGCTAAACTAAAAGCATAATTTAGGTTAATAGGTAATCCACCTAGTCTACCTAGTAGACTATGTAAATAAGGAACTTACCACCATTGACCACAACCCATGTCATTTGTGAGAATTAATCCTTGGACCCCAAGGATGGAGATCAACTCCTTTACCACCAAACCACCTTGCTTTCCATGACAATTTGGTAATGTGCATTCTATTTACTTTACTTGATTCAAAACATTACACAAAACATCACTTTCGATATTTGATATCTTATTGATAATTTGTTCAAATGACAAAAATTAAAGTTTAATTTTAAATTTATTTCAATAATGTACACAACTATGTATTTTTTCTTTCAAAATGTAAAGTGAATTGAAAAGAAAAATACTTGAATTTTGTTATTGAATACCATTTCAATGACCATTCCTTGGAAAAAAACTTTGTGGATAATATAATAAGAAATAAAATTATATATTTTGTATCTTAATCTTTCATTTGATTATAAAAATTACATTATACAATTTTTCTTTTGCATATCATATTTCTAATAATATAATTTAATTTAGATGTGTGATATATAATTTACTCACATATAATATTATAAATGGATATAAACTAATTATAATAGAATTATAATATAATATTGTATATTAATTATATCATTTCTGATGTAAAAGATTAATTTTTTAATTATATTTTAATTTTAAAATATTAATTAACCAGATAATTAATTTATTTTATGGAACTATAATTTTTTTACTTTTAAATTTATAATACATTAATATTTAAAGTAAAATTATAATAAAAAACGAATTATATATTATATATTTTTCACATCTCAAATTTCTTTTTTTTAAATTATATTAATTTTTTTTCTTATAATATATTATAATTGTACAACCAAAAATGAATTTAGATATATGATATATAATTTAGTCACATATAAGGTTTCTAAATGGATCATAAATTAACCCTACGACCTAGCCTAATAACTAGATTAATTACATAATCTATCTAATTAAGTATTAATATACAAAATATGTATCACATATTAATTACCCCTACTGTTTATTACTTAACCCATGTACATATTTCTTACTATATATCCTACTTAATTGCTACTTATTATTTAACTAATAATAGACTAATTGCATAACTTATTTAATTAATTAAACATAACACTATTTCATTCAACACAATAAAACACCTACTAATAATTAGCCTACTTATATGCTAGTACTCAATACCTATTACCTAGCCTACCTAAATAATTAACTAATTAAAAAACACTATGATATATCAACATGATAAAATTTAATGTTTAAAATTTTGAATAATTGTCCATATTTACCATTGCCATGGGTCCTCTAAAGTTTTAGAAACCTCCCAAACCTTATTACACATTCAATGGTTAATTCATTCAAGAAAGCTAAGGAAAAAAATTAAACCACAAAATCCAACAATTTCATTGGCCAACTCATTTTTGTTACATTTAATTTCATGTACACTTATAACTAGGATTTATGGTTGCAATTGAAGTTGAATAAAATGCCACATGGTATCTAATGGCCTATGAACCACATTTCAAGTCACGAAAACAACTACATTTTCATCTATTTTGAAATGGCACTAAAAGTAGATGGTATATGTCCACTTTTTATCATCACTTTCATCCAAACTAACATTAGTTGCAAATCATAGTTGCATTTGTAACTATAAACCACCTTTTTAGTTGTTTTCATGATTACAACTTGTTTTTACCATGGTGCCACAAAGGATAGTCGCCTCAATACTTTTTTAAATGGTTGATTTGGACACAAGTTGCAAATATGTGAATTGATATGGACGGAATTCCTTGTAGTGATATGGCATATGTAAGCATTGAATAGGTAGTGGGGATTGGTGACATAATAAATTAAATATTTTCAATAATTAACAAGAGAATAGAATATTAAAACCATCTTATTTCTTCTTATTCTTGGGAAAAGTCTACTATTCTTAATGGCAATATTTGCATTCAAAAATGTATATACACTTAGGGAAATTAGCTTTTAGGAAGCGATATAAAGGTATTTTTTAATATGCTATGAAATAATGATATATTTTAATTATTAATTCATAATGAATTATAGTCACCTTATTTATATTTAAATTTATTTTTTTTCAATAAGTTTCACACTAATTTGTTTTGCACACCATTTGAAATAACATGGAAATGACTTCCCTACGAGATATTTTGCATGGATAAAAACACACAAGTAGGAGTCATTCATGTTTCCTAAATCACAAAATGTAAAAACTTGTGTTTGGACTATGTTTAAAAAGTGCTTAGACAATTTTTTACATTGTTTCATTATGCTTTCAAAAGACAAAAGTACAAATTACAAGATTTGAAATGTGTTGAAAAATATATTAAATATATTAAATTAATTTAAACTTATCCAAATGTTAAATTAATATATTACAAAAGTGGTTACAAATACAACAAAAAGTTTCTTTTTTACTTCAATTTGTAAGTTTCATGAACATGTAAGAAAAGGACTGGGTATGTTTGAAGTGACACTTATTACCCCATTTTTACCCACCCACCAAAACAAGGTGCAAGATGTTGTACAAGGGAGAAACAATGATGGAAGGAGTTTTGAAAGGTGCATACATTAAGGTTGTACCTCAAGTTGCACATGCATGTGTTGTTGTGAACCTTGGCTTGAATTATCATGGAAATGGTAACAAAAGTTTGAAATTTTGGCACAATAGACTAGGATATCTATATGATGACAATATTTTAACATTGCATAATGTCCTTTTTCAAGCTTCATCAAGTTATCCCTAAGATGGTCATATTTCATTACCAACTAATATACCACCAATTCCAATCAGAGGTCATATTTGGGTGCCTTCTCGACCTCTACAAGTTGCAGCAATTTCTTGGTCCTTCAAGAATTGTAATGAACAATAGCCTTGGGATGTACTCCTCTGGACTCACCTCCTTTCATCTCTTCTAATGTCTCCCTTCTTTCCTACTTCATTTGTTGCTTTTGTTGATTGTAATTAGGTAGCAAACCATTTCATCACAATTGCCTCACCTTTTGAGTCGTCTTCACATTGAGTTACCATTGCTCCAGGTTTTTATTCAGTGTGTGAACTTTCTCTCACCATCTCCTAAAACCCTTGTTTTACAAATGTGCATCTTAAGATATACATAGAAAATATTGTGCAAAAAGAAATCATTAGGCCATTTTCCTTTCAGCCCATGCACTTAGCACTTAATCCTTCAAACCATGGAAATGTAGCCACTTTCTTTCAAACATTCCACCATGTCCTAAAGTGATGAAAAAAATCCACTTAGACAGTTTGGGTTTTTCAAACTAGACAAAATTCACCTTTTATGAGTACATACTGCCATTTTCCATCCACAAATTTGATCATCAAGTTTGTTCAATAAATTCCATATGCAGTTGAAGAAAACCCAGCAGGCAATAGCATACAATTGCAACTGATAGTATTGCAAGCTTAAGAAAGAAAAGGGCAAATTTCTTCTAGTTGGAAGTTCAACCTTGCTTTCCCCCTCCATCAGGACAGATTTCCGAAAGAAACACCATCGAAATATATATACATATGTCAGCATGTTGTCAAAATGCATTCAATGGAGAAAACAAAGAATGAAAACAAAGGTCACACACTGCAGCAAATCCTTGATTGAAAATTGACACAACCTTGGTGCTATAAAGTCCGAGTGAAGAGGAAAGAATGAGCTGAATGCAGCTTGGACATCGTTTCACTTCTCCCATTCTGCTGCTCTACAGCTCCATCTCCATCACCTCCACTCCTTTCTTTTCTGTAGCATCATCCCAAAATGTCAAAATCCCTCACTGTGTTATCCAATAATCTGCTTTTATCAAGGTGAGGAAAATTGCAGAACACGAGCAAGATAACATTGTTGCTGAAACATGATTCATCCCAACATACTATACTCTAAAATCAAGCAGAGTATAAGAGCCCCTTGCTACATCAAAAGTCAATAGACTAAACATCAGAACAAGCTCAAGGAATGCATGCAAGACTTTGTGGCTCGTATCAGGATCCAGACTACAAATACAATTTCTCAGAAGATGAATTGCCAAACCACCAACTATCATTCTCCTCCACACAACTGAGAGCACAGGTAGTCTACAGAAGGATTTTGAAGAGAACGAAGTTTAGCAGGATCTGGACTACAAGTCCCTGAGTTTCTCAGAAAATAAATTGCCAAAGCCACCCACGATCATTCTCCTCCTCAAAACTGAGAGCATAAGTCTAAGACAGACTTTGAAGAGAACCAGACTTAACAGTACCCAGACTGTGAGTCCCCAAGTTTCTCTCAGAACATGAATTGCCAAACCCACCCACAATCATCCTCCTCCTCAAAACTGAGAGCACAAGTAGTCTAAAACAGACTTTGAAGAGAACCAGATTCAGCAGACCTTGGAGTAAAGGAACAATTTCAAGGAAATCTCAGCATCTAAAAAGGAGTAACCCAACACATCCCCACATATCAAATCTTGAGACAGAAATGAAACTTCACACAAACCACCAGCAAAGAAAGAGGCAGAGAGCAGGAATTCATCAAGCTGGGTAAAACCAGGTATCCAAAACCCTTCTTCACATAGTGGCCACAGAACACCAATTTCTGTTTTGCCTGCAAGAGACTCCAGAATTCTCTGAACAACAAGCTTCAAATGAAGATGTTGCAAAATGTGGTTGTGACATGCAGAAAAAATTCTGTCTTCTATGTCATCCCTCTCTGTATGACACAAAACTTGAGAGTCATGAGAGGAGGGAGAGCGGCAAAGAAAAACGAGATACTTACGGTCTATGAGTGTGTGCAGAGGGTTGGAAAAACGTCACGTTCCTGCGCATCATTCTTCATAGACACGGCATTCATCAGCTTCAGGATTATCACTACAGAAAGCCTCCAAAGGGTCGTCTTTGCCCCCACCAAGCTTGGCATTCTGCACCTCTACAGTAGCTTTGATCCCCTCCACTTCCTCCCACGCAGCAACACACTCCTCGGAACCCTCGGCACCTTCACAAGCCTCCTTCGCCTCACGAATACTATCCTTTAACGACTGCTCAGAGCTAGAAATCGCCGGCCCAGAGGATTTCGGCCGCGAAGTGCTTCCCACCACCACCAAAAAACCCCTCCCCATCCTCCTCCTCTGCTGCTGCTGCCGCCACCTCTTCTCCTCATGCTGCTCTGAAATTCTGGAAACAGGCAGCTGCATCATCACCATCTTCCCAGCAGAAGAACCCACAGAAACACTACAACAACAACTAGTACTAGCACCAGAAGCTCTGGTCACCAACAAAGGAGGAGGAGGAGAAGAAGAAGAAGAAGAAGAAGAAGGAGAAGAAGAAGAGCTTGACAGCAAGGGGAGGAAACTGCAAGATGCCATCACCAAAGAAGCCATGGTTTCTTGTCTTGCAATTTTGCAAAAATGCCCACCAGAAACAAATGGATTTGTGAACCTGCAAAATTAGCAGCTACAAACAATAAAACAACAACAAAAAGAATTTGCTTGAGAAAAAAAAAACCCAATAATTCCAAATCTTTCTTGAGAAAATGGGGGAATTGTAGAGGG
>Ga0116231_10006109_pt1 | contig 23281 bp, 24 predicted proteins | sample S1TSphgellanicum_2_FD_89695 | JGI IMG/M metagenome (GOLD analysis project Ga0116231, IMG submission 89695) | Host-associated microbial communities from peat moss isolated from Minnesota, USA - S1T2_Fd - Sphagnum magellanicum MG | ecosystem: Host-associated > Plants > Peat moss > Unclassified...
AAAAAAATAAAAAAAAAAATAAATTAAAAAAAAAAAAAATATTAAATATTTAAATAACTTTTTTTTTTTTTTTTTTTTTTTTTTTTTTAAATTTTTTTTTTTTTTTTTTTTTTTTTGCTTTTATGTAATTTAGAAAAAAAATTACATTTCCACAACATCTTTTAGTATGCACTTCTTATGCATTTCATTTTTTTTGTTTACATATTATGTGTATGTGTGTACATGATTTTATTTATTTATTGATTGATGCACCTTTTTCACATTTACCCTTTGTTCATGTTCAGGTTCATTTACCTTTTTGTTTTAACATTTTAATTATTATTTTTTGATGAGTAAGGTGTTGTCCATAGTTAGCTCAATTGCACCTCCATTTCAAAAAGTATGTGTAAATTGTCATGTAGCAGATGTCATCATTTCTCCAACAAGTAGTGTTCATTGTAATGCTTGTCATTCGAAATCAATGATTTAGAAATCAAACTTTTTTTATGGTTCCATTGCAACTAATGATGAACCTATGTTATTGACTATCAAGTGCAAATGGCTTGAAGCAATTATGCATATGATGGAATCTAAATTCTTGGATTTGCTTCATCCAAAACAAGTTCAACTCTTCATTTGAATTTGCATTCATGGTAAATTTTGGTTATCACCCACCTTCGCCTTTGTTAGTTTCAAGAAGACATCCAACAATTTATCCCAGAAAGGGAAACTAATTTATAGTGTGAAGGTTTAGTTGTTCTTTTGCCAATTATTCAACTTGATAATGTTTGGTGTAATGTGAAACACAAGTTTGATTTTGATGAATCGAAATCAATATCTAGACAAAAACCCTCTTAGACATTAAATTTTTATGTGAATTTTTTATAGTTACTTTTAATATACAAATATTCTATATATGTGGAAACTCCTTATATCAAAATTTTGGTTTCAATAGCCTTTATTACATAATCATTTTCATAGTTTTTTTCATAAAGGAAAAAATAAAATTCATACATTAATTTTACATCAAATGCCCAAAATAATTTTAAATGAAACATTTTTGTTTGTCAAATAATTTTTGAATGAAAATAGTTTTTCAAGGCACATGATTTTCAAATATAAGCAATTTTTCAATGAAAATAATTTTTTAGTGTAGAGAAATTTTTGATGCAATTTTTTTTAAGTTAATTTTTTTTCAATGTAAGTAATTTTTCAATGCAAACAATTTTTCAATGAAAATAGTTTTTAACTATAGGCAAAATTTCAAAACAATTATTTTTTAATTTAATGTTTTTTTTCAATGCTAGTGATTTTTCAATTGAAGTAAATTTTCCACTTAATTTTTTTTTTCTATATATATATATATTTATTTTCAATGGAAAAAAAATTCCCCAAAAAAATTTAAATGTAAATAGTCTTGAATGAATCATTGAATTTTTTTTTTGGAATGTGTTTAAGTGGGACCGTGCTTTTGTTTATATAAATATCCATTATATTGAAGTTCATAATAATGGAAACACCTTTATTGAATTTTGTTGATTCATCATTTGAACATTTATTGCATTCATATGGCCTTCATTTAGTTTCAACATACAAATATGAATATACAATTGTCTTTTTGATTTTATATCTTATTTATTGGATTTATCATCTAATTGATTAAGGCAAAATAAGATAACACATTTAAATTAATGTTCAATATTGGATATAAAACCCAACAATGTCATAATCAAGAATTAAATCCAAGTTTTTTGTGTGATTTCCATCAAGGATTGGTTACAAATGAACATCAATATTTGACAAAAATGACACTAAGTGCTAGTATGGGAGGTTTGTGGGGAGATTTCATAGCAATATTTTGAATAATTAAATATCTACAAAAACCAATTTACATTTGGAATAAAATATCAAAACACATTATGTTTCGATGTGGCATGGATTTTCAATCTATCCCTTTACATATAGCATATAGTTCTCAACATTTTGAACCAATTCTATATGTTAATGGTCTATCTAGGTCTTCGCCTACTTTTCAAATTAATGATCCCAAAGTTACCATAGATTCAAATGATTTTCCGTCTCTTTTGAAATCAATGGTGCAACAACCTCCTATTCAATTATCGTAACTAGCTACACATTTTTATTGGAATGAAAATTTTGAGTCTACATTAATGAACATTTTGAAAAATAATTGGGATTCACTGTTGGAGTATGTTGTTTCATTGTTTAACAATTATTGTAATACAAATATTATTTACAAATTTTTTTCAAAGAATAACACAATGTTCCCAAAATTCAAATGGAACACTCCCATTGATTATTGAACCTAATGTAACACAAGAAAGAAAAAATAAAATTGATTAAGGACTTTATTACAACAATATTTTTAAATTATTGGAGGTTTGTCAAAATCTAATTTATTACGCAAAAAATTTGAATTCATTAACATGTTTTTCCAAATATTAAAAGAAGAAGATCACAAATCATGAATCACATGATATATATATATATATATATATATATATATCACAAGAATATTTCATAAATGACAAAGTTCAATTGTCATATGTTCAATGCATTTTAGAAGAAATTAAACAATTAATTCCCACACAACAATTTTTTGTGAAACATAATGTTCAATCAAATAAAATAGAAAAAATGTTAATATAAAGAATAATACACAATTTAATATATATTGACAATTATAATAATCAATTCCAATTTTTTCCTTTACTTCCATATTTTAGTTGTGAAAGGTTATGTTTTTTAAAAAACAACTTAAATGTTTTTCAAATCAATTATCAAAACTATTTTCTACATATTTTCAAATTCAAATTATGTATATATATTTTAGGGTTTAGAGTGTTATTAATGTCCCTACAAATGTTGATCAAACGCAATCAATATTACCACATGATGGTGCAACAATATGTGTTTCTTGACTAACATCTTGAATACAAATCATTTTATATGTTAGGAAATGTTCATTCAAGTATGGTGATGGTATTTTTACAAAATTTAATTGAAACAATATTGTACAAAAAATTCAATATTACCATTCATCATCAATTGGCAAGTTTGTTTAATTTGCATATGAATTCAAAATTTCAAATTTCTACTTATAATAATGCATCATTTAATAATTTTGGTTACAATAACGAATAAATATATTATACACCAATAGATTCAATGATACACAATTTTTTAGATGATCCAAAAATAATGGATTATGAAAATATTATATATTTTATTGCCCCAAGTCAAAATTTTCGACCTTTAGGTTTATTTAAAGATAAATATTATGAAGAGTTAAATTTTCCGACATTGTTCTATGGGCAACCTTGACAATTTTATGAAGGTTTTTCAATCAACAAATAGTTCAATGGGAATTACTTCATATATTTGGGGATTTTTCAACAAATATTTTAAACCTTTTTTTTAAAGTTGCTAAAGCTTCCATCCAAAAAGTCATAGGTTCTAATTAAGTGCAAATACCAAAAAAAAAACTATGGGGTTGAACTTTAAAAGCTTATCAAATACAAGATAAACCAAATTTATATAATATCTTCAAATCATACTTAGGTTATGGTGATTTGGAAGGTTTGTGTAATTCACTTGATTATTTGGAAAAGGTTATGAAATTTTTTTTTTTGTAATGATTCGATAATTCGATCCTTCAATGTTTTTTGTCATTTTTACATTTGTTGAAAATTTATGGGATCCTTTCATTAAATCATTACACACATTACATGTTTCAAGATTAAATCTCCCAAATAAAATATAAGGCTTTCAATTTGTTCATATAGCAAAATCGATACAAATTGACCTTGTCACATGTGCAAGATATTATAATCGTAGAACATCTTGTTTCTGCAAACTTATTGCAAAAGATCATTATCTTTTTATGTGTATATATATATAATTTTATTTTATTTTTGTCACAAATTCCAAAATTATGGAAGTGAACATGACCATGGACTTTTATGGATAAAAAAAACACCTATGTATGGAGTGCATAGAAATTAAAAAATTGAACAAATTGCACATCATATATGACAAAAATAAATAAATCAATAACATTAGAACTATATTCTATCATTGAAAAATACATCGTAAATAATATAAATGCAAATACAAGAATTCAAAAGTTAGGTAATGTTGTTCAATTTGCTATTTACCTTGTGTTTTTTTTATCATTATATCATTCATTTCAAACATTTTAATTCATAAACACTTCTCCTTTTGAAAAATGGGCTTCTATGTTAAAATCACAAGCTGCATTAAATGAATTAAAACCAAATTCAATTCATATAATGTGTTCATTGATCATAGACAAATATAGTAATTGTTGTAGTCAATATGAATCGTTGTCATGAGCAAATTGTTTTTATAAGATTAAAAAAAAAAATCAAAACATTATAAACCCAAAGTTATTAGGTTTATAAATTATTAAAAATATAAATATATTAAAAATTGGTCGAAAAAACAAGTTTTATTGTATTCACCATTTCAAAATTTAGAAAATTCATAATTTGGAACTAATGTAACTTAGCATGATGCATATTTTCAACAAACATGATGAAATTTCTAAGATTAAGTATATTTTCAACTACCAAATGCCATATCCAAATATTAAAAAAATGGATGATTCAATAAATTCAAAATCAAAACCATTACATTCAATTAACATTTGGATTAAAAATATAAATAATGAAGTAAATGATCCGCATCTTACAATTTCTGTAACAAACACAATCAATTTTGAACACTGTGATTTACAATCCGACTTTGGAATCAATCACGTAATGGATCAAACCAAAAATCACAATTTAAAAAAAATAAAAATTTCACAAAATCATCATATTCCATGATGATGGAAAATTTTGAATATTGTAATTTACTTGGACAATTAAATGAAGAACAAAGAATAATATTTGATGATGTTATGCATTAAAAATATTGTACCCTGATGCACCAATATGTTTATTTTTTAGAGAGGGTGCTAGATAAAGTAAAAAATTTACATTAAAATTCATAATTCAATGATTATTACGATTATACAATAAAGATGTGTTTTTTGACTTAACAAAAACCAAGGGTATACTAATGGCATCAATAAGTAAAATTGTTTTCAATATTGATGGTTTAATAATACATTCAACATTGAACATACTTGTTAAATAATCCTTATTTTGTTACTAAACTTATCATTAGATTCATTAAATGGGCTTACATGTCGATATGAACAATTACAAGTTGTTATGATAGATGAAATATCACATTGGTGCTAACTGTTTAACATTGTAAATAATAGGCTAAGGTCCATAAAACACATTCAAATCAATTTTTTTAGTGGTGTTGATGTTATCATGATAGGGGATTTCTATCAAACACCCCTTATGAAAGATAGTTGGATCTTTCAGAATATAAAAAATAATGTTAATTCACTAGCACCAAACTTTTGGCAAACATATGTCCAATGTTATGAACTAAATAAAGTTATGCAACAATCTGATATGGTCTTTATATAAACTTTGAACAAATTTCATATTGCAACAAAAAATACAAAGGATATTCAATTGATAAATTCAATATGTAATCAACAACCACCCAACAATTTTACTATTTCGTATTTATTTTATACAAATAAACTTGTGCAAAACACAATGAAAATGTGTTCATTAACACATTAGGTTTCACATTTATTTTCAAAGCAATGGACATCAACCATCAGTCATGGTACACCATTTATAAACTTTCAAATGATTTGAGTAAAACTATGAGTTTGCATTCTACAATTCATATTTTATAAAAAATGTTGGTTGAATTATGTGTTGGTAATTATGCGACATTTGATGGTCTTGTGAATGGAAGTGATGGCATTTTCAAAGCATCAACAATATATTGTGAAAAACCATTATATGGAATATGTTTAAAATTTTCAAAATTTAAACATTAACAAGAGAAAAATATAGTCATTATTATGATAACAACATTGAATCAAAACAGACACCAATTGAACTTATCATTGAAAAGATATAAGAGTTGGTAAATCCCAATCATTTATCATAATAAGGATTCAATTTCCAATTCAAATTGCAACAGTAAAAAACATCCATCACTCTCAAAGATTATCATTAGATGAATTGGTTTTTTATCCCATTAACATTAAAAAATATGGGTTAACATATATAACATTATCATGCATTTGAACAAAAGAAAAACTATTTTTGTTAACTCTTCTCTAACATGAAATTTTCTAAGTGGATCCAAAGGCACATATAAAAATGAATAGATTGAAAACAATTACAACTTGGATATCATTAATTCTTCAATTTAAAAACTTACATAATTTTCATTTAATTATACAAGCCTTGAATATAACTTTGTTACGCCAACATTACAAAGATATCAATCATGATCGTAACCTTTAAATGTCTCATATATTATGTTTTATAGAAACAAGTTTACACCATGCATCAACAAATGTGCACAAATTTATAAATTCATTGAAATATTCGTATAATTCAATCCATGATGGTCATGGGTTCATGATGATGTATGACATATACATGCATTTAGATTCTTTCAATATAGTAACTAGTGATGGTTTATAATATATAACAACAACTTTTAATATTAGTACATGAAAAACAATACATATTATATATGTGTATAAAACTCATTCATGTTCAATTTTTACATTTCTAAATAATCTTCAAACTATAATTCAACATTTTTTCAAACATTGTCCAATCATCGATATGGGAGATTTTAATGTTGACATTTAAAAAGACAATGACCAAGCAAAAAAACAAAAAACAAAAAAATTAGATTTCATGGATAAATTCCAATTAAAATCACAATTTTGTGAAAACACCATAAAAGTTAGACCTCAATTAAACCATATATGGACAAATGTCCTTGGAAATGAATGCAAATGTGGTGTAACAGAAGCATATTAGTCAAATTTTCACAAACCAATTTATATTGCATTCAGATTGTCAAATACACTTCTAATGTATAACGAAAAACCATTAATGTATCATTTATTTAAAGTGTAACATTTGTGATTATATGCATGTAAATGTTACATTTTCCACCTAATTAATTACTCCCCAAAATGTTGGCACCTTGTGGTTTGAATTTGTTTTTTTTACATTGTTTTTCATGGACCATGTGTAAAAAAAAATTCCTAAATATTAATAAGAAGACAAACAAAAATTTGAACAATTTTCTTATCCACACATACACCCATGAAAAATCATAACAAAACACCTTTCATACAAAACCTTAACCCAAAATGTGACAAAAACAGATATAAGAATTGTCAAATTTTCATACTTAAAAAATGAAAATGAGACTAAGAATAAAAATCTTTCCATCTAAATTATATCCATTCAATATTGTTGTTTGTTTCAAACATCGAAATACCTCATGCACATTGCTAAAAATTGTATACATTATTCAAGTTTGGAAAACTTGAATTTTCTTAAATAATATAATTATTTACAACTTTATATAAATTTGTATGCTTAAAGAAAAGACAATGGAACTATAATTTCAATCTCTACATATCCACTTGATGAATTCTAAGAGGGTTAGAAAATTTTATTTCTTAGTACAAATGTGAAAAAATCAATTTCATGCAATATAACTTGAGTTCATAGTAAAACATTAAATGTCATACCTTATTTTCAGGACATAGCCTCTCGTGGTAGAACCTCTTGTTTATTTGCAAAGGAAGTTGGTAGCCGAGTTAAAAACTCTTCTCTAAATCCTTATTCTCAAACCCCTTAGCTACTAGTCAACTAGCTGTGGACTGGTCTTTTCTTTTTGTATCTTTGCATGCTCCTTAAGTTTGGGGTATGTATATCGTACTCCCTAATTGGATTCGGCAACAAATTGTTGAATAATTAATTAAATTTTAAATCTTAATTTTGGGCACTTGAATATTTAATTCTGAAAATTTTGCTAGACAATTATTATAAAAAATAATAAACACATTCTTGTTTATGGGATATAGTCTAATTTGTCAATCTTAAATTCTTGAACTTTAAGGTCTGCAATTCAAACTTTGATAGTCGAAAACTTGCAAATTCTTAATCTTATAATAATTATAAAAATTTCAACACAAGTAATAAATATTTTTTCAAAAAATTGACAAAAAAAATAATTTTTTTTTTAATGCCGAAACAGCACATATATTACTATATAAATAAAGTCATACGAGGATACAACAACTTTTCTTAGTAGACCAGGTTTTCAATCTGTTCAACATCATCATCATCGAAAGCGGCCGTACCCACCCAAAGTGTAACCGTAGTACATATGTAGTATAGCTCGTAATGTTGGCTGGGACCCAGAACCAAACTATCTGGGTTGGATATGTGAAATTGGGGATTGAGGGGGGGGTGGTCGGAAGGGAGTGAGAGGGATCGATGTGGGCGGTGTTTACTGTTTTGCCAACAGACCTTGTAAAATCTTGTCTTTTTCCAATCCCACTTTGAGCGGCATTTACTGTTTTGCCAACAGACCTTGTAAAATCTTGTCTTTTTCCACTCCCACTTTGAGCATATCATGACACCAGTACAGCAATTGCCAACTGACCTTGTAAAATCTTGTCTTTTTCCACTCCCACTTTGAGCATATCGTGACACCAGTACAGCAAGTTTGCTGTTGGTGAGCCCACATTGCAGAAAATGCAAAAATACTGGAACTTGCTCTCTGACATCATGCTGGCCGAACTTACCTGACATAAGCAAAGCTTAGGAAACTCTTATCTCTAATGTTTGCTCTCATGGGAGGATGATTGGGGTTTTTTATTTTTGGGTGTAGATGTTTTTGCCTTGTGGCCACCCATAATACTCGGTTGTCTTGTTTACCGACGGTTGTTTTCTATAGCCGAGGCTTCAAAATTTAAAAACAAAATTGGATGGGGTAAGGGTGGGGACGGGGTTAGCACCCGAGGTCGGTTGCCCTATCCGGTTCCAATAGTGATTCTAGCAAACTAATGGACCTCTTCTTGTGGCAACATTAAAAATTTGTCAAAAACACACACACACACACACACACACACAAAATTTAAATAATTTTTTTTCGGTTAATTAACTTACTAATCCAAATCCTAATCCATGGGTTAATTAGTGTAATTAGGCTAGAAGTGGAATATAAAAAGAGGCTTGAAAAGGAGCTTTTTTTTTCAAAGGCACATCATCCCATTCTCATTCTAGCTCAACTCTAGGTAATAATTTGATCCATTGATCCCAAGTCCTTTGTTTGAATTTGCCCCAAAAATAAATAAATAAATAAATAAATTTGGGTTCAAATTTGTTGCAATCCAGATTCAATTTTGCTTTTGCAGATCCCATTTTTGTTGTAGAAGATTTCAATTGTGTTTTGGGTTTCATTTTTTTTGTTGCAGAAGATTTCAATTGTGTTGTGGGTTTCATTTGTGTTGCACAAGATTTCAATTGTGTTGTAGGTTTTTCACTTTGTGTTGCAGAAGATTTCAATTGAGTTGTGGGTTTCATTTTGTGTTGCAGAAGATTTCAATTGTGTTGTAGGTTCCAGTTTTGTGTTGCAGATTTCAATTGTGTTGGAGGTTTCATTTTTGTTGCAGAAGATTTCAATTGTGTTGTGGGTTTCACTTTGTGTTGCAGAAGATTTCAATTGTGTTGTAGGTTTCAGTTTTGTGTTGCAGATTTCAATTGTGTTGTAGGTTTCAGTTTTGTGTTGCAGATTTCAATTGTGTTGTGGGTTTCATTTTGTGTTGCAGATTTCAATTGTGTTGTAGGTTTCAGTTTTGTGTTGTAGATTTCAATTGTGTTGTGGGTTTCACTTTGTGCTGCAGATTCCATTTGTGTTGCAGATTTGAAGGAGAAAGAGAGAGAGATCTGCTATGGCTGCTGCTGGACAGAGTTGTTTGCAATCGAGAGCAGCAGCAGCAGTGCGACGTCCTTGCAGGCAGTCTAAGAAAGGAGAAGAACAAGAACAAGAACAAGAAGATGATCACTATCATCAACTGGACTTGGTGAATACAGAACTCACCATAGGTCGATCCAGAGCTCCGGATGAGCTCCAGGCCGGTTGCAGCAGTAGCAGCAGCAGCAGTAGTTTCAGGCTGGAGTTGGGTTTAGGCAGTGATCGGCGTGCAGAGATGAGGGACAAGTCTCTTGACCTCACTCTGGTTCCCAACAAAGTTCCTGAGGAAGAGGACGCAAGTGCTGCAGCAGCAGCATCGGCTCCTGCAGGAGGAAGCGGCGATGGTGAGCCTCCTCCTCCTCCTCGGTATCACTACTTCACGCTCTTTGAATCCGTAGGCCCGGGGAGCTGCAGCAGCAGTAGCAGTCAGGAGAATACCACCAACACAGACGTGCAGCCAGACCTCCAGATCCGCCTACCTTCAGCTCACTGGTGTGGAGGAGAAGAACAAGAAGAAGAACAAGACCTCCGCACTGTGGCGTCCTCGCAGCAGGAAGGTAGTTCTCAGATTCTGCAACAACAGCAAATTCATCAACTCCTGGAGCTCCATCAGTTTGATAGAATGCAGCAGCAGCAAGCAGGCATGAGGAGGAGCGGCCAGCAAGATGTGTCGTCCTGCCAGGAGCAGCAGCATCTTCCACAAATGCAAAAGCAGCTAGGGAGTGGATCGAAGAAGAAGCAGCAGCAGGAGAAGGCGCGGCGGCGCTTGGGTCCTTGTGTGAAGAAGAAGCAGCAGCAAAGCAGCAAGGTTTTCAGAGGAGTACGACAAAGACATTGGGGCAAATGGGTTGCAGAAATTCGGCTTCCCAAGAATCGCACGCGCTTGTGGTTGGGCACTTTCGACACTGCGGAAGCAGCAGCTGTTGCTTATGATCAAGCTGCCTACAACCTCAGAGGCCAATTCGCTCGTCTCAATTTCCCTGCTCATCTACAACACTCGCGGCATCTGAAGCAGGTGCTGCAAGAAGGGACTCCTGATCCTCAAGCTCCTGCGCCTGCTGCTGCAGCTGATGATGATGAAGACAGTTGTCGAGATCTCTCTGTCTCTCTGTCTCTCTCAAGGGACACCACACCCACAACTTGAGGTTTTCTTCTTCTTCTTCTTCTTCTCAAGAGTCCCCAACTCTCTCTCTCTCTCTCTCTCTCTCTCTCTCTCTCTGTGTCTCTGTCTCTTTAAGCATCATCATCATCATCACTCTCCTTTGCTGAGTAGCAAGCTCCTTGTGGAAGCTCTGTTCTTTTGGCTTGCAAGGGACCCGAGGATTGGTGCTTGATATTGATCACTCACATATTCTCCTGCATCCTTGTAGGCTGTGCATAGAGTGTGGTGGAATTGTGGGAAATTTCGATCAAAGTTGGGATTGGGATAGAGCATCATCTTCCAAGTTTTGAGCAGATTGTGCAGAGAAATTCTAGGAACCTAGCTTTTGAATGTTGTTGTTTTGACTGAATGATTGGTGGGTGGGTTGTTTGGCAGCTCAGCTTGGGTGTTACTGGCAGCCATCTTGAAGACTTGGAAGACTAGAGATGGGAGTTCATCACCACTCAAAAGGAGGTCAAGCACTCCTGTCAATGGTTCTTGGAATTCTCTGTTCAGTATTCCAAGATCCAGCAGCAGCAGCGGGAGGAGGAGATCTAGTGCATGCACATGGAAACAACAACAAAAGCAAAGTGTATACACAATGGCAAAGCAAAAGGACCAAGCTTCTTGCTCAAGCAACTTCCAGCACATGCATCACAGATTGACTGCTGGAAAAAACACAGAGCTTCTTCTCAACTTTCTTAGGAATCTTCTTCACAAAACTAGTTCAACTCTTGATTTGATTGCACAACATTCAGCAAGATTCAGCCTCAAGCAAGAACATGCAACATTCGATTGATGCTGCACTAGTGTGTGTGATGCACAAACCTCACACCAAAATGGAAGGGTCATAAAATATGAATGATGAAGAAAAAGGGGATATGAGAGAAAGTTTATTCACACAGTGGTGGCGGTGGCAATAGTGGAAGTCAGTGTTTTGCTGAAGAGGTTCTCAAACAGGGCAACAAGCAGGTCTGCTGATTTTTTCTGAGTACGGTAGGTTGGATATTCACTCAGATGCAGAACCTGTTTCATGTCATGTTGCGACAGGAGAGTGTCAATGACAGCTTTCTTGATGATTTCGGAGCTGTGATCGCTGCCCAATTCCCATGTGCTGAGAGCTGTCTCACATGTCACGCTCTTGGCGATGTGATGTTCTGCCAGCATTTGCAAAGCTCCCACACTGTAACGTCTGGCTGCTTTGAGAAGCTTGGTGGCATGAATTGTCATCTCCCGGGGACTCACATTGCCTGTGTACATGTAGCGTATGAAACTGTCCAGCGAATCTGGCTCCACATGCACCTCTATGCTCATGTCTTTGTCTCCCATAGACTCTGCTTCCAACTTCTTGAGCTTCTGTAAGAACACCTGTGAATGTGCAGCCTGCACAACCAATTTCACACGCTGAGGAGTTATGATCATGGTTCTTCTGGTGGGAGGGTGCAATTTTTCTTTTCCTTCCTGTGTGAGGAATTGTTTCCAAGTACTACCCAAGTACTGTCATCATCAATCACATTCCTTGCAGATCAACAAACCAGAAGCAAGCAAGAAATCATCAACTCTGAAAAGCATCCAAAGGCAAGGGCATTAATGTTGTGAGAGAGAAAGAGCAAAGAACAATTTACAAGGACTGATTTGTGGGCACGGAAAATGTGACCACCCGCATGCAATAGAATGTCGGTACAACCTGGGCTCATGACAACAGGGTGCCAGGTACTCAAAAACTCAACTCTCACTTGCAAACGTCGCTCACGCTCCTCTGTCATATGCAGCTTCTTCTCCAGCAGTTTGAAGCGTGCACTTGCCAAGGATGCCACAGCAGCAGCATGGTAACTGGGACCCTGCTTTGCCCGAATTTCAAAGCCATGCTCTGTAGTGCTACTTCCGCTACTAGTTGCCTTGCACTCCTCACAAAGCTCCTCCCAGTACGATACCCTCACAGCCTCAGGTTGCTGCTCTGCCTCCTCCTCCTGCTGCTGCTGCTCCATTCTCCTCACCTTCTCCCTGCAAACTACAAAATTTGCTTCAAATTCTTGTTGCAAAAAACAAGCAAGCAGCTTGGCTCTTCAAATTCTTGTTGCAATGAAGGCAAAATCCTTTCTTCCAATTCGTGTTGCAATGCAAATCTTTGGGTTGGGATTGGAATTCAGTGGGATTTCAACCGGAGAAGGAATGAATGGATCTGTAATTGAGGGATTTGCAAATGGTTGTTGAATCACAGAGAGGACCATCACCACCACCACCACCACCAAAAGCTTGAGGTAGGTACAAAAAACTTCTCACCTTCTTGTGGGTGCCAAATCTTGTTCAATGTTTGGAATTTGCCAACAAAATGCTTCAACTTCTGTAGCCATGGACATGATGATGATGATGCTTGTGTTGTGAAATTGCAGGAGGAGGAGGAGGAGGAGTTGCTAGCAGCAGCAAGCAGGCATTGAAGATGGGATGGGTGGGTTGGTTGGTTGGTTGGTTTGTTGGTTGGTTCCCAAGAGGAGGAAAGAGCAAATGAGTGGCTAATTAGGTCATTAATTAGGCTAATTTGTAAGCTTTGCTTGAAGACTTTTTTTGCTTGTTTTTTTTTTTTTTTTTTGACACTTTTTGAACTGAATTATTATTAAGTGGGAGTTAAGTTAAGTTAGTTTTTTCTAACTATCTTTTTGTAACTACATATTCTTTTATGTGAGGTCCTAAATGGTAACTAAAACATGGGCTCTTTTTGGTCTTTGGGTCTCTCTCCTAGGTTCATCAAAAAAGCATTAGGTTTTCACATTGGGCTTCATAACCCATTTGGAGGAGGAGGAGGAGGAGGAGGAGGAGGGGCTTCCTTACTTTAAGAAAAGGTTTGGGAAATGACTTGAACCTCGTACCCAAAATTGTAGGTGAAAAAACAATTTTTTTTTTTAATTGTACGTGAAATCATGTGTGCACAATATAATACATTGTCTAATAACTTTGAAACATTGTCTATTATTGAACACAAATTTCACCTCCTCCTTCACCATGTTATTTGTAGAATGATAATAGGAGTTTTATGGTGTTTTTATGTTGATTATGTTTTAATTACGATGGATATATTTCGGGGTAAATAATGTTTGTGAAACTTGTTTAGTGTGTGAACAAGGTTTTCGATTTGGCAATGTTTGAAGATATCTCATATCTTTCATTTGTTTTGAAATTTCATTCTTGTTGGTTTCAAAACAAAGCTTGTTTTTAAAAAAAGAATCCAAGCCCAAAGACACAAGAAAGGTTATGTGATTAGTTGTGTCATTAGGAGGGTTTTTATTGTGTGGTGTTTAGTTGTGTATAACAATAGTTGTAGGTGTTTACTATGACATGAAACAATAACACCATAATCCTTCATGGGAGTAGTCACATTAGTGTTGAGTTGTATATATAGTAATGTTGTGTGAATATATCTTTTGCCCAAATATATCTATCAAGTGTGGATAGGATATATTATTTACACTTACTTTAAAAAATAAATTCAATATATCTTAATGAAACACATACCCAAAGATATATAAATCTAAAAATATATATTATATTCATAATGTTGGATATGTGTAAATATGTATTCACATTTAAATTTGGATAGGTTTTGGCATTTGAGTATAAGAATAGGATAAGTATGACATGTTAGATGTTCATATGTTGACATTTACAACTATCATTGTCAGCACCATGTATAATACACAACATAAAAATATTTTAAATGGTACATCATGTCCAATCATTCCCTTATCTAAAACAAAGGTTCCCTTAAATCAAATAACAATGTTGAACTATTTAATAAAAATTCATTATGTATGAATAGTTTGGTTTTAAAGTGAAAGCACCAATAGTTCAAGTTCAAATATGAGTCTTATCATTAGTCATCTAATTGTAATCCTTCAAATTCTTAGTGAAATGTGAATCACCATGGAAAACAATCTTGAAGCTAGTTTTATTATAGGAACTTAAATTTACTTGATGCATCAAGGGCAAAACCATTTATTGATTACCACTTCTTCCAAAGGTGGCATAAGATATCCCATATGCTAACATTGAAAACATTGACCACAAATCAACATAATGCCAACTTTTGAAAATTGTGCACATAACATACATCATAGGTTAATAGGATCAAAAAGTGATTTGACATCACACAAACTAAAAAATTATATCATGTTCACAAAATATCTCAAATTTTGTTCACACTTGAACAGTTCAAAATATAACCAAACATTTGAGTTAACCCAATTTATCCCTAATTAATTAAAAGCCAACCAAACAATTAAACTAACACACCTGACAAACCTAAATTTTTAATTTTAATATTAATTAAATGAGGTGCTTTCCAAATTACTATTATTATTATTTTTCAATGAACCATTTTGATTGGCCCATCACACACACACACAAAATAAAAAATAAAAATTGAAAGCTCCTTCAAATAATTTTTTTTACATGAAGATGTAATGCCTTCATTTTGGTCCACCTGGGTGAGAAGGGGAAAACTTTGGGCAAACCATATAAAATAAAATTGGAGATTTTTAACATATGATAAAAATGTATATGTTAATCAAGGATGGATCAAACACTTTGATTTTTTTTTCATTCTAACATTGGAATTGGTCTTTTGAAAATATTTTTTTAATTTCAAAAATTTGAAAAAGAAATCTTCAATTTTAATTATTTAACTAGAAATACATATCCTTGTTTTATCTAAAAAAAGGTGTGTATGACAAAAAGTATACATCCTATTTACCAAAAAATAATAATATATATGTTCTAGCCTTAATTTAATGAAAACTTTGAATGTTAATATATTCTTATTTAATGGGTAAATAAATTGGGATAAAAAAATATCCTTACCTGAAGATATATAAAAACAACACACTTCCACAACATTGGCATATAGGACGTTCCTTTCTAGTCAAACTTTCGTGCCTTCAAATTTCTTGGTCGGATTTGGTTGTATATCTTGTTAAGTGAGTTTTTATGTCAAAATGACAATTTTTTTTTTCTAATTTAATCAATTTTATATTTTGAAATTCTTAAATTTTTTAACCATTGTCGATTTCACATTACATAAAAGAAGTGTTATAATATAATGTGACCCATATTAGTAGTTTCCAAGTTCAAATTTTATTTTTAACAATAGGACTCTTTGATTGCCCCATCACAAAATAGTTTTGAAACTTTAAAGACTCCCTCAATATAAAAATATTCTTCCAAACATTCTCTCAGATATATTGTAGTGTCTTTACTATTTCGGTAATAGATTTTCAAATAATCAATTAAAATTTAAATCTTAAATTCAACACAATTTTGAAAATTTGAAATTTTCAATAAATAATGGTCATATAAAATAATGAACCAACTTGTAATAATGTTGTGGAACAATCTAGTGTGTCTAAACTCTTGTCCTTGGAGGGTTGTAGTTCAAACCCTAATAGATGAAATCTTGATTTAATAAAATTTTGACACAAATTTTAAATAAAATTTCAAAAGCTTGGCAAAAAAAAATTTAACTTAATTTATGCCAAAATGGTAAAGGTATTATGGTATAGGTTTCAAAAGGACATTGTTAGGCAAAATGTATGGGACAAATTGAGGTGTTATTGGGAACATGTTTAAAAAGACATTGGGAACTTGGGGGGAACATGTTATGAACCCATTGGGAATGTTATGAGGAAATGTTCTAAATTTGCAACCAAAAGACCTTGCACAAATTAACAAAGCAATAATTTCACCCAATCACCAAAAAAAACAATAAAAACCATTTTAATCTCCATAAAATAGTTGGAGGTTACCTTTCTCAAACCTAAAATATCTATGTGTAATATGACCTAAAATCTACTAGAAATGAGATTTAAATATAAATTGACCAAATGAGATGTGCAAATTAATCTCACAAAGTGAATATGATTAAATCATTACAAACTCCAAATACATGTTAAAAATTTGAAGGTCAAACTAACACAATGGAATCAAAGAAATCATAATGATGTTACAATTTTGTTTATAGACCAATGTTCAAATTCACGAGGGAGTGCACACAATCAAGTGAAGACCATATAAGGGAACATGGATCAATCTTAATCTGTTCAATTGGTTCAATTTTTCATTGTAGACGTCTTTTCAAGCATGTTCCTCTTCACATCTTCATAATGAAGAGGAATCAACATTTCAACACACACCTTCTCCATTTGTGATAATAACATGCTAACCCAACATGTTTTAACATTATGAAATAGTTTGTTGCTTGGGTTTAAATCACATCAACCAAATAGTACATTTTCCAAGGAAATTTTTTGAAGGCATGAGAAACGAAACTATGAATTAATAAACTTTAAAATAGAGGTTTTCAAAATCAACAACAAAAATCAGATTAGATGAACACAATCACAACTAACTAGTCATATGTGCAAAATCCATGCATTCCCACCAAGGAAAAGAACCACTTGAACTTGAAGGTTATTGTTATTTTATGTCCTTGGAAAAACTACCACCATTATCAACCATATAAAGTAACTTCCCTACAACATCTTCATAAGTTGCCAAGGCCATCAATTGATATCAAACCATGATCTAAGTTGCCATAAACAACCACCTTTTTGACACATAGTAAGATGACTCACATTCATTGTTAGCTTCAACACAAGCCCAAAAAGCTAAACAAAAAATAAAAAAACATTGAAAGTTGATGCATTGTGCATCAACTATAGTCATTACTTCATCTTCATTTACAAGTTATGAATCTAGAGGTAGAAATGGCTACCCTACTTTTGACATGTAGAAGGTTGTGCATAGATCCAAGAATAACCCAAACCCCGAAACTCATTCCAATGAATTTTGGGGTTGTGTTTCATGTTTAACAAATTTGAAAGGGTGTCTTGCAAACCTTCATCATCGATCATGGGGCTAAATTCTTGAAAGTAGGTGAAAGATGGTTGAGAATTGGACATCTCTACTTTCTTATTTTCTTTGGGTTATATTCAAGTCTACCGAAAACTATATGTAGAAGGCCTTATGGTGTAATCCCTCTTCTTTAGTGTATGCAATGAAGGCGTTTATTGTTGTAGAAGTATTGCATGTATTGACATTTACCTTTGCAATTGAACTTCAATGGTAGTCGTACACCTCCCAAATGTTTAGAACTTCAAATTGATAAAATTCGAATGACATCAACAAATGTTTTCCTTTCCTTCTCACAAATGTGGTAACTTTGCACTAAAACCCAAACGGGCATTTTTGCTAATAGGATCTATAAAGATCCAAAAAACTTCCATTTCAATCAAATGATCATGCATTATATGTTGTAGAGGACACATTTTTGCCAATGGGATCATAATGAGAGAATTCCCATTTCAATCAAAATGATCACACATTCTTATATGTTCTTGAGGGCATTTTGCTAATGGGATCTATTACAAGAAATTCCAAATTCAAACACAAGATTATAATGCATTATATGTAGTAGAGAAAATGGAAAGAAGTAGAACAAGCATTCATCAACCAAATGGCAATCAAAGAAGATTGCTCTTTTATGGAGAATGGCACTTTCAAAGAATGTCATTTTAATGTAGAAGAAGCCATCCTTTCCCAAGATATGTGCCAATGTAAATGCTCACCGGTTTCTTTTTCTGACAAATAGAGACAAGAGAGATTGAATTAGATATTGAAGTGTGTATATAAGAAAAAAGGAACTCAAGAAACCCACTTTCAACAAGTAGTTTTGGGGGATCAATTTGGAGAAGAAATGTATGTTTGATGTGGGATATATAATGTGAGATGATGGAGTGTAACGGGGATTCAAATCATCCCTGTGAATTGCGAGTTTCCATGGTTGGAGATTCCAGATCACAACATAGCAGCAGCAGCAGCAGCCATGAAACCTTGGTTGCAAAAAACCTTCCCTTTACTGTTGTGTATTGCTCAGGCCAGGTAACTAACTTTGCTTCTTCCTCTTACGGAATTCAATAAGATAATAATGTAAGCAAAGTCCACATGCAACTCTTTCTGCTGATCCTGAAATTATTTTTGAAAATCAAAAGATCCCAAGATCTTGAGCTCCTTGCAATTGGGTCTCTATCTGTACGTACCTGTGCATGAAATTTAGTCCCCATTTGAAGCAAAACACATCATTGGGTTATATACTTTAGAATTTTGTCTTCGGCTCCCATGTTTTGATGCTCACTAAGTCCTGACCCTTTGAAACAGGATGAAGATTTCCCTGCCAGTGAGCTCAACAAAGGTGTGTCAGGTCGGGGTTGGCAAAGCTCCAGGCATGTCTTTTTTTGCTCATGACCTGAGACCCATTATAAATGAGTGAACCTTTCTCTGTCAAAGGATCTGCTTCTCATTGTTACAACAACAAACAATTTTCTTAATTGTGTAGAATGGAAGCACAAAATTTAACTAGACCCACATTACTGGGAGAAGAAGAAAGTCCTCCTCAGATATTAGGGTTAGTAGTAGTCAGTCCACAGTATTACATTTCGTGTTGATCAATCTCACCAGCAACAACAGAAATTAATTATGGGTGTTAATACTTCCGCCTCTTTCTTGCATCTTGAACCCCTCTTTCTATGAAAATAAGTAATGCAGTTTGATTTTGCATGACATCCTAACTCCTAAAGATCATTTGATCTTTGCATTTCATGTAGAGCAGGTTTTGTTACTACCCACAAGAGCTTGTGTTGGAATTGCATTGGCCATCGCGTATCATCAACATGCAACTACTTTGCCATGAGTTCAAGGCAAGTCCCATATATACACGTTTTTCCTCATCCCTCAAATACACACATATCTATATGTCAATTATGCTGTCTTTCCTTTTTGCAAAGACTCTTATGTGCTTGCCTGAAACTTGCATAACGGCACTTTGTAACAAATGCATGTGTTTGTTTTTTTTCATTTTATGTGTCAAGCAGAACTTTGTACAATTTTGAGAGTTTGAGGCATAATATATCAATTAGGGTTATCAAAAAAAAAATTGCAACTCTGTACAAGCACATGAGATTTTGCAGGTTTGGGTCATAATAATTAATGCCAATAGACTGATAGGAAAAACTATGAACCCACCCCAACAAGATAATTCTCTTTTTTTGGGTGGAATAAAAATAATTTTTGTTGTTATATGAATAATATTACGAGAATGCTAGTTGTGATCTCTTTTCATTTCAGGTGAATTGATGCAGATTCCAATGAAGGTGGAGGTGTTTGTAAGTTTGATGATTCCATATGTGCACAGTGAAGAGGCTACTACTAATTGCATGAAGCGCCTCGGGTAGATAGATTTGCCCTACTACTCTTCTCATCACTGTTGACAAAGTTCCCCTTTTGCTTGCCTACTACTGAGAAGTAGGAGTAGTAGTAGTAGTAGTAGTAGTAGTAGTTCTTCTTTTTTGAGATCCACTTATAATCTTTTCATCAGTTCTAGAGTAGATGATATGATCTCACTAACAATTTTATTTTTTTGGTAATGGAATTTCACACTTCAGATACTTGTCTTTGGATCCCAATGATCGTAGCGGGCATCAGGCAAGGGAGCTGAAGAGTATATTCATTGACTCTCCAGCAACAGTTGTGCGGTTGGTGTTCCATAACTGCTACTCCAATAAGCTCAACACATACAGTCAGGTCTGCAATGATCCATAGAAAACCCTAAACCTAATTTTTTTTTTTTTTCATGTGTGTTTTCAATGTCCTGGGGTATACATCTTGTTTGCAAGAGAAGCTTAGACCCCACCCACATATTATCTGACCTAACAGGGACACAAAGGATTTGCCTGAAAACAAATGTAGAAATTTTCAGGCTTTTTAGGGTGGGTGGGTGGGCGGTGGTAGCAGCAAGTCTTGTTGTTGCTTCAAAGACTACTGACCGATTGACTGACTGTAGTGAACAAATTGGCAGGTGGGTTTGATGGCATTGATTATGACCGGTGACCCTTTTGACAAACAACAATGGGCACAGTTAAATCAACCTGGATTTGCTCCTCTTTTGCATACACCAAGGTAAAATAATATTTCCCCACTTGTCAGTTGGTTGGTTAGTTGCTACTCTGCTGCTCTTTTTGGGGAAGAAGAAGCTCCATAATTTTGTTCTTTGATTCTGCACAATGGTATAATTTGTGGGAAGATGAATGGGTGATTTTGTTAGTGATGGGCAGGAACAGCTATGTGGGTCCAGGAGACAGGTTGCAAGTCTGAAAGGGGTGGATGCCAGGATACATGAGGTTCCAGCTCTTGATTCAGCTGTTGATTCTTCCACTGCCACTCAAATCCACCGAGTACGCCTTCTTTCTCCTCAGTTGGGCTGTGAAAAGCAGACACACAATCAATTCCTTTTCATGACCAATGTTTCTTTTGAGCTGCTGCATAATTTATGATATTTTTCGAAATCTTCTAAATCCTTTGTCTTTGGTGTTGGTTTTCACTTGTCAATAAATTCACCTCTCCTCAAATAAATGATCCCTTCTTCCCCCCTTTCAGTGCTCAAAATAGATGGTGACATTGTAAGGCACTCGTTGACATGACAATTGGGTTTTAAAAATTTCAATACAAGATATGTTATTTAAAAAAATACATGTTTGGCACCTCCGAGCTCTTTGTTGCCTTTGGCAGTTGCAACAGGAGAAGCACACTGCAGTCCAAGATGAGGACTATGATGAGGCCAAACGTCTCAAGGTGAAATTCAAAATCAATCCCGGATGAATGAATGTGCTTTAGACTACCTATGTGTTGTTTTCTCGAGAAATACAATTGACATTATTCTAAAGGTTATAGGCATGTATGTACCTTAGACACTCTTTATTTTTTTCTCAATGGTGAAGACTGTGGATTCTTCTGAAACAGAGTTTGATCGAAAGACTCAAGGTGATCGGAGAACAGATTAAGCAGTTGGAGCTCAAAAAATGTGCAGCTGTGGAGGCAGAGGACTACGATGCTGCAAAACTTTGCAAGGTTAGTAAATTTATCTCTTCTCAGGATCAGTTTGAAAGCTTTCATGTAAACCCGCAAAGAAACAAGTGCCAGCACATTACCCATTGAATCTATGATGATTTTTTATTTTACTTTTTTTCTCTATCTGGGTTGGAGTTTCCTGACAACAGATGGAGATAGAAAAGTTGCGGCAAGCCAATTGTTGCATGCATGAGAAATTGTTCCATGATAGCAGCCAGCAGATGCAACATGACTTTTCAGAGCAGTGTGGTGGCACTGGGGAGGATGGAAACATCTCATCTGGTGCAACCTGGTGTGCAGCATGATCCATCATTCATGCTCGCCTAACTGTTTTACACCTAATTACTTTGAGCTGTTGAGTCTGTGCCTATTTTTCCTTTGGAGAGTCTGTTTGCTGCAGAGCTGCTGCCTCCTGTATTTAAGATTTGACTATGGAATTCAGGGGTTGTTGGTTACTGTGATTCCAGCAGCTTGCGAATCTCACAAGAACAAGCATATCAGGCATTGAAAGCAGAAGCAGCTGATCTGCAAGCAGATGGATCACATGATGCATGCTGTGCAAATACCATCAAGCATGGTGAGCGTGGGACACAAACACTTGATGATCATCTTATGATGCAAGAAATGATGGCTCTGGGTGCTGCTAAATTTCAGACCGCATCTGGTGGCATGAAGGATGATGACAATATGAACAATGCTCCTTTCAAGATTCGTAAGCTTTTTGACTGTCACCAGGTCCCTTCATATTATCCTCTTTGAACTGCAGCTACTGTTTGTTTCTACATGACCCAACAACTTCTTCCCATGAGGCTGGATGGCATGCATCCTGGAAGAGATTGTACACAATGAATTCTAACCATGAAGGTTTTTTCCTTACTGATTGATGATGCCAGATCCATTCATTCCAGCAATTACAGGACCAAACTTTGTGGCTGCTGCATCATCCAAGAGAGAATCTCTTCTTCCACCCATTGCAGCACCTACATTTGCTTACCAGACTGGTCCAACTGCATTGCTTCCAAACATGGTGGCACGACCATACTTCAACAAGAAAGGATCAGCAGCAGCAGCAGAAGCACATAGTACTACCCTCTCAAATCCAAATTATGCACCACAAAGCAATAATGTGTTTCCAACAATGGTTGTGCCAGGTTTGTCTTCAAACCAGAATGGGTCCTCATTTGTGCTTCCAGTGCCATTTGCACAAACAGCACCAATTCGATTGTTTTCCAATTCAACTGTTGGACCAGCAGCAGCAGCAGCAGCAGCAGCAGCAGCAGCAGCAGC